>FUFK010039226.1_pt1 | contig 63010 bp, 58 predicted proteins | sample 1021851 | NCBI WGS metagenome assembly FUFK01 (sample SAMEA51879418, study PRJEB19060) | metagenome
CAACTCATGGGCAGAAATTGGCTGGCTTAGTTCTAAGAGCGCTATTTGATCGAACGCATCGTACTCTTGATTTTGACACGGGAAATCTTGTTCGATGCACTTTGTCATGATCGGCTCGACCTACTCAATATTGTATGTTCCTTAATAGGCGCCGGTGGCTTCCGAAAGCAGCTCGGTTCTTGCAGCGACGAGCGCTCCCAATACTCGAGGGTATCGGGCCGACTGCTTCGATCCGGCGACCGCGCAAAGGATGCCTTTGACTGCCCCTGTCGATGGCACGTCCGCCTCCAACCAGTCAGCTCCAGACCAATAAGCGGTCACTTCAGGCGGTCCGAAATCCAGGCTTCGACTTCTCTTTCCGACCATGCCACGGAATAGCCTCCGAGCTGTACGGGTTTGGGAAACTTGCCCTCGCTCATCCAACGGTAGATCGTCGAACGGCCAAGCCCGACGCGGTGCTGCACTTCGGGCAAGCGAATAAGCCGCGTCACCCGGCGAGACTCCGTCGCTCCTTTGTCGATCTCTTCACCCACGATGGCCTCTTTCGGCACCGGCGAAGACATCGCCAAGCAGCGCGTCCTTACGTTCGAGCTCATCGATGTGATCGGAAAGCAGGCGGGCGACACGGTGTGCCGTGCCCTTGGCCCAACGCGGCTTCACCTCATGAACCTGGTTGCCTAGGACTCGTTCGAGCGCTGAAGGCAGTTCGCCAGAAAAGTCCTCGAAGAACTGCGCGAGGTCCGATTGCAGCCAGGCAATCGCGTGATCGCCGCTGCTGACGAGGAACAGCAGCAGGTGGGCATGAGGAGCGACGCCGCACGCGGCGAGAACGCGCAAGGCTTCGCCGAGGCTAGCCGAGCGTTCACCGGCAAGGACGCGGCGCAGGGCATCCTTATGGATCTGCGCGTCGCGCGCGATGTCGCAGCGTGCACGGCCGCTGGCTTCGACGGCTGCCAAAAGCAGCCGGGCAAGGTCGGCGCGAACCTGTTGTTCGGCAAAGAGCGCCATGTTGGTCATCGACGAATCCTTATCTCTGGAGGTGATCGAACCACCGGCTAACCGCGAAGGAAGCCTGTAGGAAAACGAAAAGAACAATTAGAGAACATAGAGGAACCACCGAATCGGCTTCCTTCGTTGATTCGCGCGAATTCCGGTCGTGTTCGCGCATATGGCGGCACGCTCCTCGCCAAACTCGGCACAGTTGGCGCTGATCCGCGATCAACCTGCGCGAATCCCAGCCTGCGCACCTCCAGATGTCGCTTTTTGCTTGGGCAGCAGCCCCAAAATCCAGTTCCCGATTTCCTACAGCCCGGCTCCGGGGAGAGGAAAGAACATACAGCGAACGCATCGTTGGCTGATGTTCAATCCCTCGGAGTTTCCATCCATGACCACCAAGACTGCCCTTCCGGCTCTGCAGCGCACGCCCAACCGTGCACGGGGCCGCGACTACATTCTTCCNGCCTGCGTGGCGCTGGCCTGCGCCGGTGCCGCCTTNGCCGGNGCCGACACCACCTTCGATCCCGCGNTNACCAAGTTCACCGACTTCCTCGAAGGNTCGGGCGGCAAGATCATCACNGTNCTCAGCCTNGCGGGCGGNCTGATCGGTCTCGCCTCCGGGCGNTTCTCNCTCGGCCAGGTCGCGGTGCCGGTCGGCGTCGGNATCGGTGTCGGNACCGGCGTTCCGATCGTCACCTCGGTCGTGACCGCGGTCATCTGATCAGCGGATCCNGTCACGACAGGAGGGCGGCATCATGGCNGACAGGTACCTCGTTCCACGGCGGCTCGACGACCCGGAGCTCATCGGCTTCTGGACCATCGACGAGTTTGCAGGGATNCTNATTCCCTTCGCCTGGGGCATTCTCTCGCAGCATATCTTCATCGGTATCGGCCTGGCCGCCGGGGCCTGGCTTGCCTTGCGGAAGGCAAAGGCACGCGGCGCCGGTTCGGCACTGGTGCATGCTGCGTACTGGTACCTNCCCGGGAGCTTTCTCGGNNTNAANGCCACGCCGCCCTCCCACTGCCGCCTGTTGGCGGGCTGAGGGAGGCGANCCATGCGAGCAGAATTCGCGCACGAACAGGCGCAGACCTACCTGCGGCAACGCAACCGCTTTGCCGTGCTGGCAGGTGTCCTGGGCCTGACCACGCTGGTCAGCCTCGGCGCCGCGGTCACCCGCGACGAGCAGGTTGTGTTGGTGCCGATCACCTCAGAGCGGATCACCGTCTCGAGCGGCGGGATCGACGCGCCCTATCTCGAACTTGTCACCCGCGACACGGCACTGATGCTCCTCAACCGGGCGCCCGAAAGCCTCGATTACTGGATGACGAACATCCTGAAGCTCGCCGATCCCGCCGCGCACGGCCGCCTCAAGGCCGAGCTCGTCCAAATCGTCGAGGAACAGCGCGGCTCGGACATCAGCCAGGCCTTCGTGATCGCGGAAATGCACGTCGACCCCAAGGCCCTGACCTCGACCGTCACCGGCACGCTCAAGACCTTTGTCGGCGCGCAGGTGATCGCGAGCCAGCGCCGCTCCTTCCGTTTCCGCTGGTCGAAGCGTGGTCTCAGCCTCGCGCTCGCCGGCTTCGAACAACTTCCCACCGACAAGGAGGAACCCGGCCAATGAGCCTTCTCCCATCTCCCCTCGCTGCTGCGCTTGCCGGAACCGGCCTTGCCTGTTTCGCGATCGGCGCGACAAGGCGCCCCGATCCCGGGCTCAAGCTGACCGGCCTCGCCGTGCTCGCCTTCGCGCTCGCCCCTGTCCCGGCGCATGCCGACCAGTTCGTCGAAGCGGCCGACAACGCGACCATCGACTGCGAGCTCGCTCGCGGCGAACTCACCCGGATTGCGCTCATCGATGACGGCTTTGCCAATGTCTCGAAGATCGCGAGCGGCTTTCCCTACAACGACTTCCAGGTGACGCACGAGCCGGTGCGCGGAGACATCTATATCTCCGTGCCCCCGCAATTTGCCGCTGCCCGGGTCAGCTTCTTTGCGACCAGCAAGGCGGGCTACGTCTACAAGTTCGCCTGCCGCCTCGGCGGCGAGGAAGCGACCCAGCTCTTCATCACCAATCCCGCGCTCGCGAAAAGCGAGGCTGCCGAATGGGAGACCGAGACCGGNCCGGAGGACGCCGCGATCCGCCTGATCGAGGCGATGGCGAGCGATGCCGTCCTGCCCGGGTTCACNGCCCGCGCCGAACTNTCGGCTCCGCGCCGTACCGGCGGGATCGAGGTCCAGCTGGTCGNCGAATACCAGGGCGATGAACTNACCGGANAGCGCTTCCTCGTNCGCAACCTCGGCCANGATAGCCTTGCGCTTGGCTCCGAGCGCGAAGGTCCCGCNGGCGCGCTCGCCTTTGCCTATGGCCGCGATGCACTCGCTCCCGGTGAAGCGACCAGTGCCTTCCTTGTCTTTGCCAAGGGAGGNCTCGACTGATGGCCGAGGCAACACAGAAGGACGCCGAAAAGAAGCCNCTGCCGGGCTCGCCGGAAGCGCGCGANNGCGGACGGCGNAACCTCAATTCGCAGATCGCGCAGCGCCAGAAGATGCTGCTCGCCGGGATCGGGGCCATCGCGCTCATCGGCGGCGGGATGTTCATCTTCGGCGGCGATGGCGACGAGGGCGGCAGTGATGCCAATGGTGCGGCGACAATCGACACCGGCGGCCTCGTCAATCGCAACCTCTCGCAGCGCGAGTTCGTCGCGAGCTACGGCAACCGGCTCGACGCGCAGGGCCGCGCGATCAAGGATCTGCAGCAAGCGCAGTTACCACGCCCCGAGATCGAACAGGAGCTCGAAGCCCTGCGCAGCGAGAACGCGCAGATGCGCTCCGACGGNCAGGCNGCGATCGACGCNATNTCGGCCGAGAATGCCAATCTGCGCTCACAGCTCAGCGACGCTGCAAAGGCGCCGGCGTCCGCTCCGCCGCTGCCGCCGCCACCTGCCTATGGTCCCGGCGTCGGCACCGGCGTAGCTGTCCAGCCACCGCAAGGAGCGCCGGAAACGCAGGGCGGACAGCTCAGCCTGATGAGTTTCAACGCGGATACAGGCAAGGACGGCAAGCCGCGTGCGGCCGAGACTGCGCCCGCCTTGCTGCTCGAAGCGAGCCGCGATTACCTGCCGCCCAACAGCTACGCACCGGCAACGGTCATCGTGGGTGTCGATGCCTCGACCGGCGTTGCCAGCCAGAGCGATCCGCTTCCCGTGGTGCTCCGGATCACCGGACCGGCCCGCTCGGTGATGCGCGGCAACAAGCTGCTCACCACCGACATCACCGGCTGCCTCGTCAATGGCGCTGCGCGCGGCGATCTCTCGGCCGAGAAGGTCTACGTCAAGCTGGTGCGCATGACCTGCGCGCAACCCGGCGGCCGCTTCGCTGTCAGCGAGGTCAAGGGGTTCATCTCCTTTGCCGGAAAGTCGGGCGTGCGTGGTCGCGTAGTCAGCCGCGAGGGCAGCTTGGTCAGCCAGGCGCTGCTGGCTGGGATCGTCGGCGGCTTCGGTCGCGGATTTTCCGCCAACGCCAACGGCATCTTCACGCAGCCATGTCGGCGCCAACGGTCAGCGCGAGGCGCTGTCGCCGACCGACATCCTNGCCGGTGGCTTTGGCCAGGGTGCCGGCGAAGCCGCCGACACCGTCAGCCGATACCTCATCGAACGCGCCGAACAATACCAACCCGTCGTCGAAATGCCGACCGGCATAGAGGTCGAGATCGTCTTTCTCGACGGCGTCCACGTCAGGAGCCCCTCCAAATGAACTACAATGACTCNCCGGCCNNGCCTGAAGGCNCGCGCCGCCCACCTTGCCCTTGCCCTCTCGAGCGCCGCCGCCGTGCTGACGCTCGGCGTCTCTGCCGTCACNGCNATGCCTGCGAGCGCNGCNGGNATGGCGAGCGANGTCGCGCAGGCNCTGAAACTGCGGCTGCCCAAGACNCCGNTNGANGCGATCAGCTGCGACACGCTNGGNCCCTGGTGCGAAGTCGTCTCGGGNGACACGCTGTTCTACATCGACGANACCGCCCGCTACCTGTTCGTNGGCCGTCTCTACGACATGGAAGANCGNCGNGACGTCACNGCNGCCCGCCTGCTCGAACTCAATCCCGACCTGCTCGCGGCCGGTGCGGCGCGCGTAGCCAGCGATGCGCCGGCGGGGCGCGACGAAGCGCCTGTCCAGGCGGCCGCCAGCCACGTCGACCTCTCGTCGCTTCCGGCTGCGGGCGCGATCCACTGGGGCAACACCAAGGGCGAACGCCTGGTTGTCTTCTCGGATTTCCAGTGCGGGTATTGCCAGCGCCTGGCCGCCGAACTCGCCAAGGCCAAGGTCCATGTCGAAGAGCGACCGATCTCGATCTTCGGCGCGGCAAGCCGCAAGATTTCCGAGGCGGTGCTGTGCGCTAAGGATCCGGCAAAGGCACTCCATGCGGCCTATTCCGGCCAGGCTCTGGCGACTGATAAGACTTGCAAGGAGGCCAAGGCACTCGATGCCAACGAAGCCTTCGCGAAGGCCAACGGATTTGCTGGAACGCCGGTCATCGTGCGCGTTCGCGATGGGGCGGTGCTTCATGGCTACCGCGATGCCGCGGCGATCCGCCGCTTCGTCGCCGAAGGCAAGGGAGTGGCGCAATGAGCCGGCTTCCAATCCTTCGCGCCATGGTGCTCGCTGCGCCGCTCCTTTTGGCCAGTGGCTGCGCCAGCCTTGGCGGCAACGTCAAAGGCAGCTTTGCCTGCCGNGCTCCNGAAGGGACCTGCGCGCCGACTTCCGCGATCGATGCCGGGGCGACCGGCATTGAAAAGGCTGACACGGTNGANGCGCATCGGACGGTGACCCCGACCGGCGAAGCGGTTCGNCGCCTGCNGGTCGTGNTGACNNNCTACCGTGACGCGGCGGGCCGCGACCATGAGGCGCGCGTCGTTCACCTGACGCTGCCCGAACAGGCAGGGACAGGCTGGCGCNCGCCGCAGGGCCGCCGCGAAGTCCTGCGCTCGCTGGCATCGACTATTGCCGCGACGCNCGAGAGCAACCCCGCAACCGATTTCCAACCGCCAAAAANCCAAGAGGCAGACACATTGCCGGAACAGCTGTTCATCCCCTCGCAGCCCGTTCCGGCGATGCCCGGCGCTGACGCGCCGGAACCCGGGGGACCTGGCTCGTTTTCCCCTCCCCGCGAGCCGGTCCCCCANCCTGACATGACCTGAAGGAGAGAGCCAGTGACGCTATCCCTTGCTGCCGCGCGCGACGCACTCTCGCGGGGCCTGTTTGCCGACACGGCTCGGCCCGAAAAGCCGCNGGCGCATTTCGGGCTCGANATGCTNTCGGACTGGCTNCCCTACCGGGTCTATGACGAGGGGGNGAAGCTCTACCGCAACGCCCGCTCNAANGGCTTCGTGCTCGAAGTCACCCCGCTGATCGGGGCCGACGAACGGACCGGCGAGATCCTCGGCCAGTTCTTCTCCGAAGGCCTGCCGCAGGGCGCCTGCCTCCAGGTNCTGAACTTNGCATCNCCNCGGATCGGCAGCGTGGTCGGCCCCTGGTTCGCTCCGCGCTATGAGCAGGGCGGCATNTACGAGGCCATTGCCAGGGCGCGCACCAGGCGCCTTTACGATCTCGTCTGGAATTCGGGCTCGGCGCATGCGCCCTTCCATGCCCGCAACGTCCGNCTGNTNGTCTCGCTCGGNGTGCCGGTGCCCGGCAGCGTNACCGACGCNGAACTCTCNGAATGCCGCGAAGGGCTGATGGGCATGCTCCATTCGCTCGGCCTCCACGCGCAGGAGCTGCGTCCGGGCGGNNTGTTGGCGCTGATCGACGAGCTNACCTCGCCGACCACCGCGCACGAGACCGANATCCATGCGTGGAACCCNCACGANACGCTCGATGTCCCAGGCCATCCGCCGCGACATCGAGCTCGAGGTCNGCGACGATCGNCTGATCCTCAGGACCGAGCGCTTTCGCGAGACCGGCCGNGACGAAGAGGGCAATCCCGAAGTCGGCGAATGCTATCCCGACCATTTCGATGTGCGGCACTATGCCGTGCGCTCTACCCCTGAGCGCTGGGCGCCTTGGGAATGCGCGCGGCTCATCGGCGACATGTTCACCGACAAGCTGCGNTTCCCCTGTCCGACGGCNACCATGCTNTGCCTCGTCTACCCCGACCAGGAAGCCGCNTCGGCGCGCGCGGGCTTCAAGTTCATGCGCACGACCAGCCTCAGCCAGACCAAGAGCGCGCGTTTCTTGCCCAAGCTCGCCGAGCAGTCGGCCGAATGGCGCCATGTTCAGGCCGAGCTCCAGGCCGGCAAGAAGCTCGTGAAGCTGTTCTACGGGCTCACCAGCATCTCGCCGCTCGGCCAGGGCGACGCGCACGAACGCATCATCAAGGCGATCTACAAGGCAGCGGGCTGGGACCTAGCCGACGAGCGCTTCCTCCAGCTGCAGGGCCTCGTCGCTGCCTTTCCCATGAGCCTCGCCGATGGCCTCGCCGACGACATGGCGCGGTTGAAGCGCCTCAAGACCATGCTCACGACGACGGCGGCGCATATCGCGCCGATGCAGGGGGAATATCTTGGCGGCGTGATTCCGCACCTCCTGCTCATTGGCCGCCGCGGCCAGCCCTTCTGGTGGTCGCCATTCGAAAACACTGCCGGCAACCACAATATCGCGATCTGCGGTAAGTCGGGCTCGGGCAAGTCGGTGCTGCTGCAGGAGCTCTGCGCCGCCCTGCGCGGCGCGGGCGCCAAGGTCGTTGTGATCGACGACGGGCGCAGCTTCGAGCATTCGGTCAAACTGCAGGGCGGACGCTTCGTCGAGTTCACGCTCGCCTCGGGCTTCTCGCTCAACCCCTTCTCGATGGTCGACGATGCCCGTGCGCACGAAGACGAGGATTACCGCCTCGACTGCTTCGCCATGATCAAGGCGATCGTCGGCCAGATGGCGCGTCCGGGCACCGCGCCGAGCGACACCGAGCGCGGGCTGATCGACCGGGCCGTAACTGCGACCTGGGAGGCACTCGGAAGCGGTGCATCGGTCGACGATGTCGCGCATGCGCTCCATGGCTCGGAAAGCGAGGCGGGCCGCGATCTCGCCACCGCGATCGCGCCCTTCTGCCGCGGCGGCAGCTACGGCGGGTTCTTTGCAGGCAAGGCGAGCTTCGCGCTCGACGATGATTTTACCGTCTTCGAGATGAGCGATCTCGCGTCCCGCGAGGAACTGCGGAGCGTCGTCCTCTCGGCGATCATGTTCATGACCAGCCAGGCGATGACGCGCTCATCGCGAGCAACCAAGAAGCTGCTGCTGATCGACGAGGCCTGGGCCATGCTCAAGGGTGGGTCGATGGGCGAGTTCGTCGAGACCTATGCCCGCACNGCNCGCAANTANGGCGGCGCGCTCGCNACCGCNACCCAGTCNCTCAATGANTATTACAAGTCCGANGGCGCGCGCGCCGCGCTCGAGAANAGCGACTGGATGCTGGTNCTNCAGCAGAAGGCCGAGACGATCGCCGATTTCAGGGCGAACGCGCGGCTCGACATGGACGACCGNACCGAGACGCTGATCCGCAGCCTCAAGCGTTCGGGGACCGAGTACAGCGAGGTCTTCATCAANGGNCCCGAGACCGAGGCGGTCGGNCGGCTCGTGCTCGATCCCTTCTCGGCGACGATNTACTCCTCCGATCCCGACACCTATGCGGCGATCCAGGACTGCGAGCGGCGCGGGCACAGCCTCGCCGATGCCATCCGGATCGTGGCGGGAGGCGGACAATGATGGTCTCGCATCTCGTCGACCGGACCCCTCCGGCCAATCTCCGCAGCCTGCTGCCGTTCCTGCAAGGGAGCTGNNTCGTCCTCATCGAGACCGCNCGCTTTGCCGCGACTTCNCTGCTGATCGTGCTGGGATTGCCNCTCGCGCTGTTCCTGTTCGTTGCNGGCTGGGACCTNGGCGGCCTCTTCACCCAGCTCGCCAATCTGTCGGACCGNTANCTCGAAGCCGACNGNCTGCGCCGCAGCCTGTTCAGCCAGGACCTCAAGGGCTGCTTCCTCGTCCTCGCTGGCGCTGTGACGCTGTTTCGCATGCCTCGCTTCCTGAAGCGGCTCGCGGCCGATCTCGACAACCATCCGGCCCGGGAGGCAAACCGTGACTGACACGCGCAGATTACCGTCCTTCAATCGCCCGCTCTTGCTGAGAANTCTCGGCGTGCTCGCGCTCGTGNTCGCATTACTCTGGGCAGCCTGGGTCAGCCGCGAACTGTCCGAGCCGCGCCAGCAGATCGTCACCGTCCGGCTTGCCGAGACCATCGCNGCNTTCGTCGATGCCGAAGCGCGNGNNGNNCAGGATCCCGAANCCAGCCAGGCGCGCGTGCTCGCCTTCCTNCAGGCGTCCGANCGCGCTGTTGCGGAAATGGGGNCCNATGGCCGCGTGGTGCTGGTCGGCGAGGCAGTGCTCGCAGGCGATGCCCCCGATGCCACTGACGAACTGCGCATGCGGATCGCCCGCCAGCTTGGGCAGGGAGACGGCCAGTGACGCACTTTGCCTCTCGCCTTGTCCGCACGATCAAGCGACCACTTGTCCTGACCGGTCTGGTGCTGCTGCCGCTCGCATGGGGCGCGGTCGACGCCTTCGCGAAAGACCATGCCTTCCTCATCAACGCGAGCCCGAGCCTGCCCAACTGGGCTTTCTGGCTCGACAAGCACGCGCGGATCGAGCGCGGCAGCCTNATCTTCTTCGAGCCGCCGGCAAGCAGACTCGTNGAAGNGCATTTCGGANAAGGCGCGCAGCTCTTCGGCAAGCGGGTGNTGGGCGTGCCGGGCGATGTCGTGANCCANCGNGGNCACGAGGTCTTCATCAACGGNCGCAAGATCGCCGCGCGGCTCGATGAGACCCGNCTCGGCATTGCGCTTCACAANGGCCCCGAAGGNCCGATCCCCGACGGCTGCTTCTACACCGGGACCAGCCATCNNCGCGGCCTCGACAGCCGCTACGCCGAGATCGGCTTCGTCTGCCGCGGCCAGATCCTNGGCAGCGGGAGGGCGATCCTGTGAGCAAGCTCATCCTCCCTGCGGCCCTNCTTGCAGTCCTGCTCTGCCCTGCCGAGGTGCTGGCGCGCGACTATGGCCAGCGCGGCACGGTGTTTCCCGTGATCGAGCGCGACCTCCTCGAGCAGATNCATTCGCGCCTGACGCAGATGGAACGNTCGGGNGAGACCGCGCGGCTCAATGAAGACCTGAAGCGCCGCACGATCGCGCGNGTGAACCGGCCCGACCCCGTCGCCGGAATNGTCCGGGCCAGCGAAGCCCGNCGCTGGCANTTNGATCCNACGATCACGCTCGCTGCCGATATCCGCGGGGCAAAAGGCGAGCTGATCCATGCCGCTGGNACNAGNGTCAATCCGCTCGACAGCGTGCNGCCTNCGCGCNGANCTNCTNTTCCTCGACGGCGANGATCCCGACCAGCTCGCCTGGGCGCTNAANNAGGNCGCCAATGCCAAGCTGATCCTGGTGAANGGNGCGCCGCTCGANCTGATGAAGGCCCGNCAGCGCCGCTTCTNTTTCGACCAGGGNGGCAAGCTCACGGAGAAGTTCGGGATCAGGTCGGTGCCCGCACGCGTGCGCCAGCAGGGCCGCCTGCTCGAGATCAGTGAAATCGCGCTGCCACCGAAAAGGAGGACAGCCCAATGAGCCGTCTAAGAAAGCTGGCGCTTGTTCTGGCCGCCATTCTGGGTCTCGCCACCGCAACGCCCGCCCTGGCCGATGCCGGTCCCGGTCGCTGCACCGGCAGCTTCGTCAACCCGATCACCGACATCTGCTGGTCGTGCCTGTTCCCGATCTCGATCGGCGGGCTGGACATCTGGCCGTCGAGCCGGCCCGATCCCGATAACCCCGATCTGCCGGTGTGCCTGTGCGGTCTGAGGCCCGGGATCGCGATGGGCTTCTGGGAACCGGTGCGGCTTGCCGATGTCAGCATGAAGCCGTGGTGCTTCGTGAACCTCGGCGGCATGAAACTCGATCCTGGCTTCGATATCGGATTCAGGTCGATTTCGGGTCCGTCGGCGGTGGGCGGTGCGAGCCAGTATTATTCGAGCTGGCANGTCCACTGGTATGCCTATCCGCTGATCTACTGGATGGAAATCGTTGCCGATTTTCTGTGCCTGGAATCGGGCTCGATCGACATCCTCTACATCTCCGAGATCGATCCGCTGTGGCAGGATTCCGAGCTCACNGCGATCATCAACCCNGANGCCGTGCTCTTCGCCAACCCGCTGGCGCTCGCTGCCTGTGCGGCCGACTGCGTCGCCTCGACCGCNAAGCTGCCGATNGACGAGATGTTCTGGTGCGCGGGNTGCCAGGGGTCGATGTACCCGATGAACGGCAATGTCTCGGCCAGCATAGGCCACGTCCAGGCCTCGCGNCTCGTGCTNTCGCGNTTTGCCTACAAGCTCCACCGCGAACTCGTCTCGTGGGGNACGATGGGGTCCAAGGGCCTGTGCGGCAAATACCTGATGCCGGTGATGCGTAAGCAGCAATACCGCTTCCAGGCCACCAACCCCAACCCGGCGACNTCGGGNNGTTACGCCTGCCCGCCCATCGGNGCCTCCACCACCTTTCAATCGGCCGGACAGGTCATCCCCGCCATCGGCGAAGACATGGGATACCTCGTCTGGCGCAAGCGGAACTGCTGCGCGCTATGAACAAGCACCTCCTCCTTTTGCCCGTCGGCCTTGCCGTCACTCTCGGCGGCCTCGCTCTTGCCCAGAGTGCGCCCGAAGGCATCGACCTCGAAGCGATCCGCGAGCGTGCGGCCGAACACGCCGACGATGCGCAGGCGCTCAGCACCAATGTCCGCCAACGCGCCGAGGCGCTGACCGAAGATGCACAGGCTATCCAGGCACAAGCGCAGGCCAATCGCGCGGCCTATGCGGACAGCATCGAGGCAATCGAGACCGACGCCGTCCTCGACCTTGACGCCATGATCGCAGGGCAAGCCGCCGCAGAGAAGGCATCGCTCGGAGGAGCCCCGCGCTTCATTGCCTTTGCCAGCCTGTCGATGCCGCCCGAGACGCTGAAGGCACTGGTCCACGACATGACTAAGGCCGGCGGCGTCACCGTGCTGCGCGGTTTCCCGCAAGGAAACAGCGAGGCGTTCAAGAAACGCCTGGCCGCCATCTGGAGCAGCCGCGACGCGGCCGGTTCGCTCGGCATCGATCCGCGGCTGTTCCGCGCGTTCAACATCGAGGCCGCGCCGAGTTTCGTCATGCTGAGCACCGAGTTCAGCCCATGCGACGGGTTTGATTGCACCAGCGAGGTGCCGCCGCACGACCGCATCGCCGGCAACATCAGCGTGGGCGAAGTCCTCGAGACCTTTGCGTCGGGCAAGGGTCCGGGCGCCGAGCTTGCCCGCCTCCATCTGCGCCAGCTTTCCAGGGAGGAACGGCCATGACCGGCAGAACCCTCGCCAATCTCCTTGCGGTATTCGTCGCGCTCACAAGCGCAGCTTCCATACACGCTCAGACCCGCGATGAAGCTCGGGCCGACGGCAAGGACTTTGCCACCGAGTTGCGGGGCGAAGCGCGCGATGCCGCAACGACCAATCCTGACGCGGCGCGCGTTCCCAACTTCGATCCGCAAGCGACGCGCGACCTGCAGGATCTTGCGCGCGATCCCGACCAGATCGAGGCCCGCGCCCGCAGCGTGGCAACGACCAGCACGCCGATGCGGACGATCCGCGACAGTATGGCCAATCGCGCACGGTTCGAACCGAACGAGATCGAGGACGTGATTGCGCGCAGCCGCGCCATCAACGAGACGCCGCTCGACTACACCAGCGGCATGGCGATTTCGGGCAGCCAGGGATCCTGCGTTCCGCTGCCGCCTGGATCGGGCACGGCGGGCACATATACCGCGACCTGCAATACGGGCACGCGGATCGATCAGTCGCTGGGCCAGTGCACAGTGCCGCTTGTCGCCACGGTCAACCAGCAACCGCAGTATCATTACCTCTGCAACCGGTTCGGCGACTTCAATGGCTCGGGCGAACCCGAGTGCGCCGGCTTTGACGGCTACTCCTGCCGCGTGACGGGACGGCGCGATACCTGCCTGCAATGGAGTTCCTCGGGCGGACGTCCGTGGTGTTCCGAACCGGGCGACCCCATCACCGAACTGACCTGTGACGATCAGGTGCCGGGGCAAACACCCTACATGGTCACCGCCGCGACCACCGTCACGACGATTCCGGACGAAAGCCAGTGCACAGGTCTCGCGGACAATAGCGATTGCACGCTGGACGCCGACATCTGCACCGATGCCGATCCGCAGACCCGCGTGATCGACGGCGTCTCTGTCACGCGGCCCTGCTGGGAATGGCAACGCAGCTACACCTGCATCGAGCGCGAAGCGGCAACCGACTGCTCCGACATCGAAAGCCAGGGCACCTGCCGCTTTGTTCGCGAAGAATGCCTGACTGACGAAGCTCCCTGCGAGACCTGGGAGCGCATCTACGAGTGCCCGCTTCCAGGGACCGACAATTCCACCCAGTATGTCTGCGACGGCGATGTCTATTGCATCGACGGCAGCTGCGAGACGATCGAGCGCGCTGCGAACGACGAGTTCAAGGATGCCGTCACCGCGCTCCATGCGATGGACGAGGCCCGCGGCCAGTTCGATCCCGAAACGCTGACACTGTTCCGCGGCACGCGCAACACCTGCTCGTCCAAGGTCTTCGGCGTGCTCAACTGCTGCAAGGGCAAGGGCTTCCCGCTCATCCCCGGCATCAGCCTCTTGGTCGCGCTCGGCTGCAGCCGCGAGGAAGTGCTGCTCCATGAACGCGATGCACAGGGCTTGTGCGCCTATGTCGGGACCTATTGTTCGGACAAGTTCCTCGGCGTCTGCCTGACCAAGAAGAAGGTTTACTGCTGCTTCGAGAGCAAGCTCTCGCGGATCCTGCAGGAGCAGGGCCGTCGCCAGCTGCCCAAGTCGTGGGACAAGCCCAAGGAAGAACAGTGCGAGGGGTTCACTCTCGACGAGTTCGCCCGGCTCGACCTCAGCCAGATGGATTTCAGCGAAGTCTATGCCGAGTTCACCGAGGCTGCACGGCTCCCCGACGAGCTCGAGACCAGCATCCTCATCCAGCAGAAAATCGAAGACTATTACGCAAGGAGTGGCCAATGAAGCGCCGCCAAACAGTGCTGATGCTGGCCCTTTTGGCCATGTGTCTCGCCGCACTGCTTCCCGTTCCGACAATTGCACAGGAAGCGCGCCAGGCAGAGCCAACTGCCTCGGCAGACAGCCTCTACTGCNAGCAGCGCAGGCTCGGCTACTGGTTCTATTGCGTAAAGCCGGTGCCGGCAGANGAGCCGNAGATNNCGCAGCCACCGGCCCAGGTNACCGCCACGCAGGANCTNGACGCGGTCACGGGNGAACTGCGCGAACTCAAGGCNCGNGCNATCCTCTATCCGACGCCGGAAAACGTCACNGCCTATATCCGCTTCCAGCGNGCNCAGCTCGACCGNGCNTCGCTGTTCTCCGATGTCTGGCAGCGCGCGATCTGGCAGGATCCCGAGCTCGACTACACNCTCGAGAGACCGGTNGGCGCGCTCGCCAAGAAGCAATGGCAGGACGCGCGCGCTGCCGACCGCGATGCGGTGATGGCCAGGCTCTCCGAGCGCTATGGACTGTTCTACTTCTTCGCCCAGACCTGCGGCGCGTGCGAAGTGATGAGCCCGATCGTGCGCTCGGTGGCGGACCGCTGGCATATCACNGTCCGGGCGATCTCGACCGATGGCGGNCCGTCNCGGCACTTCCCCGACTACAANGTCGAAAGCGGCCAGCGGCCGCGCATGGGGCTCGANCCCGGCATNACCCCGGCGCTCGTGCTGTGGGACAGCGTGGCCAGGCGCCCGATCCCGATCGGATACGGCGTGCTCTCGGCCGACGAGCTGCAGGATCGCATCTACCTCCTCACCTCGAAGGAAGCCGGACATGATTACTAGCATCCGCAATGCGGCGCTCACCATAGCGGCCGCCAGCATGGTCGCGTCCCCCGTCGCCGCAAACGTCGGCGACAGCATGGACCGCTTCATGGACGACATGGGCGCTGCGGCCAATGTCACCGGGCCGAGCGCGTTCGAAGGACAGTCGGCGGGCTATTACAGTCTTGGCAATGTCTGGACGCGCTTCCCGCAGAAGACGACCAACATCGCCAATCTCCAGCTGCCGCGTGCCCGCGCTGGTTGCGGCGGTATCGATATCTTCGCCGGGTCNTTCTCCTTCATCAACGCGAGCGAGATGGTCGCGCTCTTGAAGGCCGTNGCGAACAATGCGGTGGGGTTCGCCTTNAGNNTNGCGATNGANACCGTCTGCCCCGANTGCNNNAAGATCATGCANGAGTTCAGNCAGAAGGCGCAGCTCATGAACAATCTCTCGATCAACTCCTGCGAGATGGCGCAGGGGCTGGTCGGCGGCGTCTGGCCCAAGGGCGATCTCGCCGACAAGGCGATCTGCGAAGCTATCGGCAACTCCGAAGGTATCTTCACCGACTATGCTGCTGCCAAGCACGGCTGCGGCACGCGCGGCCAGCGCGCCTCGACCAACGAGGGCGCCGGCGCCGACTATGCCGACGTCAATCCCGGTGTGCCGCGCAATTACACCTGGCATGTCCTCAAGCAGAGCGCCTTCTTCAACCCCGGGGGCACCTTCGACCGCGATCTGGCCGAGTATGCGATGACGCTCATCGGCACGGTGATCTACGTCCCGCCCCGCGACGACGAGCCGGGCAAGTTCGTGCCTTTCGCCGGTGACGCCTCTTCGACACTCGTAACCGCGCTGCTCGACGGGACGCAGGGCCAGCCGGTGCGGATGTTCCAGTGCGACGAGCCCGACCAGTGCCTCAACCCCACTTTCCAGCAGATGAGCCTCACGAGCGCAAAGGCCATCCGGCCCCGCGTTGCCCGGCTCATCGGCACCATGGTTGAGGCCATCCGCAGCGACACCGCGATCGGCGACGAGGAGAAGGAANTGCTCCAGGTGGCATCGGTGCCGCTCTACAAGATCCTCACCGTGCAGGCGGCCTATGGNCGCGGGATGGCCACCGACGACCGCGACACGCTGGCCGAGATTGCCAGCATCGATCTCCTNTATGCCATTCTCGANCGCATNACCGCNGAGGCNGGACGCTCNATGGCGAGCTTCATNGCGGCCGACGAAGCCAAGCTCGCNATCTGGCGCGCNCAGGTCGCCGAGGTNCGGTCAAGCCTCGCCCAGCGGCAAGCNACCGGGCAAGCGCGGGTCTCGGCGATCATGCAGATCATCGAGAAGACGGCGATGATCGAGAATATGCTCGCGGCCTCGATGTCACCTTCGATGGCTGCCGCGCTCGACTGGTCGCGCGGGATGCAGTCCCGCTCCATCGTTCCATAAGGGTCAGGCAGCATGGTCGAGATTTTCACGGTCGGCGGCGGCGAGTACATCGTCAACGTCCTCAACGCTGTTGCCGCCTGGACCGGTGCGGGCGGCTACAAGAGCCTGATCCAGGTCGCGCTGGTGATGGGCATGGTGCTCGCTGTCATCGTGGTCGCGTTCAACCAGGACTGGCGTGCCTGGCTCAACTGGTTCCTTGGCGCGACGCTCATCTACATGTGCCTGATGGTGCCGCGCATGGACGTCCATGTGACCGACCGGGTCAATCCCAGCCTTGCCCCTGCTACGGTGGCCAATGTCCCGCTCGGGCTCGCCCTGATGGCAAGCTTCACCAGCCAGGCGGGGGACTATCTAACCCGCTCGGCCGAACTCGTCTTCGGCCTGCCAGACGACCTCAACTACTCGAAGAACGGCATGATCTATGGCGCACGGCTGCTTGAATCGACGCGGAGCTTGCGCATTTCCGATCCTGAGTTTGCTGCGAACTTCGACGAGCATGTCCGGCAATGCGTGTTCTACGATCTGCTGCTCGGCCGCTACTCGATGAAGGAGCTTTCTGAGAGCGATGACATCTGGGCGACGATCGCACCGGGCAGCGCGGCGCGCGCGCAGAAATTCCTGACCAGGCAGGCCGACGACAGCGTGACGGCATCGATCATCACCTGCCGCGAAGCCTACACCGCGCTGTCGGGGCAGTGGGCGGGCCTCATTGACGAGATGACGCTTGTCGCGGGGCGTCAGCTTTATCCACGCCAGACCGAAGCGCTCGCCAGGGCCAAGCTCATGGCTGATCTCCCGATTGCCTATCAGTATCTCACCGGCATCTCGCGCAGCGCGAGCGACATTTTCCGCCAGGTGCTGACGATCAATGCCATGAACCAGGCCATGCACGGCTTTGCAGGGGCGAGCGGCACCGGCAGCATCGACGTCTTCGCGCAGACCCGGGCCGATATTCAGACCGAGCGGACCTATTCCTCGATCGCGCACAACGCGATGAAATGGGTCCCAATCCTGAATGTCGTGCTGACGGTGGTGTTCTACGCGCTGTTCCCTGTCCTGTTTCCGCTGTTCCTGATGCCGCGGACCGGACCCATTGCATTGAGAGGTTACGTCACCGGCTTCTTCTACCTTGCGGCGTGGGGACCGCTCTTCGTCATCCTGCACATGATCCTGATGTTCAAGGGCGCGGGCGATGTCGCCGCCGCTGGCGGCAGCACGGGCCTCAGCCTGGCGACCTTTGCCGGCATGAGCGACGTCAACAGCGATATCGGNATCTTGGCNGGCTATCTCGTTGCCTCGATACCCTTCCTTGCCGGCGGGGTGGCGCGTGGTGCGCTGGCGATTTCGGGCCAGGCAACAAGCTATCTCAACCCGAGCCAGAACGCGGCCGAGGAAGCCGCGCGCGAAGCGAGCACCGGCAATGTCTCGCTTGGCAATTCGAACATCGACAACTCGACAGTGTTCTCCCGCCAGTTTGCGCAGGGCAATCTTGTACCCAACATCGCCTATGGCGCGGCACAGACGCGTGGTTTCAGCGACAGCGGCACGCAGACGACCAGCTTCCCCGATGGCGAGTTCGCTGCTGTCCCGAACTCGAGCTATCCGTTCACACCGACGCTGGGGCAGGATTTCACGGGACGCCTCGGAACGATGGCGAGCCAGAGCCGGACGCAGAGCGAGACCTATGCCAATCTTGCTCAGCAATCGACAAGCTCTGCGCTCACCCGGTTCAGCGAGATCCGCAACGCCTACAGCCAGGGTCAGAGCTCCGACACGGTCAGCGGCGTCGGCACGAACGACAGCATCGGCACGGCATTCAGCGAAGTCGACAATGCCTCGAGGACGCTGCAGCAGCAGTTCGGCCTTTCCCGGCGCGCCTCCGACGACATTACCGTGTCTTGGTTCTTGAATGGTGACGCTGGAATTGGTCTGAAGGGAGAAAGGGGGCCGGTACAGGCGTCTGCTGGTTTGCGGGGTGGTCGCAATCAGACTTGGACGGACAGCGATATCGGGATCGCCTCGGAAGATCGCGGCAGGATCATGGGTACGCTGCGGCAGCTTTCGGATAGCCGCAACTGGTCGAATACGCGTGAAGGCTTTCTGCGCGAGACGAGCTCAAGCTCGGTATCACAGGTATCGACCAGCTCGTCGGGTCTCAGTCGATCGCTGACCGAAGCCGAGAGCTATACGCGAGAGGCGCGTCGGGCCGAAGAGATGGCTAGTCGCCTCGAGAATCAGGCTAGCTGGTACGAGGCCAACAGCGCCGCGGGCACGCTGAACTTGAGCCAGGCCTATCGCGAATGGGGCATGGCCGAGATGGAAGCCAATCGCGACTATTACGGGCCGGTGCGCTTCGACAACATCGAGTTTCAGATGAGCGCGCGCGGCCAGCAGCTGCAATCTCGGTTTGTCGAAAGCTATGCCGATCGGCTGCAGGACGACATCGAAGCCGACCTTTCATTGCCGGACTTCGCTCCTGTCAGCCGCCCCGGGATCGGGAGTGCTGGGCAGGTGCGAGCTAGGGGAGCTGTAGGTTCTGCGGGTGGTCCCTCAATGCCCAATGCTCCTGATCGGTCTGACATCACGGATGAGGTCGAGCGGGTTCGCCAGCAGGGTCGTGGAAGGATTGGTACCGTTCGAGGTTACCTGGACCGCCAAACGCAGGGCGCCACGGGCGCAAGCGAGGAAGCTGCCGACGACGTAAAGGAATGGTAGGTGGTCAAAGCACCAAGTCGTAGATCACCACATAGATGATGAATGCTATGAGAAGGATCGCGAATGCAATGAAGCCAACTCGCCCCCATGGGTCGGCCCAGGCCTTCTTCCACGAGTAGGATGTGAGGCGGTTTTCGGAGATGGCACGGTCGATCTCTCGTAGGCCCTTCCAGTCCGTCTCGTCATTGTGACCCTTCTCATCATCCATTTCCATCACTCCGACCTAAATAAAGTAGCAATTTTGATGCATTATCGGTGACAAGCGAATTTAGGTCTCGATATTGACACATTAAGTTCCTTCATGTAAAGACGCAAAATCGCTACACAACGCTCCATATTGGAGATAATGTCTCGATAATGCCACATTATGATTCACCAGATCTGCGCCCTCTCTCGGTACTGCTATCCGACCTCGGGAAGCAGATCGAAGCATATCGCATATCACGCAATCTCAAGCAGGCCGAGCTTGCGGAAATGGCTGGCATCTCGCGTTCAACGCTCGCCCGCCTGGAAGCCGGCAATGGCGGGACCATCGATAGCCTTGCCAGGATCATGCGTGCGCTTGAAATTGAAGACCGCCTTCTGGATGTCATGCCGGACGCCAAGCTGAGCCCGCTCGATCCCCGGTCCGACACCGGCAAGGCGCGGCAAAGGGTGCGCAAATCTTCTGAAGGTGAGGCTGGCGAGGAATGGAGCTGGGGTGACGAGGCCCCATGACGCGTGCCGTAGTCAATCTCTGGGGCCGTCAGATCGGCGCCGTCCTGTGGGATGAGGATCGCGATGTCGGGGTNTTCGAATACACTCCGGAATTCAGCCGCAGCGGTATCGAAGTCGCCCCGCTCACAATGCCCCTGCGAAGTGGCGTCTACGACTTTCCCGCGCTGAATTACGAGACCTTCAAAGGGCTACCGGGCATGCTGGCCGACAGCCTGCCCGACAAATTTGGCAACGCCCTGATCAACCGTTGGCTTGCCGAGCAGGGCCGCACAGCCGACAGCTTCGATCCGGTCGAGCGCCTTTGCTACACCGGCCGCAGAGGCATGGGCGCGCTCGAATTCGAACCGGCTACCGGTGAGCGCCGCGAACAGGGTCGACCGGTCGATATCGCTCCGCTTGTCGAGCTCGCCAACAGGGTCATTGCCGCGCGCGAAGAACTGGCCGGGGTCCTCAAAGGAGAGGATGATCATCGCGCACTTCAAGAGATCCTGCGCGTCGGCACCTCTGCTGGTGGTGCCCGGGCCAAGGCCGTCCTCGCCTGGAATGAGGAGACCGGAGAATTCCATTCAGGGCAGCTGACTGCAGGGCCCNGNTATACGCAATGGCTNGTCAANTTCGANGGCGTGTCGGGCANTGCCGACAAGGANCTNGCCGATCCGATGGGCTTCGGCCGNCTTGAATACGCTTGCTATCTGCTAGCCCGAGAGGCNGGCATCGACATGGCTCGNTCTCGTCTGCANGAAGAAGGCGGNCGGGCGCATTTCATGACNCAGCGTTTCGACCGCACGCCTGANGGCAAGAAGCTNCACATGCAGTCGCTTTGCGCNATGCGCCATTTCGATTTCAACCTCGCTCGNGCNTACAGCTACGAGCAGGCNATTGAGACCATCCGCATGCTNGGNCTCGGACGCGAAGCGATCAAGGAGCAGGTGCGCCGCGCGCTGCTCAATGTCTTCATTCGCAACCAGGACGACCACACCAAGAACATCGCCTTCCTNATGNATAGCNCGGGTCGCTGGAGCCTCTCGCCCGCATTNGATGTCGTCTANGCCTACAATCCTGACGGGGACTGGACCAACGAGCACCAGATGTCTCTGGCCGGCAAAACCGACGGTTTCGAACTCGATGACTTGCTGGAATTCGGAAAGTTCGCTGACCTTAAAACGATTGAGACAAAAGCGATCATATCCGAGATCGGTGCCGCAGTAGACCGCTGGTCTCAATTTGCACGAGACGCCGGAGTGCCAGGCGCCATGGCACAAAAGGCAAAGCGAGGATTCAGATTATTCTAGCAGGCCAATAGGCAGGCGAGCAGAAGTCTGAAACTCCTTGGCCGTCAACAGCTTCAGGAGATTTGGGAAACTATCGGACCAACCCCGATCCCCGCCGAAAGCGTACGAAAAGCATCGGTGCGAGAATTGCTCTTCGGTCATGGCGATGCGCCCATCGAAACCTGCGACTCATGCGCTGACCTTCATTCGGTCAGCAGCTTCAGCGATGCACTGTAGCGCCATCGCGATCTCGCCCTTGCAGGTCGTCGGTGCCGTACTAAAACGAACGACCTCGGCGGCTTCATTCGCATCGAGTCCCATCGCACGGAGAACGTGGCTTGGTTCGGGAATTCCGGAGGTACAGGCCGAACCGCGCGCCAAGGCCACGTCAGGCTGCAGAAGAGCAACGAGCCTCTCCGCATCAACACCAGGTATCCTGACGCAAAGGTTGCCAGGGTGGCGGTCTTCGCGATTACCGATCGTCTCCATTTGAGGGAACAGGCTTTGCAGCCCCGCTTCCAGTTCCAGCGTCAGGGATCTCCATTCGGCAACAGCACGATCATCGGGTAGCAGCCGGCATGCTTCGCCGAGGCCCGCGCACAATGGGGTCGGAAGGGTTCCAGCGCGCAGACCACCTTCCTGATCACCGCCATGGATCAATGGTTGAAGCCGGGACCTCACCTCGCGACTAACATAGAGAGCGCCGATACCTTTGGGGCCAGAAGCCTTGTGCCCTGACAGACTGAGGAAATCGACACCAAGCTCCAAAACATCGATCGGCAGCCAATAAAGCGCCTGCGCAGCATCAGTATGTAATAGTGCTCCGGCGGACCGACATAGCTGAGATATCTCCTTGATTGGCTGGACAACGCCCATCTCGTTGTTCACGAGCATTATGGACACAAGCAGGGTTTGATCGTCTACCAACTTGGAAAGCCTGTCGAGATCGACCCGCCCTTCACGATCGACAGGAGCAACCACCAGTTCAGCTCCCTCGCGAGCCACCTCTCTTGCCGGCGCAAGGACGGCCTTGTGCTCAATGGCGCTTACGATAACTTTTTTCCGATTCGGGTCAGATCGCGTCAGCCCCCGTATCGCGAGATTGTTCGCCTCCGTGGCGCCGGAAGTGAATATGATCTCATCGGCATCTGCGTCGACAGCATGCGCCACATTATTGCGAGACGCTTCGATCGCATCGGCAGCAGTCCAGCCTGCCGCATGGTCCGCGGCGTGAGGATTTGCATAGTGCTCGGTGTAATAGGGCTGCATCGCAGCGACGACCTGGGGATGGGTCGGCGTGGATGCCTGATGGTCCAGATAGATCACGCTCACCTCCCGTTGTTCTCTTTGCGTTCCACGAACAAAATGCACAAGACACTAGCACTGGTGATTGTCACCAGTGACCCTACTCGCTATCATCACTGGTGAATTTGTCCAGTGATAGGGAAATGGGTGGGATGCGAAGCCTTTTGGACCGCGATGACATCAAGCTGCAGGTGGCCGGACATGAGACCTTTCCCTGCCGATATGGGTGGCTAAAGAAGTCTTACGACGCCGTTTGTGAAGAATTGGCAGTCGAAGATGAACAGCAACAGCATGCTTTTTCCCCAAATGTAGGGATAGGAAAGTTCGGTGTTGGCAAGAACATGGTCGCTTCGATGCGGCATTGGTCACTCGCCTGCGGAGTACTTGTGCCACAGGGGGAGCGGGTGGGACGGCTCGAATTGCTGGAGCCTACAGCACTAGGCCATAGAATCTTCGGTGGAGGTGACCCCTATCTCGAGCTTCCGGCTTCTCTCTGGCTTCTTCACTGGCGGCTCGTTGCAAGCCCTGGGCGGGCCACGACTTGGTATTACGCCTTTAACGAATTTAACGATGCGATATTCACCAAGGATACCCTTGCTGCCCGTCTCTGGGCGAGACTGGAGGAACTGCGAGAGGTTGGTCGGCTGGCGAACAGCCGGATAGCGAAGAACACGGTCGATAGGGACGCCGAATGCTTTGTTCGTACCTATGTGACCAAGACTTCGCGGCGAGGAACGATCGAGGATGGTCTCGAAAGCCCGTTCGCTGAGCTTGGGCTCATTGCCTCGATGGCGGGAGGCGCGTTGCAGTTCCGCCGGGGACCGAAGCCTTCGCTGCCCGATGAAGTCTTCGCATTCGCTCTTGTAGAGTTTTGGCGCTCGCAGTTTTCCACGCGCGGTTCGCTCTCCCTGGAGACCATCGCCCATGACCCTGGCTCACCCGGACGAGCATTCCTTCTCGACGAGGATTCCCTAGTCGAGCGTCTAGAGCGGATTGAAGAATTCACGTCCGCTTCGCTGGTGTGGGACGAAGGCGGCGGATTGCGGCAGGTGTCTCGTCGCAAGGAACTCGACCGAATTGATGCAGACGGCCTCCTCAACCCGCTTTTTGACATCCTGGAGAAGGCGGCATGAGCAAGACTCTCTCTGATATCACTCGTGTCCGTCGCCGTTTCCAACGCTCCATCCGTGTGGGTGATGATGCTGGTGTTGCTGAGGGCTTCATCTGTACTGCTACCGCAGCGCAGGCGCTCGAAACCACCATCGAGCATGTCTCCGCGCTCGGTCATGGGGCCTTCACTTGGACCGGCCCCTATGGTTGCGGAAAGTCGAGTCTAGCGGTTGTACTTGCCGCTCTGCTCGGGCCAACTGGGCCTTCTCGCGACGAAGCGCTTGAAGTGCTCCCCGCAGAACTCCGCGAGCAGATCGTCACGAAAATGGGATGGGAACCGCAAGGTTGGACCACTCTCTCGATCGTCGGCTCGCGCTCAGATGCGTCTTCGGTCCTTACTTCCGCGCTCGATGAAGCGGGCATCAAGAAGGGGAGTGGACCGATCGAGCGCCTCGTCGCCGAAGCCAAGCGCGGAATCGGCACCCTGCTTGTCATCGATGAGATGGGCAAATTGCTCGAACATGCTGCCTCCGAAGGGGGTGACGCATTCTTTTTCCAGGAATTGGCCGAAGCAGCGTCGCGCTCGGATGGCCATCTGGTGGTGGTCGGTGTGCTGCATCAGGCTTTCGATGACTACGCCTATCGGCTTGCACGCGAGACCCGCGAGGACTGGCTCAAGATACAGGGTCGATATGTTGATGTGCCGCTCAATCCGACTGGCGAAGAGCAGATCGAATTGCTTTCCCGTGCGATAGAGTGCGACACGCCACCAAAAGCAATAGCGGGCATATCGGAAGTCGCCAAAGCGATTGGTGGGGCGCGCGGCGGTTCTGATGCGGCGGAGCGCCGTCTCGCGTCATGCTGGCCGCTCGGGCCGGTGGTCGCGTGCCTGCTCGGGCCGCTGTCGAGGCGCCGGTTCGGACAGAACCAACGAAGTCTCTTCGGCTTCCTCGGATCCGCCGAACCGTGTGGATTTCAGGACTTCCTCAGCTCGACACCTGTGAAGGGAGCGGCGGCCTACGACTGCGACTGGTTGTGGGGCTATCTCAGAGCCAATCTCGAGCCATCGATCATGGCGTCTCCGGACTCACATAGGTGGTCGCTCGCGCTCGACGCCATCGAACGTTCGGAAGTCGCCGGCGCAAGCAAGCCCGAACTCTCCGTCTTGCGAGCAGTCGCACTCTTGGACCTTTTCCGAGATCGCTCGGGACTGGTTGCATCCACCGAGATTCTTGCTGCCGCTCTTCCCGATCTGAAGGAAGAGGAAATCGTTGCTGCGCTCGAGGAGCTAAAGAGAAGGTCGGTTGTGATCTTCCGCAGGCACCTCGGCGGCTTCACCCTCTATGCCGGCTCTGATTTCGACGTCGAGCAAGCACTGGAAGAGGCACTCGGCGAAGTCGTTGGATGCGATTTTTCCAAGCTTGGCGGAAGCGGTGTTCTGGCCCCCATTCTGGCCAAGCGCGAATATCATGAGACTGGTGCAATGCGCTGGTTCGAGGTGGACATTGCAACTTTAGCCGATGCGCAGAAGCGGATTTCAAGTTATCAAGAGGGACGAGGCTCCTCTGGATTGTTCCTACTCCTCGTGAATGAGGATGGCGAAAGTCCGGCTCAAGTGCGGCGGGTGCTTGACGGGCTGGAGAAGGAAGTTGGCGACCGGCCCATCGCAATTGGCCTGTCGAGTGACAGCTATATGCTTCGCGAACTGAGCCGAGAGCTAATCGCTCTCGAACGGGTCCAAGCGTCACGCCCCGAACTGAAGGGAGATGCTGTCGCACGCAGAGAGGTCGCGAGCAGACTGGTACGGGTTGCCGGAGAACTCGAGGACCGGATCCGCCATGGCTTCTCGACCATCTCCTGGCGGATACCGGCGCTTGCTTCGGACGAGATCGGCATTGCTGGAAAGGTCAAGGATCTCTCCGTCATCGCATCTCGCCTGGCAGCCGAGCTATATTCGAAGGCTCCGCGCATCCGCAACGAACTCGTCAACCGTACGAAGCCATCTTCGAACGCGGTCGCGGCCACACGAGCTTTGATGAACGCGATGATTTCGGCAGCGGACGAGCCCAGCCTCGGGATCCAGAAGTATCCGCCTGAGAAGGGACTATATGTCTCGCTTCTCGAAACCACAGGACTTCACGCCGCAGATCGAAGTGGCGCGCTGTCCTTGCGCGAACCGAAGAACGATTCCGCCAATCTTCACGCCCTTTGGGAGGAGGCCGATCAGCTCGTAGAGAAGGCGGGACCAGACGGTATCGGTTTGGAGAAACTGTTCGATGGTTGGCAGGCCCGACCCTTCGGCACGAAAGATGGCCTCCTGCCCATTCTTGGGCTCGCCTATCTGCTCACGCGGCGCGACACTCTCGCGCTATACCTCGATGAAAGCTTCTGCTCGGACATAAGCGATCTGTTCGTAGACAGGCTGCTCCAGGAAGCCTCGAGCATTCGTTTGCGGTACAGCGAGATATCCAAGCGCGACGCAGCCATCCTGAAGGAAGTGGCCGGTGTTCTCGAAGGACTGACAGGCGATGAGATTGTGGCGGCTGAGCCGCTATTGGTTGGCAGGAAACTCGTTTCCCTGGTCATGGAGACGCCGGGCTGGGTAAGGCGGACTGCGCGCCTTTCTCCTTCCGCCCGAAAGGTCCGCGATCTCGCCATGACAGCACACGATCCGAACAAATTCATGCTCGATGACATTCCGTCGCTAGTGAGTTCGGCAGGAAAGCCAGAGCAGGTTGCTCGGATATTGAAGGAAGGGCTCAACGAAATCTCCGAGGCCTATCCTGAAATGCTAGCCTCATTGGAGAAAGATCTGCTGAGGGAACTGCGCGTCCAGGGGAAGCAGGGTCTCGCAAACCTGCGCGCCAGGGCGGAGAGGGTCACAGGGATCACAGGCAACTTCCGGTTGGATGCGTTCGCGACCCGCCTTTCCTCATTCGACGGCAGTATGGACGTTCTCGAAGGTCTCGCCAGTCTAGCGGCGAACAAGCCGCCGCGGGATTGGGTCGATCGAGATGTGGATGCCGCGCGGATCGAACTGGCTGCTCTGGCCCGTGATTTCCTGCGGGCGGAAGGGCTAGCCCATGTTGCTGGTCGCGAGCAATCGCGCTTTGCGCTCGCCATCTTTATGTCGGACCCAAAGGGCGCCGGCGTCTTAAGACCGGAGGTCGAACTTGACGCAGGAGAGCTCGATCAAGCGCGGGCGATCGCCAATAGCCTCCGCGAAAGAATCTCTGCGGGCGTTTCCCGGGATGTGGCGATAGCTGCTGCTGCCGAACTGGCTTCACTTTTGGCGCAGGAAGACAAGGTTGCTGAGCCGGAGTCGAGTTCTCCGATCGTGGCGACGGGAGGAGTTTCGTGAGTAGGCAACGACACGTCCTGGGCCTCTCGGGAGGCAGAGATAGCGCCGCACTTGCTGTCCACATGGCCCAGACGCGGCCGGACATCGAGCTGGAGTACTTTTTCACGGACACGGGCAAGGAGCTGCCCGAGGTGTATGAGTACCTCGGTCGCCTGGAGGGTTTTCTAGGGAAGCCGATCGAGCGGCTTAATCCCGACCGCGACTTCGATTTTTGGCTCCGCCAATACAAGTCATTCCTACCGAGCCCGCGGACCCGGTGGTGCACAAGGCAGTTGAAGATCCGTCCTTTCGAACAATGGCTCTGGCCTGCCCTGGATGACGGCGACGAGGTCGTGAGCTACGTCGCGATAAGATCCGACGAGAACTACCGCGAGGGCTATTCCTCCACTCACCCCAACCTCTCGGTGTTGCTTCCTTTTAGGGAGGAAGGAGTCGACAAGGCGGGTGTGATTGACATCCTCGAGGCGAGCGGTCTCGGACTTCCTAGCTACTACGAGTGGCGGTCACGTTCGGGCTGTACCTTCTGCTTCTTCCAACAGAAGATTGAATGGGTCCGTCTGATGGAGCGTCACCCCGAGAGCTTCGAAGAGGCGAAATCCTACGAGAAGAATGCGATCGAACACGGTTCGCCCTTCACTTGGAGCCAAGGGGAATCCCTGGAAGATCTCGCGCGGCCAGAGCGCGTGGAACAGATTCGGGAAGAACACCGCAAGCGTCTGGAAAGGGCGAAGGCCAAGCGAGTCCGCAATCCGCTGCGATCAGACGATAGCGAGATTGATCTCGACGAGCTCTACGGGCAGGCGAAGGTCTGTCTGGCCTGCCACAAGTAAGAAGACCCGAGAACAAGCCACTTCGTGTATCGCGAAGCGAAGTCGAGGTTCAGATCACGTGCTCGAGATCGTAGGCCGTAAGGATCGGCCGCAGAACCTGATAAGCTTCTGCGCTGTTCAGGGAGAGGTTTGAAAATTCGGCGACCCGCTTGAGTTCGGATTTTACCAGCTTACGTGCATGCCCCGCCGCATCTTCGTAGCCCTCGGGCAGGACTACGATGAAATCATGGATGGTAGCGCTGTCCTTGCCGGGTGACTTGCGCAGGATGCGCCCACGCCGCTGGATGAACTGCCGGGGGTCTCGAGAACTCGCAAGGATGTACGCGGTGCTGCAGGCCGGTACATCGATGCCCTCGTCGAGGCACTTGATAGCGACCATTGCATCGATCAGGCCAAACTTGAAATTGGTGAGGATCGAGTCCCGCTCCCGACGCGGCTCTCTCGATGTGAAACGCGAGATGCGCCAGCCAAGCCGGTCGAGTTGCTGACTCACGACTTCGATCTGTCGCCCCTCGAGAATCTCGTCCTCTTCATCGGCGGGATCGGTCTCGACCGTGCCATCCCCGCAATAGAACAGCGTATGGTTCTGTGGCCGCTTACCCGCCAGCACGCTTTCAAGAGCCGGCAGCTTGTTCGCCGCCGACGCTATGACGCGGGCCCTCCGCATCAAAAGGGCCGTCAGACCTTGGCTTGGCTTGGAACCAGCCGACTTCTCCCGAGCGAAATGTCTGGCAATTTCATTGGAGAGATCGGCGAATTCGTTCGCTTCGTCGAGCGTGAGCTCCACGATGTGCGGGTGGTACTCATACGGGGTAAGAACCTCGTCCTCGATCGCCTGCCGTAGGGTGTAGCTGAAGACTATGTCTCCATAGTATTCTGTGAGGCGCCGGTTACGCTCCTCATCGAGATAGTGGTGAGGAGTGGCCGAAAGGCCGATCCTATACTTTGCGTTTTGCGGCAGGAAACCGGCATAGCTTTCGGACGAATGGTGGTGACACTCGTCGCCAATCCATAGGAACCGGTTTTCCGGTATTCTTGAGATTGCGCTCTGGAACTCCGGAGATTTCATCGTTCGGTTCACGACCACGATCGCTGCAAAGTTGATCGCCGCCATTTCGACATCGTGGATGGTCTGGCGAAGATCGTCTTCCCATTCCGTCTTTGAGACGTAGCAGCGGATCGGCTCGATCCCAAAGATTTCGAGTATCTCGCACCATTGGTCGGCGAGGTTCTGGTAGGGCACGGCGATTACAACGGTCAGACCGGGAATGCTCTTGGCCAGCTGTACTACGGCGTAGCAAGCAGTAATGGTTTTGCCTGCACCGGTGGCTAGATCGAAGACGCCTACGAACGCGCCTTTCTCGCGCCAGGCATTGAGTGCGTCCCTTTGGTGGGCGCGTATCTCGAACTTGTTGCCGCCGATCATCTCGGGGAGCCTCGGTCCTCTTTCCTTGGGAGTTACGTCAAATTCGTCTTCCTGACTTTTGAGCCGTTTCAGAATGGCGAGTTCACGCGCAGGATCTGGTGGGGCATCCATTCGCTCGGCCACTTCGAGAAGGCGGTCTTCGAGCGCGGTGGGAACGTCGATGACCGCCGTACCGCGACTTTTGTTCTCCCAGAGGCGCTCGAATGCCGCCCGATGTTCGGAGAAGTAGGGTTCGAGTTCGAGCTTCCAGGTGGGGAAGACGTCTATCGATTCGTAGTTGTGGGTCGGGAGCAGGGCCTGAGCGCTTTCGTTCGCTGACCCCGCGAAGACGAATGCATCGCCCGCCTCGTCGGTGATAATCCCGACCTTGTCGTGATACATTCCGTGTGGCCGGAGCGCCACGCGTATGTCCAGCCTTCCCTCGGCCACAAGCCACGCCAAGGTCTGGAAACGCTGTTCGAATACCTCCCCTTGCGCTTCCTCGATCGCGGCGAGGAACTGCTCGCCGATCTCCTCCGAGATCCGCTTCTGGTCTTCGCCCCGCTTTATAGCGGCGATGTCGCGAGCATCGGTAAACGCCCCGACGATGAGGCGCATTCTTCCACCGTTCGCGGTGAAGGTGCTGAGCGCTTGGGCAGCGTATGTGATCGTTGAGCTCGAGAAAAAGCCCACGGCCCGGTCGTAGCGAACCGCGGCAGACAGCGCGGGGAAATAGAAATCCTCCAGGATGTTGTCCCGGTCGGATTTGTAGACCCCCTTGGCCTGGATGTTCCTTAGCGCCATCGAGCGCCTCAGAATGATATTGCTGCTAGATCCGGCTCCGCCTGAGCGGGCACGAGATAGCCTCGTTCCCGCAGCATGCTCATCAAGGCCCTGTCAGGATATTCCCCGCCTTCACGCAGAAGGTGGTCTTTGATGATGGCAAGGCCCCCGTTGGCATACTCTTCGAAGATCTCGGCGCAGCGCCCCTCTTCCCCCTCGCGAAGGATGTCGGGATCCTCGGTCTCGGCAAGCGCGATCAGGTAGATGAGATTCTCTGCGTCGCCGCGCTCGAACTGTTGATAAGAGACGTCTTCGACACCCTGCGAGCGATCGAGCGGGAGACGCCGCTTCTCCGAAAATCCAAGAAGAGCTGCAAAGCAGAGCAACTCACGGATAGTCGGGAAGAGCCTCCTTTCGGAACCAGGAAGCGGTATGGCGGCCAGCTTCTGGACATACTCCTCGTAGATCTTGGATCGGTTGATGTTTGGTGCTCTGGCGGTCATCGAACGATCTCCTCGATCCGTGTGCCATCGGCCTCTTGGTCGAACAGAGCAACGGCATAGTCTTTCCCGTTGAACTGACGGGTCTCGCCTTTCTTCCCTTCTCCGGAAGCACGGTTGGTCCGGACGAGGACGTATTCCTTCCCGACTCTCGCGCGCAGCACGTCGATCACTGCCTTGTTGGCCTGCGAGCCCGAGACCATCAGTACCACCTGACTGGCCATGCGTGGCACATGCTCGCCCGTGGTCTCGCGATAGCTGTCATCGAGCTGGCCGAAGGGCGAGTCGAGAACGAGGGGGGCGACCGTGCCTCGCAGCAGTCGGTGATCCTTCGCGTTCTGACGAAGCCGGGCGTACTCGACCAGGGCAGCGGTGAATGCGAGACCGAGTAGCTGGTTTTCACCACTGGATTTGGGGAGCTGCGTTCCCTCTTCATTGACGAGGGCCACTGCGTATTCGTCGGTCAGTCTCAGCTTAAAGCTTTTCCGGGTGGTGGCCTGAAGGACCTTGCTGATCTGCGAGCGAAGGATCTTTCGAGCGTCTTCCTCTTCTTCGACGAGCTCAGCTTCGAGCCGCTCCTTGAGCCGTTCGCACAGCTCGTGACGTCGGACAAAGATTCTCGCATCCTCGTCGTTCTCGAGCAGCTTGTTGAGTTCGCGCTCCTTGTTCGCCTTGGACGCCTCGGAACTGCGGAGATTGTTTTCGAGTGCGCCGATCTGGCGGTTTATCCCATCGAGTTCGCTTCGCAGCTCATTACGACGCCGCTCGCGTTCGGCGATCTCATCGAAATCGATACCAGAGAGCTTGTCGGAGATTTCCCCTAGTTCAGCTTCAATGGCGCTGATTTCCTGTCGAGCTTCGGCGAGTCGCTTGTTGGCGGCATCCAGCCGGCCTGGCGCTTTTTCCCTTTCCCGCTTGAGTTCTTTTAGGGTGGAGCGCACGCTCGAAAGCCGACTCCGCAACGTCTTGTTCGCTGCCTTCTGAAGGAGACTTCGAACCTTCTCATATTCAGTCGAGCCCTTTTTCAGCTCGGTCCCGCAGATGCATTCTTCCATCTCGAGAATGTCCTGAACGAACTCTTCGTTGTAGGGCGAAGGTATGCGGCCTTTCACATCCTGAGCCTCGAGGTGGTCGAATGTCTTCTCGGTAATGCGAGAAGAGACGAGGAAGCGGCCATTGTCGCCTAGCCACTTCAGCAACTCGTCTTGCGCGCTTGCCGCTCTGGTGATCGCGCGCTTGAGCGAGTTGTTCGCCCGGTCGCGGCTGGCCTGGAGTTCTCGTGCAGCCGCCGAGTTGCGCAACTTAGCTTCGATGTCGGCGATCTGTTGCTGCTTCTGCTCCGCTTGCCCTTTTAGTCCATCGAGTGCTTCCCTGCCGCTCTTAAGCTGTTCCGTAAGCCGGTCGATCTCATTCGAGAGGACTTCGATCTGGTCGGTCGCTTTGGCTTTAGGCATTTGCCGCCGATAGTACGCAGCCGTCTCTTCAAGATCCTCGATCGCGGTCTCGATTAGATTGCAGCCGAGGATATCCTGGACTGCCTTGCGGATTCCGCGCCGGTTCTCCTCGCCGAGGAAGACCTCGGCATGTTCACCGTCGAAAAGAAAGTGTCCCGCCATGGTCTTCGGTATGACTGTGTTGATGAAGCTATCGGGGTTGTCGATCGAAACGCTGTGGCCATCATCGATCCGCATGATTGAGAACTCACGACCGCCCATGGTGCCGTTGCCATGGAAGCGGCGGGCACGATAACGCTTGTCGTTGTGCTCGAAGAGGACTTCTACATAACACGAATCTCTCCCTGCGGCCTTGGCGTCGTGGTTGACGAGGTCTTGCTTGCGTTCAAACTTGGCAGTGGTCGTGCCGTAAAAGCACCAAAGCATCGCGTTTAGAAGCGTGGTCTTTCCGACGCCGTTCTCCGCGTGAATCAGAGTAACGTTTTCATCCGGATCCATCGAGAATTCGATGGTATGCTCACCATGGAAGCAGCGAAAATCCTTCAGGGTGATTTCATCGAGCCACATGATTAGTCTCCTCCCAACGGAGTGGCGCGATCGATGATGTCACGAAGGCGCCGGCGTCGCTCGCTGTCCTTGTTCCGGTTTTCGAAGTAGAATTCGCGCTGCAGCTCTACGATTTCCGCGATCACGCGGTTCTCTAGTTCTTCGCTTCCATCCGATTGCGTCTCGGCCGCGTCGCCATCCTGCATTTCTCGTCATCCCCCAGAAGCGGTCTTGGCGCTACATGTGTCACCAATCTATCGATCTGGTAAATAGGGAAATACAGCCGCTCAACACTTGGGGGGGCAAATACGATCGCCGTTCCGATCTCCTTCATCCTCAAAGTGCCAGTTGTCCTTCGTTCGTGTTGCAACGGTACGGCTCTGATCTCTTCGTACCGACTAGCCCGCGACATCCATCAGATCCCGTCGCAGCCATCGTCGAGCAGCTTACGACCATCTGGGGCTGTGAGGTCTCGTCGAAGCTTGAGATTGATATGGAAGTGCCCGGCGGCCTTGGCCGATACAAAGCACTGAACATTATGGAGAAAGTGGTAGTACTCGGCCTCATCGACAACGACATCGGCCAACCGTGATAATCAGACGGTGTGAGCGCAAGCGCCGCGCTAGCAAGTTGGCCGATCAGCCAAATAGCGCTCCACCTTTTCCACCGTTCGGCGACGCGGCCTCCGGCCAGCTCGTAGGTCAAGCACGAAGCGTGGATCGCCAACCGCGCGACGACCGAACCGTGTCGCCGACATGTGCGATTCCTTCAGGTGTCGCTCAATGCGATCCAGCAATTTCATGGCCTTCCTCGACTCACTCAGTACTTGTGTTCCTGGTTTGTTCTTAGTAGGAAGGTTCCATCCAGTCTAGGAGATTTCCTTCTCTCCTCAGACCGTCAGAAGGAACGACACGATGGAACGCGTCAGAGAGGAGCTCGATCGCCTGATCCAGCAGCGACGGCTCGGATATTCTTCGATCTCGCGGATGATCGGAAGAAACTCGTCCTACATTCAGCAGTTCATCAAGCGCGGCTCGCCTCGAAAGCTGGATGACGATGACCGNCGCACGCTTGCCAGCTTCTTCGGGGTCGACGAGCAAGTGCTTGGCGGACCGCCNGCACCCATGCGTGACGGGTTGATCGANATACCCGTGCTCAATGTCGATGCNTCGGCNGGCTNCGGAGCGATTGCCGAAAGCGAGACCGCCCANACCCGCTTCGGTTTCGACGAACGCTGGCTTGCCCGGCTGACCCGGGCAAAGAGNGCNAGNCTNTCGATCATCCANGTCCTGGGCGANTCCATGGAGCCNNCACTNAGCGATGGCGACGANGTGCTNGTCGATGCGTCGGACCAGGGTTCNCGGCTACGTGACGGCATCTACGTCCTGCGCGCCGACGATGCGCTGGTGGTCAAGCGCGTGACNCTCAAGCCNGGTGGCCGCAAGATCACGATTAGCAGCGATAATTCGGCCTATCCCAGCTGGGATGATGTCGACCGGTCNGAGATTCAGGTGGTCGGNCGTGTCATCTGGTTCGGNCGCGCGGTCTGATCCNACNNGATCAGAACCCCGCAAANCGCGCGCGATGCTTGGCNACNAAGTCCNGNCGGGGGTGATCCCNCGGATCGACCGGAAGCCTGATCTTCTGTCCTGAAGGCGGGAAGAGCTTCAACAGGTCGGACGGCACCTTGTTGTGCGATACGAGCAGGCACAGGTTGTCGTCGAATGTGATGAGATGCCGGTCGAACAGCCAATGGGCGGTAGCCGAGAGTGCCACGCCGTTGGGTACAACATCGGGTCCGCCATCGGCGACAGACCAGATATGAGCCGCCTGTGCCTCGGCTTTCCCGCCACCATTGATGATCCGCAATCCCGTGACGGCGCAGGTGCTGTCATAAGCGTCGAGAACCTGGTTGCGGAAACTGGCGGCACGGATTTTCTTGTTCGCCAGGATCTGTTCGATCCGGCGTTCGCCAAGATCATCGGCAAGGAGAACGGCGGTTGCATCGTCGATGTACCGCTCGTCGAGCTCGAGCCTGATCCGGTTGTCCGGGTCTAGTGTCTCGCTCAGCCCCTGAATGACGATGGCGACGAAATCATCGCCATCGAGCGTGCGCACCGATTTTCCGCGCAGCGTCCTTCCGGCATCGCCAGGACGGGCCATCTCGCGAAGGAAGCGTTCGGCAAAGCGTCCGTCCTTGTCGCGGTAGGAGACCACATCATCGAAAGGTAGATAGTCCCTGACGCGCGCGTAGTAATGGGTTGGATCAGCCTCATCTGGATCGATCCGCTCAACGAAAGCAGTCGCGATGTAGGCCATCCGGCCGCCCGATACGCGGGTTTCGCGATAAAGGATCCAGTCGTTCTCGAGCTGGCGGGCCTGAGGAAGATATTGCGAGGGGAAATGATACCGCTCGGTAATGAGGTCGTCGTAGCGCGAATTGCCACTGATCTCGAAAACACCCTTCACCGGCAACGCTCCGCACTTCTCTCGAACAGGCATCGTGCCTGGTAACGCTGAAATCGTCCAGGCTGTCGGTGATCAAATGCCGATTTCGAAAGGCTTTACCCTTTCCTTGGTGAGTTCCGGCTTGTCACTTGTGGGCGAACCGCTGCCAACATCCTTGTCTTGCGAAAGCCCCTTGGCAGCTGCCGCTTTGAGCCTTTGTGTTACTTCAAGTGCCGACGCTTTCTCGCCGCTGTTGGACTTGATGGCCCGGCCGAGTTTCTCGGCATTGTCTGCAATCAGCGTAAGGCCGTCGCGAAGCCGGGTGACCGTGACCAGGAAGGTCTGCCGATTGGCGAGATTGCGTTCGCGGCTGTCCATCACTGCAATCCCGCGATCCGAGGTAAGTCCCTGCGCCATATGCGCATTGAGGGCGTAGGCGAGGTCCAAGCGTTTGAGCATGGGGTCGCCGCGGCTCAGGCGAAGCTCCTTGCCCGCTGATGTCTTCACCAAGACGCCCTTTGTGTCGATGGCCACGATCCTGGCCTGGTCGGCATTGAATAGCCCGCGCTTGTGGTCGTTGTCGGTCCAACGGATCTTGTCACCCTCGATGATGGAAAGCGATTTGCGTTCGAAGAGCGACAGCCGGCTCTCGACTGCGCCCGGCCGCAAGCGCGCGGGATTGAACTTGCGAACCCGCCCCTTCCTGTCCTCAAGCACGAGCTGCTTGCGCGCATGGTCGATGGTTTTGACGTTGTAGTCGCCCTTGGAGAGTTTCTGGGTGCTGTCGCGCGAGCGAAAGTTGAGGACCATGCCCGGTTGGTATGTGCGAAGGTATCGCAATTCCTCGTGTGTCACATTCATCCGCGAATGAACGGTCAGACGGCCCGATCGTGGGCCAAGCTCGCCATTGGCCTTGAGTCCGCGCTGGACAGCCTCGTTAACCGCAGACCGTAAGGCCCGTCCCGACGCGTAGATCGAGGTCCGATCCCGCTCCGCCGGGCTGAGCGAAAGCCACTTTTCGGCAGCAACAATCGCACTGTCCCCGCGAGCCTCGATGGTTGAAGGAGCAAGAGCCTGGAGCGCATCGTCGATACGTCCCTCCTGCGCGGCGGCCTGGGCTCGCCGCAGGACGGGATCGCGGCCGCGCAAATTCACATCCATGTTGGCGCGCTCGATCCCGGCCTGTTGGACGAGGTCGAAGGGCTTACCGGCATCGACGGCGCCTAGCTGTCGCTTGTCACCGACGAGAACCAGACGATGGACTTCGGCAAGGTTCGCCAGCCTTACCAGCTTGGCCTTGTCCTCGTTCGACACCATCGAGGCCTCGTCGAGCACCAGGACATGGTCTCCGAGCGCGCTCCGAGCCTCACTCAGCAAGGTGGCATTTCCCGGCTCGTGCAGAAGCCTGCCCCATTGCGCGAGAAAGCGGGCAATGGTCATCGAACGGATGCCGGTGTCGCGTTCGAGCATCTGGACGAGCGTGTTCTGCACGGCGAGCCCCAGCACCTGCTTGCCTTCCTCGCGGAGCAGCTGGGCGACCGGCTTCATCACGCTGCTTTTGCCCGCCCCGGCTATGCCCTGGATCGCTACGATCCGGTCACGCGATGAGAGCACAAGGCCCGCCGCATCCTCCTGCCCTTCGTTGAGCGAAATTCCGTGGTTGATCGCGGCAACTGCCTGAACCCGTTCTGCTGCGTCTTTCCGATCCAGGATGGGCGACACTGCACCTCGTCCCTGGTCGACGTTCGCGAGAATGGTGCTTTCAAGTTCAAGCGCCTCGCGGCTCGCCAACCGGCCTTTGTGTTCGCCTTTGCCGGGCTCAAGTGCGCCGCTTCTGACCAATGCGTTCACACGGGTTTCGACGTGGCCCACCGTCGTCGGTAGCCCAAAATCGAGCGCCGCCTTCAGCAATCCCTCACGGGGAAAGGCTGCCTCGCGCTGCGAGAGATGACGCACCGCAGAGGCCACGGCCTGTGCAGCCGCAATGGTCGGCGCATCCTGCTTGAGGACATGGGCAGGGATCAGTGGATCAGCCGGATCGCCCTTGATCCGCTGCGCAAACTCCCTCAGCTTCGCAATCCCGCGCTGAAGGAGGTTTTGCTCTTTCGAGCCTCCGGCGACCTTCGCCGCGGCACGCATCTGGGATGCGTCAATCAGACCACCGAGATCGAGACCGACCTCTTCGGCTCGCTGGCGCCAGGACGCAAGAAGGCCCTCGCGATCGCGCACTGGCTCTTTGCCTTTGCGTGTTTCCAGCGTTGCGACAATCCCTGCCTCCAGTCCGCTCCCGCGCCTGGCTGCGAGGACTTCTTCGCGCCGCGTCGAAAAGGCCATCACCTGCTCGCGGGCAATGCCCGCTGCTTCGAAGTTGCCATGCTTTCCAACCGGCCCGGCCTCGAAGCCCATTTTCTCGACCGCCAGACGAAAGCGCGCCATGGTCATCGAGTTGAGCAGGGTGTTAAACGACCAAAGTTTGTCGTTGCGAAGCGCGCGCCACTTCCCGTCGCTGCCTTGCGTGACGTTCGCCACGACCGCGTGAAAATGCAGATTTGGTTCCTGGTTGCGGTTGGTGTCGTGCTGGAAAAGACCGATCGTCAGGTTATCTGTCGCGACCTTCCCGTATCCAGCCTGACTACCCATCCGGGTCTGCGCCGCGTTCTTTTCTGCCCAGCGCAAGGTCTCGATGACGGCCTCGCGATAGGCATCGATGATCCGCTGGTCTCCGCCCACCAGCGCGAGCAGCGACCAGCTTTTCGGGAGTGAAAATGTGAGGTCGGTTCCCGGCCTGTGGGCCTGGCCCGCGTTGCCGACCTGGATACCGCCGGGAAGCTCTCCCCGCAGCAAGGCATCGAATTGCTCGGCGCTGACGCGGCCCTCAAGGCCAAGTCGTTCCGCTCCCTTCCCGACCCAGGTTCCGGAACGATCGGCATCGGCGCCGGTGTAGTAATTGTCTGCCGCGAAATAGCTCGCAGCAGCCGAAGGGGAGCGCACATTGGCGACGGAAAGCATCCAGGTTGGTCCTCGTCACGGCTCCCCTCGCGGCCGGGTAATCCCTCCCTATTTGCCTTTCACATGTCGGGCTCGAACTCGCCGAAATCCTTTTCCGGAGGATCTGCGACCGCACCTTCACGCAGGTCTTTCTCGACCGGCGTGAGAGATTGGTGCCCACTGGTCAGCCGCGCGAGCTTGGGGCGTCGAACCGCCCTTTCCAGCTGCGTCATCGCCGGCGGTTCCTGGTTCGAACGGATGCTGTTCCGCGCCCATTGCTGGTGCATCCTCACCGGTTTGCACGGCAGCCAGAGGTAGCGTTGGACCTGCATCCAGATGCGTATCGGACCGGGTTTCGGCACGGAGATCACAAGCAGCGCGTCCTGCATTCAGCTTTTCAAGCGGCACAGGCTCCTGCCGATCCTGCGGTTCATCGGCGACACGGCGCTGCCCCTCCAAGTCAAGTTTGAGCTGCCTTAAATCGACAGGCTTACCAGCACCGTCATCGTTCGAGGCGGGATGCTCGTCATTCGGTTTCGAACCCGGTTTTGCTTGGAGCGTCGTTGCCGCAGGACCCTGGCCAGGCTTTACGAGCGGTTTCTCGCGGGCGATGAATCCCTCGGCAATACGGCCACGCGTGCGCGGAATGAGCGAAACCGGCGCAGCGGGGAATCCATCAGGAAATTTGATGTAGGCCGACAACCTCGCAAGGTTCATAAACTGGTCGGGCAGGAGCAATGGCTCGATCTGCCGCCTCGGCGTCAGGCTGACTGCGTCGCGCGCATTGTTGTACCCGTAGCTGTAGCCTTCTTCCATGTCGCGCACCTGCCGGTGGCCGATGAAATCGGAGCACCAGGTCGCTGTCTCTCGATCGGCCGTCGCTAGGATGAGCTTCGTTCGCGCAAGCGAGGAAAGTGTCATGGCCATGTTCTCGCCGTAGACTTCCTTGAGCTTGGCAAACGCATGCACCCCGGTGACGATCGCACCGCCGAAGTTGCGCGCCGTTTGCAGCCCCTTTTCAAGCGCCGGTAGTCGGTGAAGGGCACCGAGCTCGTCGATCAGGAACCACATCCGCAGGTCCTGTGTGCGCTCGAGCGTCATCAGCGTATTCATCGCCGTGTCGAGCCACAGCGTCAGCAACTGCGAGGAGATGCTCATGTCGACATAGCGGGCAGAAAGGAACAGGATCGAGCCCGCCTGGCAGTCGCCTTTGACCCAGTCGCGGACCGAAAAGCGCGGTCCGGATGAGGGCAAGAGCTTGAGCACTTTCGCATTCGCATTGAACACCGCGCGGATCGATTCCGCCATGCGGGCCGCTTCCGGGGCGGTCAGCGGATCGGCCATTGTACCGCGCATCAGCTTATGCACTTCGGACAGGTCAGCGGTCATTAGTCGCCGAGCCAAAGCCTCGTTGGTTGCCATGCCGGCACGGGCAAGATGGAGACACATCTCGACGAACAGCATGCGTGCCGCGAGCACCCAGAACTGTTCTGAACCACCCCCGTCATGGGGCACGAGCGCNTCNGCNGCNGCATGAAACTCNGCTTCCGTCGTGCAGTCGTTGAACACGCTCCATAGCGGACACCGAACATCGACAGGATTGAGAATGATGTCGCGCGCGGGATCGTAGAAGGCCTCTATGAAAGCCCCTGTGAGGTCGAAAATGACCGCGCGCTGGCCGCGTTCACGCGCTTCGGCAACAAGTTCTGTGAGCGCCACCGTTTTACCGGTTCCGGTCGTGCCAATGAGCATGGCGTGGCTCTGTTCGAGCCGCCACGGCCAGCTCACGCCGGCGAGATGTGCGGGTTGGTAATGGCCNGCTTCGGCNAGCGCCGACGAGCTCGCAAGCCGCCACTTCCAGCCNAACTTGCGNCCCANTTCNTCGGCCCNGAATGCCTTGTTGTGACGCTCGATTTCTTCTTCGAGTTCGTCGAGCGAAACNAGCATNGCGCCGCGCTCGTGCTTGCGCTCCTTTGATCGACCGCCAAAGCGCTCGGCGAACCACCAGAAGAACACGAAGGCCGGGATCAGCAGTACCGCTGAGACCAGCAATCCCTGCTTCACTGCCGAACGAAATGCCTCGACCGCCTCGCGCATCGGCGGGAACTCGCGAACGATGCCAAACGGGAGGCCGACCCTTTCGCCGTCAAGCAATTCAAGGTTGACCAGTTTGGCCGGATCGAACTCCATGAAGGCATAGAGACTGGCGTAGATATGCATCCAGACCAGGTAGATCTGGTGATCACTCAGAGCCGACCGCACTTCCCAATAGCAGGTGCCGACCGCTACCAGGCCGGTGACAATCAAGGGGCCCTTCAGGCCAGCTGCAAACATGAAACCAAAGTGGCCGAGCAACTGGCTCCCGCGGGTGAAGTTCAGGAGATTATGCTTCATGGGATTGGCCTCCCATGTTTGCGTTGACGGGGAGGCCAAGACGCTCGAGGCGTCGCCGGTACGCCTCGTGAGTACGGTCGCGCAAACTCGCGTCAGAATGGCTGGCCAGAAGCGCATCGAGCGCCACCGATATGAAGATTGCCTGGCGCGCGGGATCGAGCCCNGCGGGCCNGTCCTTCGCCTCGTTATCGCGCTGCCACGCTGCGACNATGAGGTCACGNATAAAGACGCTGACACTGACGCCATGGTCCGCGGCGCACTGGCGAACCCAGTTACCAACGGAGAGAGATACGAATGTCTGAAGCCGATCTTGTCGGGTCATGAAACAGGTTCCTTGTCGGGCCGACGGAACCTGGCTCACCTTGCGGAAGGTGCTGATGAGAATAAATCGTGAACAACTCGCAGTCAATCGAAAGATTCAGACGATATTTCAGCGTAATAGAGAGATGTGAGTTTTCAGCGGATCAGCGCAAAGCCGCTCTACTCGCAGACGGGTTGATTTCGCCCAAAACCACATTCTTCAGCAATAACAGAGAGGTAAATCCCGAAATCGCGGGGTACGGTGTGCTCCTTTGTTCCCAAATGCGCGAGGTGGTCCAGGCAATAAGGGGATTGATCAAGGACGACTTTTCCCGATCTCCACGTTGAAGCGCGAGCAACCGGGGCTGGCAGCTGATCGCATGCAGATAGGAGGCAGTTTGACGCCTCCAGCCAAAGACAGCACCTGCGAAAGAGGCAGCGGCCAAGGGCGCGTGGGAAGCAAGGCAAGCGGGGCATGTCGCATGCCCTAGCTTCCCGCCGCCCGACCCGGTGCCGGTTCGCAAGTGCGTGCGGGGCCCAAGAGCAAATCAGGCCGCACCCTCAGGAGCGCATCGCAAGATGCGCGGGACAGAGTGCGTCCACAGCCCCGCTCCATTTATCGGGCGCCGCCGCATTACGGTGGGCGGCCGTCAGAGCAACCGACCCAACCGGTCTTTTTGTGCTTCGATTGGACTACCCGGCGAACAAGAAAAAAGGGCAGGAACCGTCCCCGGTTCCCGCCCTGTCGGAAGTCTCAAAACTCGTCGAGCATGCCGCCGTGGACCGTGTGGACCACCCGCGCTGCGAGATGTGCTGGCAAGATGTTGTAGTCACCCTCGTCGAGGGCAAAGTACCCGAGTTCGTCATCCTCGATAACGTGCTGATCGAAGAAGCTGTGCAGCGCTCTCTTCTCGGCTGTTTCCAGAGCCTCGAAATAGCTCCGNGACGGAAGGGCGCAATGCATCGAATAAGCCATGATANTCCTCCTGATTTCTGTCGTGAGACGACAGGAGGTGCGCGCGATGGTCTTGTGCATCCCGGGTCAGGGATCGCCCGGATGGGCGACCGCGATAGCGGCGGTGGGGGTAACGATTTTGGTCGCTGCCGGATGCAATCCGGTGGCGGGCAAAATGGTGGGGCCCTGCCGTCCTTGAGGCGGGAGGCGCAAGGCCATCATGCTGGGAGAACCGTGAGCCAGGACCCACCACCTCCGCCCCAATATCGAACGCCTGCTGGGTGCGAATTGCCTTTCCTACACCCCGATGACGCGGGCATGTGAACAACCGGGGAGCAAATCCGAGGGGGACAAAAGGACAAAAAACATGCCCCGAAACAGGAGCGCGATTGCAGCTTTGCAAAAGCTCGAAGCGGACCGCGAGGCGCTCGACGCCAAACAACGCGAACTTGAAGTGCAAGCGGCCAGGGAACTCGGCGAAATCATCCTGGGAAGCGGCCTCGAAAGCTTNTCGAAGAAGGGNCTGAGGAAGGTTGCCGAAGANCTCGGGAAACTCGGCGAGGATGCCGCNATCGAGAAACTGACGGNGCGCGGTTCAACCCGNGCTTCGAATGCAGCGCCGGGAACCCAGTAACCACAGAAGAAGAGGCNCTGCCGCTTGCGGCAGAGCCTCTTCGTAAGGGGGNCGANCGGGATCGATGTCAGTCGATNTCNGGAGCGTCGGTGTTGTCGNNNNCNTCNCNCGANCCGTTGCCNCGNGAGAGNAAGTCGACCTTGTCGGCGAGGATCTCGGTNCCGTAGCGCGTGACCCCGTCCTTGTCCTCCCACTGGGTGTAGTGGATGCGGCCCTGNACGCTGACCANCTGGCCCTTGGAGCAGTACTGNCCGACGGTCTTGGCGAGGCCGTTGAAGCAGGTCACCCGGTGGAACTCGCTTTCCTTGGCNGTGTAGCCGTTCTCGTCCTTGTAGGTCTTGCCGTCCNTGTCGCGTGCGGGGCGATCGGTGACGACGGTGATCCCGGTGACATTGGTGCCGCCCTTGGTCTCGCGGGTGTCGGGATCGCGAGCGATGCGGCCGGTGAGGATTGCGATATTGGTCATGGTGAAAGTCCTTCAGTTCCTCAAACCGGAGACCATCTCCGGCTTGCGAACATCCAGAAGAAGCAGGGCAAGGGAGGACTGCACCGCAGGAGCGAAGCTCCAAGGGAAACCTGTTCATGACGGGTGGTGCGGGCAGGCGCGCGAAGCGCGACAACACGGCCGTCAAAGGAACGGGTTGCGGCTCCTCAGCTGACCTGATTCAGGACTGTTCGCGAAGAAAGCCGGATGGGTATCGGGTGTGGGCCTGAAGGCTAAGATGATCCCGCTGCAATCAGCTTACCCCATCGCCTTCCGATGCCGCCATGAGATCCATGAAGTTGCGAGCTGCTTCCCGGTCTTCCTCGTTCTCGAACGCGAGGTCGAGGTCGGGGGCGGACCCGAACATGTGCAGGAACGACCACAGTGCAAAGCGCTTGCCCCGGTCCTCCTCAAGGCCGAGATCGACCCGGCAATGCTCAACGCCGGCTGCAAAGGTGTCNGGNGNAACCCCGGANAGGTCGNTGGTGGCAAAGTAGCGCTGNAGCAGANCGTCAAGTTGCATGACCGGTNCATANTCGGGTCGGNGCNGAATGCACATCCAGGCAATTCAGATGAAGATGATGAAGGGCCCCTCAGGACCCAGGAGAAGTGCCCAAGAGGCCGCGACGATCGACCACGGTGATCCGGCGTGCCTTGGCATCGATCACCAGTCGTTCGGTGACGCCATTGCCCGGAAAGGCGACGACATAACGCGGATTGAGCGAAAGCATTTGCTCGTTGCGCTTGAACCCAGCGCGAGCACCAAGCCGACGATCAAGCGAGTAGGTCAGTTGCTGCACTTCGCGGCGTTCAGCCCAACTCGCGGCCAGGCGATCGGCTCCCTTGCCGTCGCCGCCATGGACCAGGAAGAGATCGGGAACCACATCGCGAACCTTGTCGAGCGTCGCCCAGATATTGTCGGCGTAGACACGCGCATCCTCGGCGCTCTCGAAGCTCTGGCGACCGCCGGCGAAAACGACCGGAGTTCCTTCCGGGATCAGGGCATGGCGCCGGTTCTCGGCGCGTGCGCGAAGGAAATCGCGGGCATCGATTACGGCCGAAGTGAGATTGCGCGAATGGCTCGCGCGCGACCCGGAAACGGGCTTCCACGAGGAACCGGTCTCGTCGCGGTANAGTGCTGCCGCNGCCTCNCGCATCTGCTCNAAGGCCAGCATGCTGGCTTCGGCAGCCTGCGCGCGCTCGACCTGCTCTTCNAGATTGCTCGAATGCACTTCGGAGCCATCGGCCGTTGCGAGGAGGACACGGATCTCGTCGCCGGCCCGATCAAGCTGAGCCGACTTGCGGCTAGCTGCGCGGTGAAAGAGGTTGACCATACCCCAGGCAATATCCTCGGCATCGGCTTCCAGGGCAGTGTCGGAAAANATCGCNAANAGGTCGGACCANANNGCNCCAAGCGTCTGNTCGATCGCATCCTCGCAGGGAAAGTCGGTCTCGTTGAATGGGGCCGGCCTGATGCTGAGGCCTGAGAGATCGAGGCCGCTCAACTGGTCGATGAAGCTGTCGTACATGGGGTGTCTCCTGATCGCGGGGACAAGGAGAGGAGGCACCATTGCCTCAGCCCTGTCCGCCGGAGCCCGATCAGGGCCGGGTCAAGGGGCGTGACGCACCGCGTAGCGGGAAACCTGCGGCCCTAGGCTGGCGCGGGCAACACGGGCCGACGGGCCGCAGGTTGCGGCGCGCCCCGACCGGCCCAAGGGCCTCTCCCGGCGGACTGGGACCAGGCAGGATCAGGCCCCGGTGGCACAAGCGGATCGGGAGCGCTCGAAGATCGCTTCGCCGTTCGAGAACCGCCCGACAAGGCGCAGCTCAACGAACAGGTCGATGAACCGTCCCGACACCTGGCGGAGCCAGTGCCGTGCCCTCGCCGTTCGTGGGTTGTAGAAGTCGGCCTCCCAGTACCGCGCATCGTCGCGTTCGGCGAGCCAGATCGCGGCGAGCCCGCGCCAGGTCGATATGCCGCAATCGGCGAAGGCGTTGCGCAGGAGAATACGGTCCTCTCGTCCTCGCCATCCATCCACGCATTCGAAGGAAGGAAAGACCGCCTTCGCAGTATCGATGATCTCGTCGAAGAGGCACTCGTAAACCCAGTCGGCGTCGTCCTCTTCGCCGTCATCGAGCAGGCGGAAGGCCACTATGGAGCCGGTCGGATAGCTGACGGAACGTCCCATCTCACTGCTCCTCAGGCTGCATCAGCGAGATCGACGTCGGCCTCGCATTCGCTGGATTGCTGACCACCCAGTTCGAGCAGCAGACTGGCCGCTTCTTCGGCCTTGGCCGCAGCCGTCAGGATCGCGCACTCGTCCGATTTGAGGATCTTGAGCCAGGACGCTATGTAGCTGGCGTGATGGTCGAGGTGGGTGACCGGAAGACTCAGTTCGGCTCCAAGGATGGCCGAGGACAGTTCGGCGATCAGTTCCTCGGCGGCATAGGCCTCGCTGCCGAAGCGGTTCTTGAGATCACGATCGAGCCGCGAAGAATGACCCGTCCAGTGCGACAGCTCGTGAGCGAGCGTCGCATAGTAATGGTCATAGGCTTCGAAGAGTTCGGCTGGCGGCATGGTGACCCGGTCGCGCAGCGGCTCGTAATAGGCCTGGGCACCATGATGGCGCAGCTCGGCGCCGATATGGGCAAAGAAGGCATCGAGCCGGTCTTCGCGTCCTTCGGGCTCCAGCGCGGCGATAAGTGGCTTGGGATGATAAAACTCGGGAAGGCCGTCGCACTGATCCGCGTTGAACACGGCATAGGCCTTGAGCACGCGCCGGTTCTCGGTGTCAGCGTCGCCTTGGGCGTTCTCGACTTCCTTGGTGTAGCTCTTGTAGAAAATCGCGATGGTCGATTTCTCACCCTTGCGGACCTGTCCGCCGAGCGCCTGACACTGGCGATAGGTCATCCAGTAAGGCGAGGCGTAGCCACAGCCATCGGCCACCATCCACAACCAAAAGGTATTCATGCCGCGATAGGGCGTTCCGCAGGAGCGCAAGGGCCGCGAAACCGGCACGCCGCGCCACGGCTTGGCCCAGGGCTTTGTGCCTTGCTCGAGCTTTTCGATGATGGCGGCGGTGATGCGCTGGGCTGGCGAAGCTGAAGCAGTGCGGCGGGATTTGGTCATGGAAGGTCTCCTGATCGCCGGAACGAACTTGTCCCGGTTCAGAAGAGCAAAGCTCCCTCCCCTCTCGTTAAGGAGAACGGCTATGCGCTATCGCGCCAGTCAGCAAAGAGTTGCCGACGATCGCCTCCAAAGCGGCCATAGTATCAGTCGGCTCGATCTGTCCGCAATGTTCGACGATCCGGAACGGCAGGTTATGGGGGTGCAAATTGGGATAGCGGCCGGTCCGGAAGGTGGCTGCGCGCTGTTATCGCGCATGCTAGCTTAGGTGGATGTCCCTGACGCGCGACAATCACTACGTACCGCAATGGTATCAGCGACTATTCTTCGAGCCCGGCGAGAGCACGCTCGCGTATCTCGACATGGCACCTGAACGTCGCCGTCTTGAGGACGGCCGCGAAATCATCGGTAAAGCGTTATTCCGTTCTCCGCCAAAGCGTTGCTTCTTCCAGACCGACCTCTACTCGACCTTCTTCGGAACGCTGGTCAACGACGAGATTGAGCGCAAGCTATTTGGCGCGATCGACGACCGCGGGTCGAAGGCGGTGAAGGCCTTTCTCGGCACGGATGAGTCGGCATGGCACGACCACTTCCAGAACCTGTTCGAATTCATCGATGTCCAGCGGCTGCGCACGCCCAAAGGTCTCGACTGGCTGCGCGCGCAATATCCCACTTTGAGCCAAAACGAACTGATGATTGAGATGCAGGGTTTGCGCAATCTCCACTGCACCATTTGGACTGAGGGCGTCCGGGAGATCGTCTCGGCGGAGGAGGCAGGCACCAAGTTCATTATCAGCGATGCGCCGGTCACCATCTACAACCATGCTCTGCCACCCAATTCTGAGCTCTGTGCTTACCCTGGCGATCCCGGAATCGCGCTCAAGGCATCGCAGACCCTGTTTCCGCTGAGCCGCGACTTTTGCCTGATCCTGACCAATCTTGAATATGCCCAGGCGCCTGAAGGCCCGGCGCTCGAGAAACGGACATTCGCGCGCAACTATCGAAACTCAATGGTCAGCACGGTCGCGTTCGTGCGTACGCGTAAGCTCAATGATCATCAGGTTGCACAGATCAACCTGGTGCTCAAATGCCGTGCGCGCCGTTATATCGCTGCCGGACGCGATGAATTGCTGCATCCCGAAGGCTCGGTTACCGAACCTTGGGCCGAGTTGCGCGAGACCTTGCTCCCAAGGGACCAGCTTTATGAATTTGGCGGGGAAATCTACGCCAAATTCGAGGATGGGCACGTGCATTTTCAGGATGCGTTCGGGCGTACCGAAAAGCCCCGCGAATTCCTGCTCAAGCCCGCGCGTTCCAAGCCGCCTAAGCCCGGTGACGCCTGTGGCTGTGGGTCGGGCGACGCCTATCGCACATGCTGCAAACCCCGGCCGGCAGCCTTGCGCCCCAGCTGGGATGAGAGCTCGATTCGCGAGCGCAATCTCAGCCTCCACCGCGGCATCATCAACATCTTGAGACTCGACCCCGGCAGAGACTGGACGACCGTCCGCCGCGAACTGACCGACGAGCAGATCAGCAAGGTCTATCATCTCTATGAAGCGCTGTGGCCGCTCGAGACCGATCTTCTTAAATTACTTCCCAAGCCCGACGGGCGACCTCGTGCGGTATTCACCGGTTCAATCCATCCTGAAACGCTCATCGAGTTCGCCTTCGCCGCGCCGCTCTATTTCGGCGAGCTGATCGTGGAGCACCCCTTCACGCATAACGGCGCCGTTGCTGGCAAATACAAGCCGGTCGATAACCCGCGCAGCTATCATCTCGAATTCCTGAAGGCGGTCGTCCTTTTTCTCAACATCATGCCGCTGGTCGATCTAGGACTCGTCAACCTGATCCCGGACCCGTGCAATTTCGACCTCCATCTACGCGACCAGATGATGCGCATGGCGCAGGAGCGCGCAGCCGGCATGACCTTCGACTCCAAGGACGAGCCGCGCGTAGATGCCCTGTTCCGCCGCGACTTCAAACGCCACTTCCTCATGTGGCCGGATGACGGGCTGATCGCGCAGTTGAGGGACGATTTTCCCGACATCACGGATACGGGCATTGCCGATATGCTGAAGGGCATCGAGCATCTCAAGGAAGCCGACCCGCTCGTCGCGCTTGCTGAAGACATCTTTGGCGGGGGGAAGCAAGGTGGGCAACTTCAGCTGTTCAAGCTCTCGCCCAACTTCGAAATGGCGATGTACCTGGCGCAGGCGACCGGCGCGGCGATTATCACCGATAGCCGGTTTCGCTGGCGCGAGCTGCAAAGCGCGTTGCGACCGCGCTACGGACCAGTGGTCGGGCATCTTGGCGGACTGGCGCGGGAGATTGAGCGCGCGACCTTCCATTTCCCTGATGACACGCTCGATGTAGCTCGGCTTGGTTTCGATGGCGGGCTCGATGGTTATCCGAGATTGATTGGACAAGTGTTCACCTACCTGAGCCGGATCGCGGCGCGCGGGCCGAAACCCAATTGGGAGGCGGCCGTCGCTGCCCGCTTCGCGCGAGACCACAAAAAGGCTCAAGCTGCGATTGCTAGCCGAGGACTTGATGGGAGCAGCGGCCGCGTCCGCTGCGCCTTCCCGGCCGGCGGAATTCAGGACAACACCGTCAATCGCCTGCTGCTGATGTCTAGCTCGGAGCATCATCTGCCGGGAGTGCCGATGGCGTTCTTCATCGAGCCGCCGACGCGCGAGTTCGCACCGGGTCAGGCGATCTTGGCCAACCCCATCGGCTGAGTTCCTTTCCGGGGCATGGAGTGCGCGGACTCTCGGCACGGCCACGGACAGTTTTTTTGGTTCCGTTGACACCAAACCCTTCCGGAAGTATTGGTGTTATCAGAACCAAAGAGGCCAATCGTGCTTAAAGATCTGCCCCGTGTCTCATCCGCTCGCGCCGCCCAAATCGTTGATGTCGGGTATGAAGGCTTCCGCTCCTACCTGAAACGCGGCTTGCTTGGCCGGGTCGGGATGTTGCCCGGCTTCCATCGGGCGGGCGCGGATACTCACGACGATCCGATGCCGCGTAGCGGGTGGATGTCGTTTGGCTTCGCCGACCTGTGCCTGATGCGGATCGCCAAGCTGCTTATGGACGCCGGGTTCACCTTTGCGAGCGCCAACGGCATCGTGTCGCAGCATGCGATCTGGAGCAGGATGGCGCATGACGATGCGCCTGTAGAACGCTTCCTCCTTATTTGGCCGCCCTATGGTGATCACATCATCTTCGATCCCGGCGATCTGCATCATTTGCCTAAACGGCTCGAAGAAGCAGGAGCACAAGGCGTGTACACCTTGCTCAATCTTGGCGATGTCGAACGTTATGTAGCCGAACGTCTTGAACACGATATCTGAGCACACGGGGGAGATGAGATCGTGAAGAGGCAGCAGTCGACCACGACCGATAACACCACGCGGTCGGAACCGACACCGGAACAAGCGCTGACCCAGCTTCAGGCCGCTTTGCTAACCCTCAAGAACAGCGGCGACGAAGGTTTTGAAGGCCTCGCCGCGGCACTGCTCGGCGCGGCGACGGGCATGACCTTCCGGCTGGCCATTTCAGGAACCCAGGACGGGCAGGATGGCCGAGGGGATCAGCGAGATGGCGCGATCAGCTTCGAGGCCAAGCTCTATCGCTCGAAACTCGCCAAGTCGGCGGTCACATACAAGGCGACGGAGATCGTCGCCAGCGACGACCCGCCTGACCTTTGGATTCTCGCAGCGACCATCGGCGCATCGAGCCAGATCGTGACCACGCTGCGTGCCGCCTTCGCTAAAGTCGACACCAGCCTGTTGGTGCTCGACTGGCCCGCCAATACCGCGCTCCCGCCGTTGGCGCTGCTCTGCGCGATGGCACCGGACGTCTGCTCCGACTTTGTCGCGCGGTACAGTCAGACAGGGATGGACAGTACAACGCTGGACGCCGCGCTTAGGACGCTGGCGACGCTGCCTTCGTTCCCGGCGAACGCCGCCGAACTGCGCACCCAACTCAGCGAACCGTTGCTTGGCTTGGCGGCGGCACGGGCCGCCAATCGCACCATCTTCGAAGGGCTGTTCACGCGGGTAGACGACGCACGCCATCGCTTCGGCCAGCCGCTCGCCCCGGGAGCACCGCATGCCCTTGCGCCGATTGAGCGCGCACGGCGGGCTGATCTTGACGCCCTACTACTGGCCTCGCCCGCCCGCGAGATCGTAGTGGTGGCCGGCGAACAAGGATGCGGCAAATCCTGGCTGGTCGCGCAATCCTGGCGCGGCCAAAAGGACGCGCCGTTCCTGATTTTCCTCACAGCGGCCGAAGCGGTCGCCGCGATGGCGATGCAACCGCCAGAGTTGATCGCGCGCTGCCTCATCGAGCAATCCGGTGGCATCGTGACCAGCCAGCGGCTCGACCGCTGGACACAGCGGCTCGAACGCTGGCGGGGCCGGGCATTTGCCACGCCGCAGTTCGTGCTGGTGGTGGACGGGCTCAACGAGCGCGCCCGTACAGATTGGGCGCCTTGGCTCTCCAGCCTCGCCAGCTATGCTGCGACAATCGGCGGGCGCGTCGTCGCGACCAGTCGTGCTAAATACTTCCGGCGCCTCGACGACCGTTTCTCGGTGCCGCGGCGCACTATCACCCTCGACAATCTCAGCGATGTCGAGCTCGATCGCGCGCTCGTTGTCCATGGCATTCAGCCGGGCCAGATCGCGCGCCGGGTCCGCCGGTCGCTACGCAACCCGCGCATTCTGGGCATCGCGTTCGATCTGCTCGATCGCGGGCAAATCCACTCCGCCGAGGAGATCAGCATCGAGCGGCTGTTGTTCGAGCATGTCCGAACGCAGCAGAGTGAGGCTGCGCAGGGCGAGACGCCATGGCAGTTTGCCCGGCTGCTCGGTGAGCATGCCCGCATCATTCGCGAGCGGATCGAGCGCCAAGCGCCGCAAGACCAGCTTATCTTCGACAGCTATGAGTTTGCAGTAGCACCGCGCTACGATCTGCCGCGCGACCTGCTGCCCGTGGTCGAGGAGCGTTTCTTCACCGCTGTACAGGGCCAGCCCGACCTCTATACGCTGACCGACGAGGGCCTCATCTATGCCTTAGCGCTTGCTACCATCCGCGAATTGCGGACAGCTTGGCGGAACGGCCGGCCAGTTGCCGAACGACTTGCCGAGATCATCGAGCCGGTCGCCGCCCTCGACCTCGTGACCGATGTGCTATTCGCCGCTGCGCTGCTGGCCAGCATCGACAGCGACATTGACCCGGTGATCGGTGCTGCCCTGCTGGCGCGCCATGCCACCCAGCAGAATGCCGATGAGGACAGCTTTCCGGCCTATTGCGGGATCGTGCGCAACATGCCTGGTGCGGCGCTGGATGCCTTGTTCGCGCTCGCTCTCACCGAACCCCATGCGCAGCATCGCGACTGGCTGATTCACGCGTTGCGCCGCGCACGCAGTGATGTTGTGGCCTGGCCGGTCATCGCAGAGCGTATCGATCAGTGGCTGCGGCTCTATTCGCTCAATCCTAAGCACGGGTTGATGCCGGGTGAAAGCGATGCCGCGAAGCGCGCCGAGGGAATCGCGAAGAACGAGCAAAAGATCGCCGAGCGGCTCAGCGCGTTGACGCCGTGCGAACAGGCGATCGTCGACGCGAAGCTGGTTCGCGACGACCAAGTGAATGGGGTGACCCTGAGCGAGGATGCCTTTGCGCTCCTCGCTGGCATGCCGCTTGCGCGTTTTGCAGAAGGGCTGATGTGCTGGGGGTTCGCGCGGTCGATCAATGGCGGCTATCGCGTGCCGTGGAAGGATTTCGCCTCTGTGGTCCAGCACAACCCCATCGACTGGTTCGAAACTCGCGACGCGTTGCTTGCCGCCAGCGCCTGTTTCGCGCGTGATGAAGCCTCGCGCACGGGGCAATGGGCGTTGGTGTCGATCCTGCGCGCGACCGGCGATGCCGATGACGGCGCCCGGGCAGAAGTGATCGCCCAGGCCCTTACGCCTGAATGGCAGCACTTCGAGGGATGGCGGCTTGTCGAGCGCTATTGCGCGACCGATCCGTGCGATCCCGCGTCCGAGCGTCCCGATAATATCGCCGAAACAGCCGAGCGCGTGGAGGGGCTCGATCCGAAGGGTCTCATGATTAACCGCTGGACTGGGGAGAATGAGCATTTCATCCGCGAAGCGGGGCCAGGCCTCGCGCGGTTCGCACCGAAGCCGGCGGTCGCACTCCATCGCGCGCTAGCGCGCGATCTGCTGACGCGGCCAAGCGCTGTCGCGACGCTCGCCATCCAATGGCTTGGCAGCGCCAATGTCTTGATCGAACCTGACGTTGTGGCGGCGATGGCGCGGCGTGCCGGCGAACTCTCCCATCCCGAGGAGCCGAGTGGGGCAAGGGACAAGGATTGGGTCGTGTCGCAATACCTGCTCGTCGCCGCCTTCGCCCACCTTGACGGCGAAGCGCAGGTCGAGATCCTGCTCAATCTTCCCGAACATGGGCCGCCGCTGCTCCAGCTTGATCAGGTTTACCGTCCGGCAAGCGAAGCGTCTGTCGACCGTCTCGTCGATCGGGCGATCGCATCGAAAGAGGAACACCGGCTGCTGATGGCACTCGCATTCGTGCGCAGCTCCGGCTCACCGCTCAGTCCCGTGACGCTCGATCGAATCCGTGCGCTGACCGATCATCTTAGACCCTCGGTGCGTGGCTTGGCGCTCCAAATTTCCGCTGAGCATCCCGACGACGCGCAGCTCACCGCCTTTGTCGAAAGCGGCTGGAGCGCCGCATCGCTCGATCCCCGCGAAGATTTCTACGAGCGCTGGCATGGATCGTCGATGATCCTGGCCGCCGCCGAGCGCCAGTATCTCACCGGTGCCGAGGCCGTCGCCCGGATCGCGCCCGAGCGCTACAGCGATGCCGCCCGCCGGCTCGGCAATGCTGCAGTGGGGCGCCCGCTCGCGCTCCTCCTGCAGCAGGCCATCGCTCATGTTCTCGAAGTAGAGCTTCCATTTCGGCCACCGCGTATCTCTCAGAGCGGCATCGCCGAGGCCGATGCCATCGCGCGTTTTTCGCTTGAGGATGATGACGAGGACCTGTCAATTGACCAGCGCTTCGCGCGCATGAACGAGAGCGATGAGGCCTTCGCGTTACGCCAGAAGGCAGGCTGGGATCGCTTCCGCGCCTTCGAGATGGCGCTCAACCGCAGGGGCGCCGAACTCATTCTGCGCGACATTGGCGCGCGCGCCGTCAGTGCCATCGCTGAATGCGATGGCCCGGTGCTCCAGGCTATGGCGCAACAGATTCTCGAGCTGCCGTCGTCAAGCCTTCCTCGTGTCGCCAATCTCACCTCGCGTATCGCACGCGCACTGTCTGAGTCCGACTCCGATTTCAGTGCGACGCTGTTCCGGCTCTGCGCTGGTCGCGAAGCCTATGTGCGCATCACACGCACCATCGGGTCGATCCCGCTGATGACCTGGGATGTGTGGCATAGCGCAGACACCCCGGCGATCTACGCGCTGCGGCGCGAGCGGTTGCGCGGCAGTGCGAGTGACCATGACCTCGCGCTTGAGGTCCTTGCTGCCTGCCACGCCGGATACCAAAGTTTCCTAGAGGATTTTGCCGCTGGCGAGATCGCCACGGGCCATCCGGTCGCGACGGCGCGCGCGCTGATGATCCTTGGCTTTGCGGATCAAAGCGAGGCGGCTCAGGCGATGCTCGATGAATTCAGCAATCATGGCGGCATGGTCGGACGCGCGGCCGAAGCAGCGCGCTTCGCCTATCAGCGCAACAGCTGGTCCCGCCACTGGTATCGACGCCTAAGTGAAACTGAGGGCCGGATCGATTTCTGGCGCTACGGCACGCTGCTGGGCAAGATCGTCGATGCGCGTATTCTGCTTTGGGCCGCCGAGCCGGCGGAAGGCAGCCTGCTCGATCGGTTCGGCTCTTCGCTCGATCGAGGCATTGAGCGCCGGATCGAGGCGTGGAAGAAGAAACGCGAGAACAAGCTGTTCGGCGAAGATCAGCCGCGCGACGTCTACCTCAAGGCCGCGCCTGCCGGGTTCGATCTCGGCGCGAAGGATGTTTATTCGGAGAAGCTCGATGAACAGGAATAAAGATACTGCCAAGCGTTCTTGCGCGTCATCCGGTTGATGCCTGCGACCATCTCGACGTCACATGTGGTGAACTGCGGGCAAAAATTGGCATGGGCCGGATCGTTCGACAGGAACAGGCAATGCCGGCTCGACAGTGGCAGCAGCATCGTCGGCTTATTGTTGAAGTCGATCAGCGGATTGCTTGAGGTGAGAAACCTCTGGTCGCGCTCGGGCGGAATGACGTTTACGGCGTAACAGAGCGGGACATAGGTTCGCCAGTTGTCGAGCGCCGTCTTCAATCGGACGACGAGCCAATGATCTTCGCTCCAGTGACCGACCTTGTCGGCATGAACCGCTTCGAGTTCGCGGCGCAGCCGTGGCTGATTATGGTGCATGAACGAGATCGCCACCGCGAGCTTGCTGATATCCGCCGGGAAGCGCCCATCCAAGATTTCGGCGATGATTTTCGAGGCGAAGCCATCGATCACCGCAATCTGCTTTTCGGCCCAGTCCGAGGCGTAGCCAGTCGGCGGATTCCGCAGCGTGTTCCAGCGGTTCTTGAAGCCGAAGCGCTCATTATTACCCGATGTGACGACGCCCGTCTCATGATCGAGCCGCCATAGCGCGCCGTCCGCATTCTCGAATCGACGTAGATAGTAGCGTGGCGTGTAATGATGGCGCTTCGAGACAGTCATCGGGCATCAGTAGCACAAAGAGATATTGGAGGCGGACGTAGCTTGCTTGCCTTAAGCCGAGACCCAAACCATCCGGAAAGGCGTAGCCGTCGCGGAGGGCGACGAATCGGGCTGAAGCTGACCAAGGCGCAATCGCGGGCGACGGAAGCCTAGTTTCCGGGCTTTGCCGGACGAGCGAACCAGCGGTCCCGGAAAGAGGGAAATTCGCGCGCGTAATAGTTGGCGATCTCGTCGAAATCTTTTTTCCGGTTCGGTTCATCCTCGCCGACTTCCCCCGCGCGCTTTTTCCAGTAACGCAGCCCGTTCCAAAGTTTTGAGATAATTCGACGCGGCACATCCTCTCGTGTCGAGCGCAGTCGCTGGGGATAGACGCCGGACACGATATAGGGCCGCCGGTCGCTCCCCTCACCATAAACGCCGTTCTGCGCCGACCACAGTGCATGTGGCAGCGCTTTTCCAAAATGCTTGCCGAGTATCGAGACTGCGACCGCTTCGGCCTCAATGTCGCTTACCGGATAGAGTGTGCCGATATAGGCGCGCGCGTCGGTGAACATGAACCGGCCGGCAAGCTCATGCCACGAGACACAAGCGTTGTTGAAGATGATCGGTGATCCTTCGCAGGCGAGCGCTCTCGGCATTGGCAGATAATTGTTGTCCGCCATCGCCAGCACCGCCGATCCCAGCACCCGGTCGAGTGGCTCGGTATGAATGGGCTCGAAATCTTTGTCTCGGACTAGCTCTGACCAGTCGCGGATGGCGCTCCCGACGTAGAGGTCAGCCTTCGCAACCGGGTCGTTCCAATCGACCCCGTCCAGCGAGTGGAAGCGGTTGTACTGCATGACCCGCAGTATGTCGTCGTCGTCGGTGTGTCCGACGCCGATCGCCACATCGACTATCAGCCTGCGATTGATGCCCTCGCTGTCGAGATATTCGTAGGTCCAGCGATAGCCCGACGCATCGCCGCAATGCGTCGCGAAGAGGAGCAGGTCATAGGGAAACAGATCGACCATTTCGCTGACGGCCCGGACGTTCGCGCCGCCACCTTCATAGCCACGGACGAAGATCTTGCGCTCGGGAAGGAGCTTTGCCGCCGCCTCGATCTCAGGTGCCGCAACCTTCTGGGGATTGACCAAAACCGCTATATTAGTGCCGCGCGTGCCCTGCTGCTCCGCTGCCAGCCCATTTACGATTGCGCGGCCGAGATCGGGATAGGTGAACAGATGCGTTCCCGGCAATTCGGGAAAGGCGATGCCTATCGGTAGCTGCCGCACGATGAATGTAAGCGAGCCATTCGCGGGCAAGTCCACCGCTCCGACCAACTCACGCATCCTCGCTGAAAGGCGCGCGCGCTCCGCCGCCGCGTTCACACCCGGGGCATCGATGCTGTAGAGCGCTTCCAGCAACGCCTTCCCTTCAACCTCGTCTGTCTCCTCAAAGATGTGCAGCCCGGCATTCAGGGAATATGCGTAGTTTGCCGCGATGACCTCGGAGACCGGTTCATGCGCCTCACAGATCACCAGATGGCCCGACTTTGAGGGCACCGCGTGACGGGGAGACACTTCGTCTGTAAATTCGATCAGGCGACCAGCGTAGAGCGCTGTAAGCAGGCCGAGGCCGATGCGATCCCGGCCCCAGACGAGCCGGTCACGTTCCACGCGCTTCGGATCAACCGACAGCGCCGCCACATCGTCGAAGCCGATCACTCTGGCGTGATTGTCCGGCAGCCTTGCGATCAGCGATTCACGTGCCGCCACCGAAAGACCGGCGAGAAGTGTCGATTTCGCGCCGGCACGGCTGATCGTCGCGATGCGCCGGATAACATCCGGTGCGTGATCAGGGCGGGTAAGGCGTGGCCCGTCGATGACTGGCAGATAGGTATCGCGGCGTGCAAGCGCGCTGCTGATCGCGGCCGCCAGTTCAGGATCGTCGGAGACGATCGCTTCATTCGACAAGTTGGGGCACTTCACGCGCATCTGGCTAATATCCACGCCGTTGCTATCCCGTCCATCGACAGCATGCACAACGAGGATGATTGCGATGGCTGCCGGTGAACGGCGCTGGGTAAAGCCTCGATTACAGGCTGAAGACGGACTGAGACCGCAATCGGGAAGAACTGGCCCAGATCGTGTCCGGCATTTCGGCGGGACTGTCTGCATCTGATAGCGTCACACCGCCATAAACGCGGTATCGCCAGACGGTCAGATGAGGATCGTCGGTGGCCTGGGCGCCGTCGTAGTTGATCAGCCCGTCACCGAGCGATCGTGTCACTTTGGCCCGAGCATTCATCGTTAGGAGCGACGTCATGAGCGGCTCGGCGACACTGGCTAGGGTACCCGCTCCGATGAAATAGTCTTTCGGGATCACCACCCCGAAATGGTGGGCAGCAAGACCGCGGGTCATCAGCGCGAACAAGGCGTCCAGCTTCTCGCCGTGGAACGGGAGCGTGATCGTGCGTTGCGTGATACCATTCTCGGTCAGCCAGGCCTCTTGGTGACCGGCGGCGAGATCGCGATGTAGCCGACGATTCCCGGCCAGTCGACGCGGCACCTCGGTATCGAGCATCACGGACGCGGTCGGGTGACGACTCCCGAATGGCAGCACTGCGACCAGATAATGCTCGAGTTGCGACTTGGCATTGTTGCACGGTCCGCAGGCCGCGACCTTGGGAATGCTATCGCGATGTGCGACCGGCATGAATTCGCGCGCGATCACGTGGTCGGCAGTCTCAGATATCCCTTCGACGCCGCAATAGACGCAGATCTTCCCCTTGAATTTCTTGCTCATACCCGTCGCTCAAACGCATTCTCGGCCGATCATATCGTAAGCTCGCCAATGTGCTTTGTAACTAGGCGAAGAACGGGAGACTACCGAGATAAAGCGTCGACAAGAGGCGCCCTTTCCGGACATCCGAATCAAGCCACGGCTCGGGGAGCCAATGAACGAATGGCCGCTTCTAGGGAGGCACAAAAGCGCCTCGAACGACAGCTATCAGGCGGTCTTGCCCCTAAAGCAGAACGACCTTCCTGTTCGGCGCAGCCGTCAGCCGAAAGCGGCGTAGCGCGATCCCCAGCTCCGCAAAGCAGGGTGCCAGCCCATGCGGCAGGTCGCCCTCCGGCATGACCAAGGTCCGTACGATCCCGGTGCCCATGCCGACAGAGTGGGCCATCAGCTGTCCAATCGCCGTGTAAAGGGACTGCCGCCCGCAGTCAGTCTTCACCTCGTAGATCTCAGTCATTGTGTCGTCTACCTTCACCATCAGGTCGACGAGCAGGCTGTTGACTACGCGCTCGCCCTTGCAAGCCTTCCCCTCTCGATAGTCGCGAAGTGCCTTTACGACATCGCCATGGTAGGAAACGTAATCGATCTCAGCGCGCCGACGGCCCTTGCGACGGCCCGAGGCCTCTTCCCTAAACTCGTCCCACTCGGCGATCTTCTGGCGCACTGCTTCGTTGTCGAGGCCTCCGCGATTCACCGCGTCCTTGAATTCACGTACGTTGCAGACGAAATTCCAGATGCGTCCGGCAAGATCGGTATCGTTGACACGACCAATGACGATGCCGGACCGTAGCCCTCCATTGGTTCGTTCGACGTCGACGAACTCACGGTCGGACCAACTCATGAAGGCCCCTCTTCCCACCCCTTTCTTCCCGCCACCGACGCTCCCGTCGTGCATAAGATAGGTGGCGCCCGTCGAAGGATCGCGCGAAGAAGCCAGCGACCGACGCGCAGTTCGAGGTGGTTGGGACGTTGATCTCCACGGAAATCATTTGCGAGTAGCGCTTGTTGTCGAAAACGCCGAAGGCGTTCCACCGTCGCGGCACCTTAGCATCGGCGGCGTTTGAGAAAGCGGCCCAGAGGGAGCCGTCGCCGTTGGCGTACATGATCTCGTCCACGTTCCCGCTCGGGAAGCCGATGTTGCGCTTACCGATACGGTGAAGATGCCCAGTCACCGACGCCTCCATCGCTTTCTGCGCTTCACTCTTTTCCTTGTTGCCCTCAACTAGAACCAGCATCGATCACCGCTTTTCAATTCCATACAGTGAGTTAGATCATGTGTTTGTGGCGTGTCCCTGCCGTATTGCAACACTGTAGGGTGACGAGAGTACTCATGAGTGTGACAGAAATTTGCCGGACAGGGCGAACGGGGGGAAGTTGAAGGTGCCGATCAGGAAGCGGTTTGAGACGCGAGAACCGACCGATTATTATGGTGTGGTCGAGGAGGTGGTCGATGCCGACCCCAACAATGCGCGTACTCGTTCTTTTCTATTGATCGACGCCGTGCGCGCTGACCTGTTCGATCGCGATGGCGCCCAAGTGATAGAGAATCGCGGCGCCTTAGCATTGATCCGCGCGATGTCGACACCTAGGCGCTGGGAGGAACAGTTCGGGCTGGGCGAAATTACGAAGGGTGAGTGGCTCTCTTTCCGTCTCGACGACAGCGGCGAGATTCCGCGGGCTTGGGAATTGCGCGCCGACAATAATTACGCCGCCGGGCCGTCGCGTTCGATCGCAGCAATGCGGCGGCTGAACAGTTCGGGCGCGATAATGCAGGCGGGCGACGACAAGCTTGTCATGAGCCTTATGCGCACCACCAGCTTGCCCACGCAAAAGCAGCCGCGGGTTAGCGCCGACCGGGCGATGGGTCGCCTGGGAATTGACGGTAACATCGAGATCATCATTCTTGATGTCGGGCAAGCGTCGGCCGCACTGATCAAGCGTAATGGCAAGGCAATCGGTTTCTTCGACGTCGGCGCGCCGATCTGGTTCAACAAGGGCTCGTTGCCCAAATCTATTTCCCATCCGTCAGTGCCGGGCGGGTTCGTCATCCTGTCACACTGGGATTTTGATCATTTCGATCTTGGGCGACGACACCAGCCCTATCGTAAGCTCGACTGGTACGCGCCCGATCAGCCGGTCGGTCCTAACACCGCGCGGTTTCAGGCAGATCTTGGCAATCGCCTGACTTTCATCGACGGCCCTGCGAGCGGAGGCGGGTTCAGCCTGGAACGGGGCACTTCAACCGATTCGAGCGATCGCAACGGCTCTGGCTATCAGTTACGCTACGAGAAGGACGGGCGAGCTGTCTTGCTGACCGGCGATACCAGCTACGACTTCATCCAGGGCCATATGCTGCATGGGATTGGCGGCCTCACCATACCGCATCATGGCGGTCGTTCCGCTATGGCACCCCCGGGCGCAATCGCCCCTTGGCGCGCGATCGCGTCCTATGGTGCGCCCAACTCTTATCGTCATCCGCACCCCCAGACATTAGCTGATCATGTTAGCCAAGGCTGGCGCGTGGCGGCGACCGCCAGGACGTTGCTTGGCTCACGCGGAAATCGCCGGCTTTACCCTTGAATGAGCCTGAAGATGCCGCACGGCTCTTAGCCCGGCGGATAGTGGAAATGGATGGCGAACTGATATGTACGCCAGAGCGGTCGTCAAAGGGGAGCGAAAATGCGCGCGTATAAGTTTCGGGCATCGACTAATATCGAACTTGCACTGGATATACTTCTCAATCGTCGGCTCTATTGCGCAGACTGGAAAGCTCTCAATGATCCAATGGAGGGAATGTTTGCCTATTCCACGCGCGGCGAAGACCCACGAGCGCAGCAGATCGTCAAAGGCATTGGAACCGCAAAGTCGCGCTACAAAGTCTGTTCATTATCCCGCGACTTCCAATCACACCTTCTTTGGTCACACTATGCCGGTGGCTTCGACGGCTTGGCGATCGAAGTCGAACTACCCGACAATGATCCGGATATCTGCGAGGTAGAATATCGCGGCGTATTCGCGTTTCTCGATATGGATGAGGTTCGCGACGAAGACGAAGCTGCGCGTCGAATCCTGTTCTCGAAATATCAGGAGTGGGCCTACGAAGAGGAAATACGTGTCCTTAGCAACCAATCCTATTACGAGCTCGCGGCCCCAATCCAACGAGTCATCGCCGGCCCGCGGATGAATCAGGCCTTATTTCAGACGCTCCATATGGTCTGCGAGCGCGAAGGTATCGACTTCACGAAGGTCGGGATCGGCGATGAGGGGATCGATGCGGACCCGGTGCGATCCGTCGATCTCGCACGGCAGCGTCGTCGCATGCGTCCGCGGTAGTCGATCAATGCGGATTTTGACGGCTAGGAGCAGATGGTCTTCGGTCGTACCAGTTTCTGTCGATCTACGACACGATTGGGCCGATGCGGAACATCCACTTCTGCTAGGTGCCGCCTTCTGCATATAGCGTGCGTATGACCCCCTCGTCCCAAATTCGGTCGGTAGCTGTGCCTCGACATGCGGCTGAACGAAGGGCGGGTTCCAACGCGCAGCTTCGGGCCGGCGACTGTCGCATTTGTTGGCGGCTGCAGATACGCTGCGTCAACACTAAGAATGTCAACTTTCAGGAGTATCGTGTCGAACGCCACACCGGGAGAATGCGAAAGGCGGCCCGTCCCGAAGGGACGGACCGCCCGCCGAGTCACCTGGACCTGTCAGGAGGGGTCAGGCAGCCTGCTCGGCAATCTCGTCAGTTTCTTCTGCGTTGACCGCCTCGTTTTCTTCGTGATCGGCCAATTCGCCTTCGTCGGAACCGGCGAAACGCATGATCGGCGGAACCCAAGCCTGCGCCCGCTCCTTGACCTCAGACTCGCCAATGAAGTTGCCGGAGAAGATGCGCTCGGCAGCGCTCGCCAATTCGGCCTTCTTCGATGCAGCGTAGCGACTGACCAGTTCGGGACCACCGGCAGCATCGAGTGCCTCGAGCGTGCGGGCCTTGGCCACGCGGTCGAAATAGTTGGCCGCCGTGGGACGCCACCAATGCGCGGTCTCGATTTCGAGGAGCGAGCCGAGCGCCTCGTGCAGTGGCACCGAGCGCTCACCGTCACAGGCAAGGCTGGCAACCAGCGTGCGCGAGACGACATGGCCGAGCCAGGCCGAGCGCGCCTCGTCAGACAGTGCCCGGAACCTGGCGAACCGCTCGACGTCGTTTTCGCCAGCACGCCAGCTTTCATCGAGCGATCCTGCGAACTCGGCCATAGCAGCACTTGCCGGGGCATCCTTGGCCTCAAACCCGGTGACCGGGCCGGACGCGACCGAGCCGACGAGGGTCGACGCTTTCTTGGCGCGCCAGTCATGCCCATCGGCATCGGCGAGCGTGAAGACCATGAAATCGAGCGCCAGTGCCGGGTCGTTGGCGAGATGGATTGCCAGGATGTCGCGGCGCTGCATTGCGAGCTCGTCGAGCAGTCGCTGCGACAACGCGCTCCCCTTGGGTTTCGCCGTTCCGGATGCCTCGACTGCTTCGAGCACACCTTCCTCAGCGATGACTTCGGTCTCGGTGTAGTACTGCGGGACCAATGTCGGTTCACCATTGCGCGAGAGGACAAGGAAGGCACCGGCCTCGGATGTCAGCTCGTCGGCGAGTACCGGCGGCCGATCATTGAGCGCGCGCATGGCGCGGTCTATCATCACGAGTTCCTGTTCGGCCTTAGCGACCTCGTCCTCATCGCTGTCCTCGTCTTCGAGCACGGCGGCGACGCGGTCGTAGTCAGCCTCGAGTTCGCCAAGCTCCTTCGCTTCCTGTTCCGTTATCGGCGCAGGCTCGCAAGGCAGACGGCTCAGACCTTCGACAAGGTCATGACTGACATAGGTGCCCAGCGTCGGGCGCACCCAGGCAAGGCCATATTCGAGCGCGATCCTTTCGGCGGCTTCTTCCATGGCCTTGTGCGCGAGGTCTTCGAGCAGGGCGATATCGATCCAGCTTTCACTGGCATCATCGTCGAACAGTTCGCGCTCGATCCGGCCGCCTGCGGCGACGTAGGCATCGCGTCCGACGAGCACGGCACGCGGATCGGAACCACGCACCGTCGCGTCGAGCACCATGCGGCGGATCGTGTCGGGCGTGATCTGGTACCAGGTGTCCTGCAGCTCGGCATAGACATGCGCCTGGCGCTCCACATCGGAAATCGCTCCGTAGGCCTTGGCCATGTCGAGCGTGATCGCGCCCTCGGCGAGCGCTTCGAAGACGCAGGGTGCGAGACTTGCCAGGCGCAGGCGCCCTTCGACGAACCGGACAGTGAGGCCGAAGCGGCGCGCCACGTCTTCGGTGGTAGCTCCTGCTTCGATGATGGAGGCGAAGGCCTGCGCCTCGTCGGCCGGGTTCATCGCGAGGCGCTGGAAGTTCTCGGCAAGACTGGCTTCGCGCACTTCGCTTTCCTGGCCTTCGATGACGAGGCAGGTGACCTCGTGGTTTTCGGGCACGGTGCCCTCTTCGGACAGAGCCTGCAGCGCGGCGAGACGGCGACCGCCGGCCTCGACCTCGAACTTGCCGCGCTTTCCTTTGCGCACGACAAGGTTCTGCAGCAGGCCGCGCGCAGCAATGTCTGCCCGCAGTTGGAGGTCGGCCAGCACGTCGCTCGACTTGCGAACATTGCGCGGGCTCGGGACAAGCTTTTTCAAGGGAATCGACTGGATCATGGGTGTTCTCCTGATGGAATGAAGGCGCAGGTGAGGATCACGAGGCCCACAAGCCCAAAGGGCTCCCTCCACT
>FUFK010043708.1_pt1 | contig 62957 bp, 55 predicted proteins | sample 1021851 | NCBI WGS metagenome assembly FUFK01 (sample SAMEA51879418, study PRJEB19060) | metagenome
TGGAGGCGGTAGCGGTCTGCGCGGTCGATGGCGTGCAGCCATTTGTCTGTATTCTCATCAGTTAGATTAGACCAAACCTCTTCCATTATTTGAATTTACGCATAAGGTGTTGACAAAAACGAAAGTAAAAATTTTAAGACGCGGTAAGTAGGCCCTGGCCGTGGCTGCCTTGGTATACCCAAAAAGTTATACATAATGTAAGTTATATGCAATTTTAAAACGGTGTAACATTCTGATATACTTAACAATATCAACAGTTAGCAATGTGAGCGGGTTTTGCGCGGTATGGTTTGCGCGGGTTTTGTGTCATTGTGGCGCATTGCGTGTAACTCTCTTTTTGTTTTGGTTGGATAGAGTTTTTGTATCTTGTTAAGTGTTGACACATATATATATATAAACTAAATTTATGAGCGCATTGAGAGAGCGCAACAAACTAAACAAAAAAAGAGAGAGTGTAACAATGAACAAAACAATAGCAAGAGAGGTAATTGGCGGCGGTTTATCGGATACTTCAAAAATGCCATCATATAGTATTAATTTGAGCGCGCTTGACTGCATAACGGGATCAAAACTTGTAAACGTTGAAGACAGCGTGTGTTTTGGTTGCTATGCTTTGAATGGTAACTATAAAAGATACAACCTACCTTTAAAAATGCAATTGAGCGGCAAAACTCAAAACATAAACAAACTTGAATGGGTTGAAGCGGTTGTTTATTTAATCGATAACCAAGGAAACAAAAAAGACAAAAACTATTTCAGATGGCACGACAGCGGAGACTTACAAAGCATTGAACACTTAGAAAAAATAGTTGAAGTATGTTTGTTAACTCCAACCGTTAAGCACTGGTTACCTACAAGAGAATATAAAATAGTAAATGATTTTATTAAGAACGGCGGCAAGATACCAGGCAACCTAGTAATAAGATTTAGCGCGCATATGGTAGACCAGAAACCACCAAAAACAAGTTTCAATACATCAACAGTTCATAAAAATAAATCTTTTATTGGTAATGAGTGCGAAAGCTACAAAAACGAAAACCAGTGCGGCACTTGCCGCGATTGCTGGAACCCATCAATAAAAAATATTAGCTATAAATATCACTAAACAACAAAAAAAGAGAGGTTAAACAATGATAAAACCAAAAACAAAAAAACAAAAAGACCAGGATCAAAAGAGCGTACAAAAAGCCGTTTTAAAATGCGCAAATGTACTAAAAGAGTTCATGCGCGATATGTACGATTATGAATTAAATGTTTCTTGGTTGCGTATAGGTTTAATTAATAAAATGTTCGATGCTGCGCAGGAATTCGATAGTATGAAAGAGAGAGAAAAAGAAGAATATACATTTACAAGTTATGAAGAAGATCATAAACATGAACATTGGCAAAATTCAACTCATATAAGTAAATACGAATAAAAAACCATACTGAAGATCGCAACTAGTTATTGCGTGAAATCCGCCATTTATTGGCGGATATATGGAAACTAAAGAGAGTTTAAAATGAATATTAAAAAAACAACCAATACGTTTATTTCATTAGTCAATAATGATTTAAATCAAAAAACAATAGACATAATTAATAAAAAAAATAAACAAGAGCATTACATTGAAAATCGGTTATGCGCTTCGCATGAATATATAGATACAAATATATATTTATTTAAAGCATTAAGATTAAACAATCTAAACTACGAAATTAATTCTAATGCTTTTTTTGATTTATGCGCATTAATCCATCAAACAGCAATAGATAATAATTTCAAAAACATTCAAGATACTAAATTTCTTAATAATAAAATAAATCATTTAGAAATCAATGGACCAAACGGCTTGGAAATTTCAAGAGATTGTATCATTGAAATTTTACTATCCGATCTAAAAATAGCGAAAATTTTAGGCAGCCGTCAGCAAGTTTATTTTGACGGTATGGATTTGGTTAGCTCAAAATGGGATGATCAAACTATAGCAAGAATTGACTATAAAAAACCAATGATAATACAAGATTTAAAAAACGAAATAATAAAAGAGAGGTAATTTTGCACGAAATAGAACACGCTCTAAAAACATACATATACGTTTGTTTTTTTATCTGGTTGATACTATTCATTTTGTCATAGTATAAAAACCAAAACGCAACAAATTAACCCGCATTTATGCGGGTTTTTTTGTGCCTTGCTGCGTAACCTTCGTAGTCTGCGCATATGTCATATTAACAAGCGATTTTTTACTTATTAAATGTCGTTTTTTGGTCAAATTTACGCGGGTTTAAAGTGTCTAAAATTGGTACAAATTGCACTGTATCATTTTGTTAATAGACATAATTCAAATTACGCGCAATTTTTTTTATGAGCTTTTTGAGCTTTTTTGGTCAAATTTTGCATCATAATATGGTGAATTATATAGTTATTATATTACCTGGGCAGGGTTTTATATCTGATCCGCAGGGTTTTTTGCCAAATTATATTATACTGGCAGGGTTCATTATATTATTCACTCAGGGTTTTTTTCTTTTTTAGCATTCGGTTGCGCCACGCCAATTTGTCACGCGTCCACATACGCAGCCAGCATCGATCTAAATTACATACTCTGGTGTCTTCATACCACTCCAAAACCAGCGCACAACGCTCACCATCACTAGCGATTTGTACGAATTCGCAGGACTTGTCCTCTTTCTTACTAAGTGAGCATTTTTGAGCTAAAACCACTAGAGTGCCTAGAACGTGGAATTTGTAGAATTTGTAGAATATCTCTCTCTCTCTCCTCTATAACTACAGTTTTCCATATTCCACTTTTCTTCTACCAGGTGTAATTTGAAATTCCACATATTCTACATATTCTACGTTTTACTTGCACGCGCTAATCAACCAAACCATCTAATTCAGTCTCCATTTTGCGATATTGTCCATGCCCAATCTTACTAATTAAGCCTTGTTTTGTCATACGCTCTAGCCAGTTTGCAACCGCTCCATTACTACCAAATCCAACCACGGATTCCAGCGCAGCCTTAAACATTTCTCTGCTAAAGTTATGCCCTTCTGTCGCAATCGCCTGCAAGACTTTTTCTTCCACTGACTCTTTCGGATCGGTATACCAAAACATTTCATTCTTTGGCAGCGGCTTCAAATACTCAAAGTATAATGGCCCATCACTCACATTATGCAACTTCACTCCAACTGGCACACCATGCAGATCATTCTGGCTGCGCACCTTCGTAATCTTCATCACCTTTAACCCAGGCAGACGCTGACTACTCGCAAGCTGCACAATACCATCTAGATGATTCGTATACGCACTACCGCCCAACATCATGCTAACATCAAGCGGACTCGCTTCCCCGATCTTCTTATGATGCGACACAATCAAAATCGCAACCTTATGCTTATTCTTCAAATTAACCATCGTACGCAGCAAGTCCATTACATCATCATTCTTGCTCACGTTCTTATTCGTACTCGTATACAGGTTATCAACCACCAGCACCTCGCATGGGTCAAACGTCAAATTTGCGTCCATTTCTTCCCATTTATCGGTAAACACGTTGTCCTGCCCACTGCTCAAAATACTAAGATTCTGTTCAAACCGCTCTGCTTCCACTGGATACTTGTCAACAAAATGCATCGCGGTCCGCTCAATCAACTGCTTAAAACTCTCGTCCTTCAACTCAAACTGCACATGCATAACCTTCCTTGCCTTCGGTATCCTAAAGCCCAAGAACGGCACACCTAACGCCAGACACGTAGACAACTGCAAGCTCATCACCGACTTGCCCACGTTCGTACCACCTGCAAGGCCCATAATATCCTTCTCAAAAAACAAATCATCAATGATAGGTTCTGGCATCTTCACAAATGTTTTTGCAAACTGCGAAGGACTAAAACTGCGCATTCCGCCAATATCCTCTGGTTTATCACCAAACCGCACACAGCACGCCAACAACTGATCTAATGTATGACCATCACTAAACCAATCAGTAAGATCATACCTTGAAGGCTTATCTTCCCACTTCATTACATACAATTTCAATAATTGCACCTTAGTCAGTGAATATAGCCTTTTTGCCAGTTTTTGCGCACCTAGCTCGCCTTTTTCATCGTTATCGTACACTATGTATACCTTATTATATCTAGACGGCAAGGTTATCTTGGCAGGCAGCGCACCCGCACCTGACGTAAATGTCAAGGCGGATGCGCCATTGCAGTATGCGGTGACAACGTCCTTTTCACCTTCGCAGATCACAAGGCTGGAGAGAGATAGATGCGGAGTCTCAAATACCTTGCATTCTGCGTCACCAAACTGCGGTCCTTTATGAAATTTTACATGATTCTCATTGATCTGAAACACCAACTGCGCATTCTTCTTTTCATCGCGCCTGACACCTATTGGCAGGTCCAGACACTTATCATTCCACGGCAACTCAAGCTCATCTACAGCCTTCTGCCAATGACCAACAAACGTAGCGCGGGCCTGCGCATATCCGCTCTTTTTGACCTCTTTTGACTCAACTTTGACCTTGGTGTTGGTCAGTTTATATTCTACCCGCGGGGTTTGTATCTTCTCTTCGCTAAAATCCCAACTAAACTGGCACTTATGGCAGTAGGCATACTCACCATTTATCTGCACTGTGCCTTGCTTACGTGATGTACCATCGTCACACTCAGGACACCAGGCACGCTTACCATTGTGAGTTATTCGAGAGAAGACATCCGATGCACTCCTCAAAACTTCCTACGTAAGTTATACAGCGCACACAAATGACGAAACGCCTGCGCACCTGCATCCAACTTATCACGAGCAATGACATGCTTATGAAATTTCCCATCTTCCTTGCCAAAGCGCATAATGATACCATACTTAACATCTGCTTTAGGCTGCGCAGCTTCGTACATCATCGTGTACGCACCTAACTGGATCATCATTTCTGGGTATGGCCCGCCTTTACTGGTCTTCCAATCAACCACCACAAGTTCGTCATCTATCTTACCAATACAGTCCACTGTACCGCCAACGCGCAACTCTTCATTAACCAGCGCAAGTTCGGCAGCAAGAACCTTAAAATTTTCCTTATCATACCATGTTTTAAATCCAAAGAATGCTTTCAATGCCTGCTCTTCTTGGTTAGGTGTATAATCCCGCGTATCTACATCAAAACCTTGAAGATAACCTTGTATAAGGATATGTGTTAATGTGCCTATGTGGCCCTCTTCTCGCATCACTGCATCCGCATCTTCGCCCTGCGCAGTGATGCGCTTGGCCCATGCAATCAGCGGATTTTTATTCCATCCTAACTGGTTGTTAATGATGGTGGTCACACTTGCTGCGCGCTTGCCGTCTTTCAGCACGTAGTTTTGACCATGTAACTTTGTTTTACTCATTTATATACCTCTCCTTTAATTCACTTATAATTAAAAACGCAACTCCAAATGCTAACGCCCAAAAAAACAATCCTAAACCTAGCACTAAGACATTCGCTACCCATTCTGCTATATCAAACATAATCATCCTATAACCTCATCGTATATGTCCATCAACAACTCTTCTATCTCTTTGATCTTCTTTGCAAAGTACCATCTTTGTAAATAATGGTATGCAATGATAGATACAATAACTATGGTAACAATAAACACGTCAAACGCNTTCTCCTGCAATGATTCTAACCAATAGCTCATATTATCTCCTTTTCTTTTATGATTGTGGCAACCGCCTGGACAACATCCACCGTCACTGCGTTGCCTGCCTGCTTATATCTTTGTGTATCGCTTATCTCGACTACCTTATCATCAATTATACCATACTTATTATGGTCATCGCTAAAACCTTGCAATCTCATGCACTCTACTGGTGTAAGTCTGCGTATGGATTGACCTTTCACACCTAACTCTGGTGTGCGACCAGCACGTAAACATGATCGATTGTCGCGACCATCACGAATCATTACTCCATGCTGATCTTGTTGCTTTAAGGTAAACATATCTTCGCCATCTTCTTTAAATCTGCGACCATTCTGCCTTTTATTTGCACGATTTGGTGTTAATACTGGTTGAACCATAGTAGTCTTACCATGATTCTCACGCACCGCAGGTGCAATTCCTTCTATTGAATGAACATTATGACACTCATGTCCACCTTTTCCTTTTAGGTTACCAATTATCTCAATTTTCTTAGGTTGTGTGGCTTTCTGTACTTTTATTAAATCCATATCACTATGATTTCCACCACTATGACCACCACCACATAATGTAGCTGCATAATCTTGATTGTTTTTCTTATTTCCTTTTTTATCAATCACCATTACTTGTTTAGCTTGTTTATAATCTGTAGCCGTAAGTGTGGATGAAATACCTTCGGAACTATGTATTTTTGACCGTTCTCCACCACTTTTGGTATTTCCAACAATTTCTATTTTTTCTGATTCTCGAAGCATGGTACGTCTCCGCCTATCTTTAGAGTTGAGCATACCTTGTTTATGTCCTGTGGTTGTCTTTCTCGGAAATCGCTTTTCATTATTCCTTTCACCATCTTCTCCGATAGGAAATACTTGTGGTCCACCTCGGTTTCCAATATATCCGACAATGTATATCCGCTCTCTATTTTGGGGTAGCCACCAGCGAGTATTAAGTAATTGGAACTCAATGGTATACCCAAGGTTATCAAGAACTCTGTAGATTGTAGCAAATGTGCGTCCATCATCGTGACTAAGTAAGCCTTTAACATTTTCGAGTACCAGACATCGGATTGGTCTTTGCTTTTCTCTATAATAGGTAAGAATCCGTGCGATTTCAAAAAAGAGAGTACCTCTAGTGTCATCAAATCCGAGTCGCTTTCCAGCCATGCTAAATGCCTGGCACGGAAATCCTCCACAAAGGATGTCAATGTTATCTGGTAAATCTCTTTCTGGTCGAATAGCTGTAATGTCACCTAATTCCTCACTTTCTTTATAATTATATTTATACACCGCGCTGGCATATTTATCTATCTCGCTAAAACCTACCCAGTCAAACTGATAACCTGCGCGCTTAAAACCTTCGTGAAATCCACCGATACCACTAAATAGATCAAGCATTTTCATATTTTTCTAATATAATGTGTTTATTTACTTTTGTCATTCCGCACTCTCTCCATCCTGCCTTTTTAAAACAGTATCCAGGATTAACTGATTTGATTTTTTCTGCATTGACGTAGGTATAGTGCCTGCGATCAGACCAGACTGCGAAAGCAATTTCATCCGCTTGTTGAATAAGCGTGCTGCTTTTTGTTTTGGATTCGTTTCTAAAAATAGAACAATTGATTCCTTCTTCTCCTGCGTCATTTATATATTTTCTCCATACAAACATTGCATCACATTCCCATGTTCTAAGAACAATCTTTTCGCCTGGGCCACAAAACAATTTTGTTTCACGTCCATCAGCATATGGTCTATGGCTATAGTGCTTTTTAAATAAATCCATACAATATTCATCGCCATCTTTAGTTAAGTACCAATACCTTTTTAAACCCGACATGGTAGCGTCCACCAAGCCAATGTCATCCTATTTCTATGCATTCGCACTTTTGTCGGGTTTGCATTTCTTACAAATCTTTCTCGGTTTGCCATAGCTTACAAAATCTTCATAATATTCAGTGCGATTATGCCAGTTCACTCTGGATGGTTCATAACACCGCCTGCACTCTGTGCAATAAAAAATAGTCTTATCTGCAAGCTCCGCATCTAAATTCTTCTTATGACGAAGTTTTTTTATTGGTTTACTCTTACGTCTACCAAATACAATAAAGTTATTCATTAATCAATTCCTTTACTTTATTTGTTATATCATTTTCTTTGCCTTGTCCATCTATGTACGCAGCAAAGAACACTTCTGCATTCTTTCTGCGACCCATAAAGGCTTTCATATCCTTGCACAAGTCCTCAAGAGAAAACGCCATAAACTGCGCATCTTCCCATTCATCATGCTCATTATCATAAGCCACACTACCTGCGTAATGTCTTTCCATTAGCTAAACTCAGGAAACCGCTCATATGAATAGAACCACTTCCTTCCTTTTGTTTGATTGTTTTTTCCAGTTACCAGCGCAAGACTCAGCGCATGCTTGTTATCGTATGGATAATATGCAATTATATCTTTAGGTAAAAAGTATACTGCAACTACGTCAATACGATTAGTGTCCTTATATTTAGTTAGGTTCACTTCCACTGCTGTGCCACGCTTCAAATTCATTACTGTCTTGACCTGCACACGTTTCATTCCGCCATTACCCAGCTCTACAATAAGGTCAACTTGATCAACATCTACCACTGGCGCGTAAATATTATATCCTTGCCGTATCAAATCTTTTTGTACCGCAAGCTCGCCAAGTGCGCCTTTATTAAGACTATGCAAAGATGTCCACCATTGAACTGAGTTGACTTTGCTCCAAGATATATTTTGGACCATATCCCATGTCTTGAAGATTAACAGATTGTAACAGGTCGCTTGAACGCGCACCACCAAGGATGGTAAATGTGGGAAACGAAACGTGAACAAGGATAAACACGTCACAGTCACTAGGATTCTTTTTTGTCTTTGCTTGCAGATAGCCTGGATCGTAGGAAGTGGTCTTGACATCGACCTTCTTTCCTTTAACTTTAAGATCGTATCCGCTATAGTGCGGTCCAATACTAAAATCTGGGTATCTGTTAAAGTATTTACATACTGCGATCTCACCACCTGCACCATTGATGTCAGGTTCGAGTTTTCGCGGTCCGCGTGAGATCACTCCATTGGTCTGGTTCTGTAACATTCTCGCAGTTCCCATCTGCACTGCTATCTGTGCTTCTAGGTGGTTCAGTGTTATTTGCATGTGGTTGTTCCTCATAGTCTAAGGCGGCATACAGCACCATATAATTCACCACGTCAAGACATCTTTGGTATGTGGTTTCATCACTATAGGTCTTGCCTGTTTTTGCATCGTTGCATAGTGCATCGACATGTTTTAAGATATAGACCATCATTGCCTGCTTTGCTGTGCTTCCAAGTCGTTCCGCAACGTGCTTGAAATTGTAGAATTTATCTTCGTTACTGATGGTATATTCTATTGATTTGTTATCGCTTATCTCCGATGCGATATTAAAAAACTTAGCTCTAAACTTATTATAATCATCGTATTTCATTTTCACTCTCCAAACAATGTTCACACAAAGAATCTTCACACATAATACACTTTGGATTCTTTGGCCTTAATATTAACAAAACACAAGGTTGCCTATTAGATTTTCTTCCAGGATTAGGTTCTCCATCTTCTAAAGCTAACCATTGTGGCATTCCTGCATATCTTAATTCTGCCCCATACTCACACAAGTATGCTATAGCTCTACAAGCAAACATTGGTATAATAAATACAATTAATTTATTATTCTTATGTTCTTCAATAGCTTTATGAACCCACTTCATCCATCCACCAACAAATGGTGGATTTACATAGTTACGCTGACCCCATTCCACTTCTAAACCATCATAACCTTCTGGCCTAGGATGTGGACATGGGTCGTAATCAAAATCAAACTCATCGTTTAATTCTTTCATCATTTCTGGTGGTGTTGCCCAATATCGTTTCTTTTTATCCATCACCTACTCCCAAGCATTCCATGATTAGACCAACCTTTACATATGCGCTTTCTACGGCCGATATGCTTTAATTCTGGCACACCTTTACCAATAGCATCTTTCCTTCTTTTATTTTTTCTCCGCGTTAACTTCACTCTTTCTCTCCTTTATTATCTATTCTCCTAAGTATTTCATCGCAAGTGTCCATTGCTACTGAAATGCGAAAACTTTCGTTTAATACAATTTGAGTTGATTCTGTAACTGCATGTTCTTTTAAAACTTTATCGATACATTCACTTACTATCGACACTATCGCTGCTCTTGGGTTTGTTTTCTTCATTGGGTAAGGCATTATCTAACTCCCCAGCAATCTCTTAAACAGTAATAACCTGCTTCATGCTTATACTGTTTGCACTTTATACAGTAATGTGGCATCTTTTCTCTCCTTATAGTTTAGCGGGGTCACGACTATCACGATCATTAGACACGCCATTTTCGGGTTTATGGGTTTCTAAGACCCCGCTATTAAATAAATTCTTCATCCACTCATGCTTGACTATCCAGAGCCAAGGCTTTCTATCTTGGCGGACCATCACTACGTCCGCATTCTTAAAATCTAAAAATCCTGCAATCTTTTTCCTGCGCTTAACCTGCACACGAATCGTTAAATCACCTTTAGTGGCCTTAACATCAATGTCGCTCTTTTCACCAAAGCTACGGCCATCACTGCCCCAACTGCGTTCGGCTATGAAGCCGAGATCGCGGAGCAATTCAACGACCTCGACTTCACCTTTGTAGCCTTTTCGGGATGCGGAAGAAGGCATCAGAAAGGTAACTCTTCCTCGCCTTCCGCGGTTGGCGTACTCTCAAAAACCTTGTTTGGTTCGTAGGTTTTCTTAAATTCTGCATACGCACTTTGTGCTTCCTCACCAAGAGGTGCTTTTGGGCATGGTGTAACAGTATACGTAGTGTCCATGCCATCACCACTTCGTGTAACGATCACATCATATTCAGTCAGGTTGCCCCATTCAGAGTTGCGATCCAACTCTGTTAACTGCTTTTGTACAGTAGATTGGGTCACATCCAATACTTTGATTGAATTGCCATCCCATACTGGTATCTGCCAAAAGTGTTTTGGCTTCTCACCTGCGGGTGCTTCACCTGCTGTTTTAATGCGAACTGGCGTACGATCATCCTGCCAATACTGATAACCCATTACTGGTGTACCTAATATTCGGAATCTGTTTTCGCCCTTGACAAATTTCATAAAGCTACTCTCACCAGTGCTTGGCACATCGTAGGTAGGCTCTAATAGTCCACTCATCGTTACTCCTTTATTATGTTATAAGTATATCCATGGCGATCGAGTAAGGCGAGTATCTTCTTATACGTTGTATCATCTGTATTGGCCTTAACACCGATGTCTGCTTTATAGACTTTTCGCGCACCTGGAATGTATGTTTGGGATTGACCCAAGAGTTTACGCACCTTATGTGCAAAATTTATTCTCTCTTGTTTATCTGGTATGTGTATTGTGAGGAGCATGGGCAGTGCCTAATGACGTAAAAGAGAGAGAGTGTAGTTGTGGAACGTCACTTCAATCAGCACTGCCCAAGATACATGATAAATATTTAATAAGGCCATTGGATAAACTCCATCTTGATGCCAAGAACTCTGGCAATCCTGACCTTATGTTCATAACGAAACTTACGCTTGCCACGCATCATAAGTGAGAGCATTGATTTATCCAGCGCAATCTCGCGCGCTAATTGGTTTTGACTAAAACCACACTCTCTCATATGTTGTTGTAAATCTTTCATAAGTGTTGACAAAGTATAATAACGCTTGTCAACACTAAGCAAGAACTATTTTATATTAGAACTCTTCTTCTATGCGCATACCGACATTATATACGTCTAGCGCGACTTGCTGCATGTCTAAGCTATCTTGCCCAAAGCGAGCAAATAAAAAATCAGTTTCATCGGTAGAGGTAGAATCACTACAAAATACGAATGGAAATAAATTTCCTTTTGTCCTGTTCCAAACATCTGCAACAACTGTATCAGATGCTTCTACCTCAACTCCATACGTGGTTGGCATAATATCACTAGAAGCCAAATAACTAAAGTTCAAATCGTAAATAATTCTTCCGCCATATACTCCAGATGCATAGGACGTAGTTAAAAATGGAGATTTATTTAATGTATTTCTAAATCTGCGACCAATGTGTGTGGCATTGGCGTATTTTACTCCACCCATCGTTTGCTGCACATTAACACCATCATATATGATGGACCTTTTTAGTGACAAATCTGGAGAATGTGGCATCGTATAGTGTTCACCAACAAGAATACAGCCAATTTTTAAATTGTTAGTTGCATTAAATAAATCACCACCACCTGCACCTTCAAATTGTATACCAACATATTGTTCATCAGTTTCGTCAAAAGTAAAGATTGTTGAACCATTATTGGCAGGTGTAATGATACTTCCACTTGGACTAGAACCAGAGTTTAAAACGCCAGCTACATTTGACAAAGCATTGTCTCTACTAGCTAAATCCACATCATTTATATCATCTAAGGTATCACCAAAAGATACTCTGACCTTTGCTTCTGCACTAGCCATATTATGATTTAAAATTGCAATAAAATCTGTTTTAAACGTTGCACTTTGTTTATTGATATTAATTAAAACGTGATCACCTCTTATGTCGGTAGTCGTTGTTGTATTAAATGTTACTTGATTAAATGGTTTCATATCAAACAATTCAGCTTCACTTCCTGTAACATAAGTGCTAATTAAATCTGTGCCAGAAACTACATCAAAGTTTCCGCTTTGCGCAGTTCCAATTGACATTAAAAAATTAATACTATCTGTAAAGAACTTTGGCGTTCTAACGTTCATATTCGCCATTATCCAACCTCTCTTGCAGTTATGCTCACTTTCCCAGGTGAACGTTTTAAATCTGTAATCATATAGTAGTCATTCCAGTTATCCCCAAAAGGCTCAATAGGCATATCGCCTGCTGTGTTACTAAATTGTATTATATCTCCTGTTTCCAGTGAATAACCTTTTGCTGGATTTAAAATATCGCAATTAATAATCTTTTTAATATCCCCATAAATATTCATGTAATAATCTGCAAATCCATCATTTGGATTACCACCACCAACATCTGCGTTACCTGCTTTATTTACATTATAATCTAAATTGACCTGCTGTATGTTTTCTTTTGCACCAATATTTAAATTAGAACGTGTTGAGTTAGTAGAATCCTCAGATGTTACAATACTCATATAACTGCTTTGCGCTGGGTGCTTTTCAAATCCTATCTCCATTTTTGTAATTAACTCACTAAATGGTGTAGTAGATATATTAATATTAGCAACGTCATCAGCGCGCAATGTTGCTGAAACGTCACTCGAACTATATGAATTTTTTACATACCAGTACGAACCAACGCCATCTGCACGAAACTTGAATATAAATGCAAATTCATATTGAATCTTTTCTAAAATCTTTTTTAAGGAAGTTGGTTCAAGAACCCAAGCTCGTATGTTCCATGCACTGCTATCAATCCTAGCATCTTCTATATCTAGGTTACTATTCCAATTATAAATATTACCATCTGTATCATCATAACCAGTAAAGCGGACCAGTAAATCTCTATGCGCTTCTAATCCGCATGTCGCAGTACCACTACCACCATTATAGCTTTTATCTAAACCATCACCACCACAATACAAATATTCAATACTTTTTAATGCTTGATAGCCTTGATCTTTATCTGTGAAATCTATTTCGGTAGATACAAATGCTCTTATATCATTTATACTAGGAGTAAATGTACATTGTCCGCTTGTTGCAGCGTTGCCAGCAGAAATAAAGCATTTTGCTTGTATTTCTGTTAAATCTGACCATCCATTTGTATTATCAAAAACTGATAGCATACTAGAACTGGCATCTGTTTGCACTGATCCACTATTTGTACTTCCGCTTGTGCCATTGTTACTAGAATTATTTGTGGTATCAAACGTGTCATTAAATGACCAAGTATCATTTACAAAAGTGCAATCCTGTAAAGCACTACCTGATGCATTTTGTCGTACAATAATCCATTCATATGAAATAGTCATAGTAACCGCGTCTACTTTATGATCTGGTCTTAGCCATTTAGCTTTAAAGGTTTTTGTAACTGTACTTCCTGGTGTGTTATTGGTTATGATAATAGAATTTTTAGTGCTTGTTTCATTGGCTAGTGGTGTGTCAAACGCATTATCACCATTAGTCCAACTATCTGTAGAAACATCCTCAACAGGCTTCATTTTAAATTTTTTAGGCATCTTATGATATGCGCGAACCGCAAAACCATTTTTATAACTTTCATTAGCAGTATCAAAACTTGAAAAATCATCAGAATAAACTGGCAAAAATCTGTCTAGGTTTCTATCATAAAAATGTGGATAGGCGGTGCTGGAAATACTATGTATACCAGTGAGAGCAAAAACTTCATCACCACGTATTTCATTTACAGGTATAGGAAAGACAGTCATATTAGCTCTATAATCCTGCGAAGTGCTATTAGCAGTATAATTACCATAAGATACTGGAAAGTATTTATTAGTATCAGATGCTTTGGTTTGTGGTATTTCTATATTATCCCAAGGTGATCTTTCTACCACCATCAAGGTAATAGTATCATTGTCATGCGACATATCCACTAGCCTTCCATTATAAATTTGAAGACAATCAGATAATGTATTATCACTATTTAACTGACTGTAAATCTTTACAGTGCGATTTAAATAAGTATTTGATCCGCCAAATAATTCAGCAGAGAAATCATCACCTTTGTACGTAAAATTTGCTAATTGTAGTGAAATATTTCCTGTTTTCGCTTTACTGCGAGCTAGGTCCAATGAACTACGTATAGATAAATTACGATTAATAATTGCCCCATGATAAAATTTTCCACCTACCTTTGTATCATTAAGTGCGATTGGCGTAAAATTTGATTCATCACCATAGTATAGTTGCACAATCCAATTTTCAACAAAATTTGTTGCTTTAGTTGCATTACTATATACTGAAGGTAAGGTAAGGCTCACGCAAGATTCCGATTTGTTGCCTTGTTAATTGCAGGTATAATGTGATCTATTACTGTTTCATCTACTAATGGTGCAGAGATGTTTACCGTTACTCCACCTGCATCGCCACTTCTATTCATCTGCGCTAAGTTTTGCACGCCAATATTTTGCACCGCTTCTCTGCGCATAACAAACTCGCCTGCCTGGGCCATAATGGGTACGTTATCTTGACCTTGAACAACACCGCCATTTGCGAAGCGTTGTATACCTCTATTAGTTATCAGTCCGCCAGTATGAGCAAAAAAACTTGAAAACAATCCTAATAGACCGCCCGATGCGCCAGTAGGATCAGCAATAGATGCTAAAGATGAAGCAGTTCGTAAGAATATAGAAAATAATTGATTTGTGTCACTTACTCCACCTCGTAAACTTGATACCGCGTTACCTAAAACATTCATACCTCGCGCAGCAGACTTTGAGGAACTTTCACTATTAACTAATGAATTATTTAAATTTGCAATAACAGCATCCACATCACCAAACTGAGATAAAAATTCTCGATTAGCTTCTATTAGTTTTATGGTATTCTCAATGTTTCTTTTTTGACCTTCTTCAGTTTGATTAAACAATTGTATAAAACCAGTTGCTAATTCTTTTTCTCTTTCTTGCGATGCAACACGACCTGCGATTGCTGCTTGTCTTATAATTTCTGCTTGAGTTTGCTCTCTTATACTTTCTGTTCTTTTTGTTTCTTCAGTTTCTAATTCTATTAATCTATCTTTAAGTAATTGTAATCTTGCTTGATCAACGTCTAATGTATCACCAAATGTTGCTAATACTTGATTTTGTTCATCGAGAGCATTTTTGACATTTTGAAATGGATTTATAATACTTGTAATACCTTCTGCCATATTCAGAATTTTAGTGCCACTATTATCTAATGCCACTGCATTTTGTTCAGTTAATATTGTAAATGTCCTTGTTTCATCTTGCGCTGCTTGTATTGGCGCAACAATTCCTGTAATATTTACATCACCTAATCCACCAACAATTCCATCTATTAAAGGTTGCTTTTCTCTTTTTCGTAATTGTTTGTCTACTTCTTTTTGTAAATCGTCTATTTGTTGTTTTAATAAAGGTATGTCTTGTGTTGTGAAAGATGAAATTTGTCGTTTAGAATCTGCTAGACCAAATACATCCGAAATAGTGCGCTGATCTCCAGTAAATAAATCTACTCCTGCATCTGATATATCAGTAATACCTTTTACCATATCAGTAATCAATGGCAAAAACCTACTAGATATTGCTGCTGTTAATCTGGAAAGCGAATCAGTCATATTACTCATCGCACCAGAAAATGTTTTTGACATTCTATCTGCGCTACCTGCAATACCGACAGTCGGGTCTATTAATGCAGACTCTAACGCTAGTCTAAATTCTGGTAAAGTAATCTTGCTTAAATCTTCAATTCCTTTAAAAGATTTAATAATATTTAGAACGCCTCTCTCTCTTAAAATGTCCGCTGCGCCTGCTCCTCCCGCATAGGCACGACCGAAAGCATTTGCTGCTTCAGTTGCTGTTGTACCCATAAATGCAGCCAAATCTGTAATAGGACCAATGGTTTTAGTAGCACTTGCTCCAAATGCTTCTAACTGCGCACCTGCGTTAACCACATCACCTAATGCAAATGGAGTGCGTGATGCAACTTGATTTAATTTATCAAATGCAAATTCCGCACCTTCTACACTACCAGTTAAGCCAACTAATCTAGTTTTTACATCTTCAAACTGTATTGCGGTGCGGAAGAATATTTGAAAACTTTTCGTGATTGCTGCGATTGCAAAAGAGTTTACTAATAAACGATTACGCAATGAACCAAGTCCAGCTTCCAATCCTTGAGTTGATCTGCGCATTCGTCTAGTTGTATCTACAAATCTTTCTCCATCTTTATTTAAAGTTTTAAAATCTTTAGTAGCTCGTGAAAAGCCTTTGGTGCGAACCTCAATTATAAATCGTTTTTCAGCCATTTTGTTTCTTTATATCTTCTGATTGGAGTGCATTAAATTCTTCATCTATAGCCGAAAAGATGACTAAGCGGTGATAATCTGCTTCATCTATGTTATTTGCTAAAGGTAGATTAAATCTTTTTATAGCCATGTACTCCTCAAGCGCAAATACAGTCTCAGGCGTTAAAAAGTACGTTGAGTCGGCACAGAATACTAATGAATGATATAACGCAGCACCAAGCGTAAATTTTCCATCGTTGCTCTCATCTACAATACGCCATATTTCATTCCATAGTTCTTCTTCATCATACGTGATGGTTTTCTTTAGCGTTGGAGACTGCGCTTGGTATGGAAAATGCAGGTTGCGACTAGGTTGGTTTCTATAACTCATCCACATCGCAACGCGGTGCATTATGACTTTTTTTGGTTTACGTCCTTATAAGAATTATATATACTCATTAGGATTTCATCAATGACATTGTCATCAAACTTACCTAATGACTTTTCTGGATCGGTAAATGCGTAGTTGGTAATCCAATCAAGAACATCAAAAAACTTTGCAGTGTCAATATCACCTTCTTTGGTGATTGCTTTTACTTCTAGTTTATGTAGTTCTCTACGCGCTTTAAAGGTTATATCTGGTACATCAAATGCACCATGGTCTGTTTTTACTTTCATTTTGCATCCTAGAAAGATGAAAATGGCGTGATTTAAGCGATCGTGATTGAAATAATTGTTGCAGTTTCGCTTGCAGCAAACGCTCTAAATGGTATGCTTTGTAACATAAAATCACCATTCTCCGGCTGCGAATTGTCTATCATAGCGTCTGGTATCGATATTGTAAAGCCACTTGATTCTGCTATTTCAATAGCAGTACCTGCGCTATCACCTTTTAATTGAACTGCCAAATCTTCAATTGAATTATCTCGTTTGGCAAGTAAAGTACCAGTTACTTCGTATGGGCCAGTTTGAACATATCCATATGGATTATAATCAGTAGTATCAATATAACCCACTCTTGCAAGTGGTCTAGATATTGTGATTTCCCAAGAATTTAAAACAAGCGATTGCGCACCATCTGCATTAGTTATCTTAGAACTATTTAATGAAAAAATATTTTTTGGTGCATCAGTATCTAGAGTTTCAGTGGTTGCAGCCAGTGTATTTTCAACAGGTCTGTAACCAGTAACGAAGGTTGACTCTACAACCATCTCACCACCATTTGTTCCTATGTCTTCACGTAATGTCATTGAAGTACAAAAACAACCTATCATCACTGAACTAATATTACTTGCATCAGAGCCACCATTCTTAAATAATAGCGTTACTGCATCAGTGCTACCTGTACCATGCTTCATAGTACCAGTGCTTGACGCAGGCGTAAGTGCTGCGGCACTTGCACCTTCGCTAAATAAAGGCAAACATGATTTTAATACTGCGGTTGGCGTACCTCGCATTGTTAAGGTAACTTCGTACATCATAGTGTCTGGACGATGATGACCTTGACTTTCTAATTGACCTAAAATACCACTTTTATTTGGTGCGACATCTAATGTAGCACCTGCGTGTTGTATGTTAAAATCGGTAACCTGTAAAAAATTCCATGTATCGCCTGCTGCGTGTGATGTTCCTAAATTTACAGCACTGCCTTTACTTCCAATAGCAACCGATATATTCGATCTTGCTTGAAAATTAGTTTCAGCCATTACTTATCTTCCTTTGATTTCTTTTTAATATCCACTCTTTCAAGATGTTTTTCTAACTCTTTAGGTACAGATGTAACTTCAATAGAGCAACCTGCAACCAATAATCTATGCTTATTAGAACTCCAATGCGCACAAAAGTTCTCACTATCTTTAAGTTTAAAATAAGATTCTTTTGCTTTGTAAATCATCCTATAATCTCCATTGCTGATACTACAGCAGTCATGTTAGCGCGCAATAAATCTGGATTATCTTCATCACGCTCATATACAGTGGAGTCGATGACAGCGTTGTAAAATTGTCTTGTACCTGACTCACTGTAATTACGGTTATTGTATAAAAGTCTTTTCATTCGCTCTGCGACTAATGACACTTGCCTAAAACTTTCTTTGGTATAGTTACCTGCAAAATCCACTTGATAACTGATAAGGATCGTATAATCTCGAACCATGCCAGTATTAATCTGTTCATTAAGATCATCGGATACTGGCTCAATAAGAAAACTCTGATTGCCTTTATGCTCATCATAAAATATTTGTATCCCAAATTCATTTGCAATGATACTGTGAAGATTGTCAATGACTCGATCATAGATGACATTGTTAAATGTGATTGCCATTATCTGTAAATCTGCCCACTGCGCACAGTTCCCATTTGTACTTCATCAGATTGAAAAGTTATGGACCACTCGTCATTAACTGTATAAACACCAGCTTGGAATCTTATTAGTGCGCCATATGCTAGTGGTTGGTAATCTCCATTCATTACTTCAGCATCTACTGACTTATGCCTGCGTAAACCAGTATCGTCTTTTGTAAAGACATCATACTTAACTGTGCTTGCAGTTCCAGGAGAAAATGTACCTGCTGTGCTGATTACAACGCGAACCTCATCATAATCAGTGCTTGGTGGTCCAAACATTTTAATATCTTCTATATATCCAGTGGTTGACCCATTGACGCTTATTTCTCTAATAACACCAGATTCACTGCGAAATGATGTTTCATTCCACATAACATAATCGCGTCTTTTTAGCTTTACTAATAATCCATCTTCACCAAGTACGCGCTCTTCAAGCTCGTCTGCTTTCTCTGGGTCTTGGCTGCGCACTAAGTCAGCGCAGGCCAGTAACGCATTGCAACGAATTACTATGAAGTCATATGGTCTATCACTAGCTCCTTGATAATTTGAATTACCGCGCTTGTAGATAGGTCTATTTAAATAACTTCGCATATGATCTGCCTGTTCTTTTACGACACGATTCTTGAGGTCTTCCCAATCCTGACCTGCTTCAAATACGCTACCATTAAGTGCAGATACTGAGCTAGATGCTAAAAAGAAATCAACAGAATCAGTTGATTCAGTATATTTAAACTCATTATCTGCGTTTGGAGTATCGGTAACCTTCGTCATCTCTACTCCATCCTTGTATAAATTTTCTATATATCCAGTATTGCTTAATCTATATAGATTGGAACTAGGACTGGACCAATTAGACATTAACACTCTCTTACGATCATAACGATCAATGTCGCTAACAATCGCTTGTAAATCTGTGGTTATATTACAAAATGCTGTTAGGTAACTCATGCTTGTGCTATCTCACTTATATTACTATTAGTAGGTAATATGGTGACATCGGGTACATCAGCGCATATAATCAGCGCAATAATTGTAGCCAGTGTCACGTCCACATCGTTGCGTGGGTCTTCTAAGTTTTTAGCTAGTTCTTTTAGTTCAAACATTAAGTGAATTAACTTATCTATTCGTTCTGCTTCATCCATATTTCTGTACTATTTCACAGTATTTCTCTGGAGTGCCTTTACCTTTTGCGGTGTTATACCATTTCTTCCATTGCATTGCCTGTTCTTCTAGAGTTCTAGGCAGTTTCTTAGGTATTCTGCGTAGATGCAATCTGCAAAACACTATTTGCGCTGCCAAATTCGTAGTAAGAATATACTCCCAGTCTTTTTCTTTTGGAGCAGTAAAATGCGACCAATCTAAATAACAAGCACTAGCAACTGCCTTCATTAAGTCTTGGCGATACTGTAAATAGTTTTCAATTATATCTACCGCTACCCAAGGTTCACACTGATACACACCGCGAGCTGGGCCTTTTATCTGCTCCAAATAAACATACTTTGATTCTACCAAACCTATGTTATAAATGAACTCTGCTGCTTCAGAAGAATATAGGTCTATCTTCTGCAAGACACGCTTGATGAGTCCTTTCATTTGGTCTGGATTAATCATTTGCGCTTCATCCTACGCTTCATCTTATTCTTCTTCTTTTTACCTTTCTTCTTTTTCTTTCCATAATGATATGGCATCATGCGCTCCTTACTTTACTTCTTGTTCTTTTACTGTACCTTGCGCGTTGCTTACCTTTCTTGTTTGCAGCGCGCTTTAGCCTATTCTCATAAGCTCTCTGTGATTTTGTTAATCCTTTGCGGACACTGGCAGGTAAGTACCTACCGCGCTTTCTACGTGGCTTTTTCTCATCGCCTTTTGTGACGTAGCCCCATTTTTGCTTTGTCCACTTCTTTAAACTTCGCTGTGATTTTTTAAGTGCCATTACTTATATCCACCACCTGCTTTCTTATATGCTCTTGCTAATAATTGCGCTTTCCGAATGTCGAGCTGACCATTGGCCAGCTCTACCTCCTTTTGACCCAGCCTTAATTCGGTAGAACAATCTTTTACGAAGCGTTGGCTTGGTGTAGTTACCCGCTTCGTTGACTCGTGACTTTCTTCTTTTCTTCTTCTTCATTTACCCACCTTTCTCATAGCACTTGTATGTGACTGACTAAATGTTGCTCCTTTGCGCATTGCAGACACCATAGCTCGTAAATGTTTTGCAGTGTGATGTCTTGCGTGTCTTCGCATTGCTGCGACCTGACGTTTACTTAATCCTGTTACACTAACACCTTTTACTTTCATTACCATTTCACCTTATTTGCCCAATAACTTCCAGACATGCGACCTTTAGCAATTCCTTTAGCATGTCTCGCCTTGAAAGATTTACGCTTTGCCTTCATCCTAGCTGACTCACCTTTACGTGGTTTACCTGCGGTTTTAGCACCTTGCTGACCAAAGCGTATTAATTTATATCTATTACCAGACTTTGCCATCACTACATGTGACTTAGTCTTATGTCTAGGAGTACGCTTTGGCTTATTCACCCCGCGCAGGCCTAACCTGCGCATAGTTGCTTTGACTCTTGCAGGTACTGCCATTACTTACCTTTAAATACGCCTTCTAAAATGTCAGTGACTACGTCAACAATCTTCTCAAAGAAAATCTGTTCTTTATCTTCAGATACGAATGGTATGTCAATTCGCTTATTAATTGCACTGGCAATATTCTTTGCCATCTCATCAGAGCCTAAGTGATTGATTGCTTCTTCCTGCATTTTCGCAGCCTGCTCTTCAGCAAGTTTGACTAGCATTGATTTAATGTCCATACTACTTTCCTTTTTTTATATTCATTACTAATAAAATAATCGATAACAACGCCACGACAACCTGCAAAAGCTCGTGAACCTGCGTAAGTCCAATGGCGTAATTACTAAAGCTAATTGCTGCTATTTTTAAACTATCCATTAATGCCTGCCATTGATTCTACTTAAAGAACCTTTTACTTCTGATATTTGATTGTCTAGGTCGTTGACCTCTTTGGTAAGCGCATCAAATTTGCGATCTAGTTTGTCATCGGATTGATTCCATCTGTTAATAAGTTTTATTACCATGCCTTCCATATTTTCAAGCGTTTCACTTTGTCCTTTGTTTTCAATTTTTAAATTTTCTAACGCGTCTTGTTGCGCTTCGTTTTTTTTCGACATTGAGACTACTAAATACACAAACATCATTCCAACCACAAGTACCATTCCGCCTTCTTGATATGCCGCCAACCAGTCCATTACTTCTTACCTCGTTTCTTTTTACCCCAACTTAATGGGTTTAGGTTTAATTCTTTTTCGTAAAATTTCACTTTTTCTGCCAACTCTTCTCGTTCAATCCGCTCTTCCACGATATGTTTGCTAAGTAAATTCCCAATTTGTTCATCCGCAGAAGCCACTTTGTTTTCCAACGCCTTAATGCGACTTTCAATCTGCCAGTACCCATAGACAAGACAGGCAATGAGAAAACAAATTTGACCCAGCCATTTAAGATTAATGCTAACAATGGCATTATCATCAAGAATAGCAGTCCTGTAACTTCTAGCGGTATTTGGTTTTTCATTCATGGCTCACATCTTCAAACTGATGGTGTAGCCAGCACCAGTTTGATTTTGTATAGACTTTCCCATGATAATAATGCATCACTGAATCAGCACCCATTATTTCTATAAACACTGTATTTGCCACAGTATCCTGCGGAGTGATTACAACACCGCCTACGCTCCATCCTTGACTGCATCCGCTTATTGTACTGATAAGTAACAGGCAAATCATAACTCGTACTAATAACTTTAAAATCACCATTATCTAACTTCTCTATTGTATGTTTCATATTACCATCCACCACGCCATAGCAGTTTCTACGATGATATCCGCAATAGTATTATATGCCCATCGTCTTTTGCTGCCATACGGTTTCCAATTCTCAATGTAGTATTCAAATACTTCCCATAATACGCCAACAATAAATACACCCATAACGCACCAGAAGTTGGTCCAACCCCACCACTGGAATACTTTGCAAAGAAATGCACCCGCAGCAATGTGGTATGCGGTCCATCCATCCAACTGACCAGTCTTGAGTTGCCATGATACTAAGGTTGATAAAGGACTCTTCATCTGTCTACTACTTGATTATTAATTATTTTATGTTGAATAATGTCGATGCGCCCATGTGAATCACCGTGAATTTCGGTGCATTTATCTACGTAAGCATTCTCAATAGTTTCAAAAGAATTAGAACGCTGAACTACTGATCCATCTACAACCAAGAAGTAACTATAGGAACTAGGATAGGTGAGTTCCTGTTTTGTACCATCACTCATCGCAATCATCTTACGCATTCCTGGCTTGGTGTTTTTATGAATAACCACATCGTGATTCTGAGCGCATCGTCTTACAATCATTACTCTTCTTCAGACTCCTCACTAGATTTAGCAAGAGACTCTTCTAATAATCTAATAAAAGCATCTTTATTTACTGCAAGTTGCTGTTGAATAAAGTTATTGTTATTTATCTTTGATTCTATGTTTTCAAGATGTAGATACATCTGCTTTTGCTCATCATTTAAGTCCTCATTGACATCATACTCAATATCATTAAGAACAAGTTTAGGCGATTGATTTTCTTTTTTAGCCATTATTGAACTCCTTGTTTAGTTAACAATTACAATCTTTGCATTTACAGCATTTACACATATTATTCTCCAGATTCTTCTTCTGGTTCAGGTTTACTATCTTCATACGCTTTCTTGATTTCATCTGTCCATAATGCACCAGCTAATGCTTGTAATTCAGCAGATTCACCGCTTACATCTGCATCTGGCATAAATGCTCTTCTATGATATGAAAATGATAGTTCTACACCATCTTCCATAATAGATGTCTTACAGCGTTCTTGAATACACTTGTATTCTCCACGCACTTCATAATCGTATGTTTTTTTCTTTTCTAAAGCCATTTATTACTCCTTGTTAGTTCCACTTAATTATCCAATTAAGATGCAAAATAAAATCCAGTAAATCTATAAACATCATTTGTAGTGTTCGGTGTATGTGTATCAGTAAGGTCTGAGCCACTAGAAAAACGAATAAGCGTTGAACCAGCCTCTACACTAGCAAAAATTGGCTCGTCATTAGATGCTGATGTCATTACACCAAATCCACCGATTATACCACTTGGACTGGCGGCATTTGAACAGGTAAAAGGCAATCCGTCTATATGTTGCGTTGAAAAATTTGTTGAAACATCAAATACAATTCTAAAATGAACCATTTTACCAATCTTAACATATTCACCTTCTTCTGACCCTATTGCACCAGTATCACCACTTTTTATAGTTACCGTAAAATTTCCTTCTTCGTAGTCATCAAGTACATTTGCTCCACCACTTGCCGATTGACTTGATGGAAATTGAATACCAGCACAATGAACTGTAGCACCACTATCTTGTGCCATATAAACGTCAGTAACAGATGCATTACCAAGCACTACTGTATTGCTTCCAGAACCTATTGCTGTTGCACCAATTACTGTTGAGTTACTATTTGATGCTGATGCACCAGTTGCTTCATTTCCAATATAAGTATTATTGTCTCCAGTTGTTAAATCATTAGAGCCACTATTACCAGCATTTGCTCCTACAAGGACATTGCCAGTACCTGTACTTACGTCATATCCGCTTTGCTTTCCAACTGCTGTATTTGAGCCGTGGTCATCTGTATCTGGATCAAGTGAATACAACGATTGATAACCCATAGCGGTGTTTGAATCACCAACATTCATAGCTGAGTGCATTACCTCATAGCCAACCGCAGTATTCCTTTTTCCTGTAGTGCAATTACCCAATGCACTGTATCCAACGCCAACATTTCCAGTACCAGTTGTCAAAGCTCCTAACGCATCTGCTCCAATCGCTACTGTTCCAGTTTGATTATTATTAGAAACTGCATCCATAGCATTAGAACCAATAGCTACGTTCCCTATAATTTCGCCAGTTCCACCTTGTAGTGCATTTTTACCAATAATTACATTATCGTGGGATGCATCATTATTTATATAATAACCAGCTTGACTTCCAATGACTGTGTTAAAATCTTCTCCACCATCAGCAGTGTACATTGCTTCGTATCCAATGGTAGTATTTCGATTTCCAGTAGTTTGAGATGCTTGAGCCTGATAACCGATAGCTATATTCTTTTGTCCAGATGTCAATGCTGTAAGGGCTGAGTGTCCTACTGCAACTGTTCCATCGGCATCTGCTGAGTTAATTGCTCCACCTGTATTTTTACCTACAAGAACACAGTTGGATGATGATGTCATAGCATCTCCAGATAATGCTCCAATCACCACATTGTTAGTTCCGTCTGTGATAGATAATAAGGCATCTTTGCCGATTCCAACATTATTTGCTTCTGCCCCAGATGCACCTTTACCAGAACGATAACCGACATAGGTATTGTCTGCTCCTGTAGTTGTATAACCAGCTTCTAATCCAACAGCAGTATTTCTGTCTGTTGTATTGCTGTAAAGTGCCATACGACCAACTGCTGTATTATCTACTCCAGTCTGATTTAAACGAGAAGCATTATCTCCAACTGCCGTATTTGTAGCACCAGTAGTATTAGACAACATTGCCAAATTACCTACTGCCGTATTCGCACCATTTCCACCATCCATATTGCCTAAAGTATAATAACCAAATGCTGTATTATTTGATGAATCTGTATTTGTTGTCATTGAAAAATAACCTATAGCAGTATTAGAAGTCCCAGAGGTCAATGCTTTGAGAGACTGATGCCCAACCGCTATTGTACCAGTTTGAGCATTATCAGCAGTAGAGTTCATAGCCTGCATACCAATCGCAATATTCCCTTGGAGTGCTTTATCGTTACTTGCAAAGTCTCCACCTTTCAAGGCATCATAACCAATGGCAATATTGTAATCAGCATCTCCACCACCAGTTCCTTCATCTACATTTCTCATTGCATAGTAACCTATTGCTACATTTGCACCAGAACCAGCTTCAACATCTCCAAGTGCTTCATATCCGATAGCAACATTCTCAGCCGCAGTCGTTGCGGTTGCCATTGAACTGTGACCTATCGCAACGTTTGAGCCACCAGATGTAAGAGCAATTCCTGAACCATATCCCACTGCTACATTATTATCTCCACCATTAACAGCAATTAAACTGTTAGCACCAACTGCAACATTTTGACTACTGCTACCGCCTCCGTAACCTGCATTATACCCAACATAAGTATTGTATGTGCCTGTGACATTAGAATAACCAGACTGCATACCTATGCCAGTATTTCCAGTTACTTCATTATTTACATCTGAATTTTGACTGTATAATGCACCCCATCCAACTGCTGTTGTCCTGTCTCCTACATCTTCTGAATATAAAGCTTGATGTCCAAACGCTGTATTGTATCTTCCTATAGTAACAGCTTGGGAAGAGTGATAACCTACTGATGTGTTTCCAGCTCCAGATGTCAATGCTTGAAGTGCTAATCTACCTATAGCAACAGTTCCATCAGCATTATCACTGCTAACGGCATAAGCCGAACCTCTTCCTATTGCTACTATATCTTCCGCAGTTGTAGGAGTACCAAGAGCATCACTTCCAATTGCAATGTTAGAATCTCCAGAAGTAAGGTTAGTTAGGGCATCTTTACCGATTGCGATATTCTGATTTCCAGAAGTAACATCAGTCAATGCCCTATATCCAACACCAACATTACCATCAGCATCATCAGTTTGAGTGCCAGTACCACCAGATAACTCACCCACAAAGACATTGAAATCTCCAGCACCATCTGAGTCGCCAGCAGTTTTACCGAATATGGTATTTGATGTACCACTATCATTATTAGAGAGTGAGATTCTGGAGTTTTCATCTAGAACAAAATTTGTAGTTCCACCAGATGAACCAGCAGAACGATTATGACCTATTGAAAATACTCTTCCAGTTTGGTCATTGTTACTATCATAGTTTATTGCACCGCTTTGAATAAAGTCTATTGATTGTGCAAGGTCTGCNAACTGTATTACNCCAGATGAGACAACTATATTACCAGCAAAAGTAGCATTTTTATTCGATTCAAATTTTAAAGCTGAATCAGCAATAGATACTGTAGTTGTATCAGCAGTACTTCTAACGCAAAGATGTAATTCTCCTAGTCCATAACTGCCAGTTCTTTTCCAGAAAATACCTTGTTTCCAGTAATCATCATTATTAAATGTTCCAAATGCTATTCCAGCAGATTCGTTTAAAGACACTGATGGACTAACACTCATAGAAATGTGACCATCAGCATTGGAAAATGAGTTATCGTCAGCAATAGAAAAATTCTTTAAAGGACTTGCTCCTATACCAACATCACCAGCAAAAGTAGCGGTAGTGCCTGTTAATATTAAAGGTACAGTGCCAGTGCCACCATCTTTTAAATTAAAGTCTAAAGCATCTTCAGAAGCATCCCAAGTAATTCTGGCGTGATTGTTAACATCTTCACCTAATATAAAATGAGTATCACCACTATCTCCTATTGCAAGGTGTGTATCTGACGTAACACTTGTTAGGTCACTACCAACTCTAATATTACCAGCAAAAGTAGCATTACCATCAGATTCTAATACTAAAGGCTTTGTACTATTATTTACATAAAACTCCATATCAGAATTTTCAAAGTTTTGGATTCTCATTACCCCACTATTAAATCCAATCCTTGCTCCATCTGTGCTAGTTTCGCCTGTATTAGCATCTGATATTTTGACATAACCAACACCATCTGATGCTCCGTGAACGTGCAAAGCAAAGTCTGGAGAAGCAGTGTTAATACCCACTGTAGAGTTGCCTAAAACTGTAAGAATGTTTGTAGAACTTGCCCTTGCTTGAAATACAAGGTCATTTGCAGTAGTTCCAGCAATTTTAACTAATGCTCCATAGCCACCACTGTGTGTATTTTCAAACCTACCAGCATAATCATTGTCAACAGAACCTTCTACTTCAAATATTCCAGTTCCTGTTGGAGTACCTACATTGACTCTTGAGTTAGTTGTATTTACTGTGAATACATCACCACTATCACCATTCTTGCGTACAAGTAAGGCTTCTGTGCTAGTGACATCTATTACTTGTGTACCTTCTATTATCTCATCAAAGGATAGTGAGCCACCGCCATCTACTTGGAGATCACCATTGATGACCAAGTCTCCTGTGATTGTACCGCCAGAAGATATTTGCGCTGATGTGTTGCTAATTAAATTTTTAAAGGATGCCATGTTACGCTCCTATGCTAGTACGATGCGTACAGTAGCTGTCGCACCTTTGCCAAGTAAGTGTAAATAAACTGTTGATCCAATGCCTTGAGGTACGTTTAGTTCGTATATGGTATCTCCGCCCGCTAAATATAGGCTATTTGACGTACTTATCATATCACTGGCACTGCTACTGAATCCATAATAAATATCGCTGCTAGGCTGCAATATGATGCTATGCACCGCAGATACGTTTAAATTATATTCTGAACTTGTAGATACGCTTTGCGCGCTTTGTACTGAATGATTTGCAGAACTGCTGATATTCAGTGACTCAACCACTGAATGCTTGGAAAGATCAGCCATCTTGTTTCTCCTTCTTGAATGCCTTACCGAGCGTGACTACTCTCATGGGCATTTCGGTTATTTAATCTATGATGCCTTGTTCTCGTAAACTTGCATCGCTAATTCCTTTCATGTGAATCATTGGACTTGCTATCAACTTGCGAACCTTTACAGATTTGCACTTTGGGCAAGCAATTTTATCATCTTTGGACCATAATTGTTCCCATTTATAGTTGCAACGATGACATAAAAAGTCGTTAGTCTTCATTTTTTCTTTTTAAGACTTATCTTTCTTTTAGGTTTTTTTACTTCGCCTTGTTCATTGCAAGGCTCACACCCATCTTTGATATATGCATCAATTTGTTCTTTACTAATTGAATCTAGCTTACCAAAAACTGATCCATCTTTTCTTTTAAAATACTTCATTTATTGTTCCTTTTTAAAAAGGCAGGCCAAAAGGCCCGCCTTTTTATTAGTCCTTACGGATTGTTGAAGTTAACAATACCAAGTGACGTGCTAGAAGCACCATGTGACAACGATGCGCCAAACAAAATGTCGGCAACCACGCTTGTCGCCAGGTGGTCTAAATCATAGGCCGACTGCACCCTTGGTGCAATCTGCATAGCCATGTATACTGATTCCTTCTTAAAGACAGAAGCAGTTTCATCGCCACTGCCACCATCATCATCCCAATCTGTTGAGATGTATGTTGGCATACCATAGATCATTCCTACACCACCAGAAACATTAGGATTCTGCTCATCACCTCTGCGAGATGAATCATAGAAGTCCTGCAAGCTCAAGAGGTACATATACGCAGCAGGTGAAGCATATAAGAATGTTTCGCCATCTGCGTAGTCGTGACCAGCGTCAAGTAAACTCTGCAAACCTTCACGAAGTTTTGCAGAAGTGACTTGGTTGTCAGTTCCTAAAGTAACATCATTTCCAGTTGCACTTTGAATCACGTCTACCGCCAAGTAGTTTTCAACCTTTTTAGCCAGGGCATAACCCATAGATTGTGCATAAGCTCCAAAAAGATTTGCTGACTCCTGGACTCTGACAATATCTTCAATACGCTTTGCTTCGTAATGATGTTGGTCCACACTAATGGTGACTTCACCATCGGTATTATTTGTGTATGTTACCGCACTTCCTGCGGATTTTGCAGCAGCTGTCTCCTCAGTGACTTTTGGGATATGTAAAGTATCTCCAGAAGGCATCTCGGATGAAAAGTCCATCACCTGATTACGTAAGACAAACTTACGTTCTGCATAGTCCAAGATGGCATCACGCCATAACTCAGGGATGAACTTGGCCGCGGTGGTAGTTGTTACATTACCATCTGCCATTTTCTAACTCCTTATTAGTTGGATTTGCGCTTATAGGATTCCAGTATGTTGCTCCAATTTAAACGCCTGTCACTATCTTTTATCTTCTTTAAATCGACATTACTATCATTGACTGGCGCGGATGGTGCGCTGGAAACCGCTACGCGTTGTGTTTTGAGTTTCTTTACTACAGCACGCAAAGCGTCTATGGGTAGCTCCCCAAATGTTGCATGCTCATCCTCTGGTATCTCACTGAGAAGTTCAGCACGAAGCGACGCTTCCTGCTTCATTGCAGATTCAACAATGGGTTCGAGTTCTGCGAGCTTGTTTGCGCGCTCCTCGGCAAGATTCTTCCATTGTTCCTGCTCTTCCATTTGAGATATTCGAGTATCCTCGATTTCTTTGCGGAGCTTTGCTAGTTCCTGTTCACTTTTTTGCGCTCTGGATCTATATTTTTTAGCATCCGCTATCAGATTACCAACTTCGAGTTGCTGTTGGTCCTGTTCTTGGGTTTGTTCTGATCCTACAGGATCAACTGTAGGTTCAGGCACTGACTGTGCAACTGGTGTTTGTTCTTCGGACATCCTGTCCTCCTATATGTTTACTTTAACGTGTGTCTTGCTCATACGTGATAGGTTCTTGCCAATGATATTGGCGAAGTCTTTGACGATACCTTCTTCTACTTTATCGCCTAATTCATTATGTTTTTTCTTCTTTGGTTCTACGGTAGACCGAAATGGCATACCACCTTCACCTTCATTATGAAGAGTAAACTTCGTTCCTTGCTTATTTTTCTTAATACCATATAAAAATTGTATTTCTTGATTTTTTCTTACTGTAGTACGCTGCACTTGAAATGCTTTTAACATTTTGCCAGTATCTTTCAAGGTTACTGGTTGTTTTTTACCGCTTTTCTTGCGCTTGGCATAACTATCTGAATAATCATCAAATGTTTTGCCTGTATAATCTTTTCCACTAGCAATCTGATCTTTTGTACGCTTTACTGTATTCTCCGCCATCTTTTTCACGTCAGGCTCTCTAAATTTTAATATATCTTGTAACTTAAACATCTACTGGTTTCCAATAATGTCTGCAATTAACGCCACCGCCATGCTCAAAACCATCTGACTTAACTGATCTTATCTCTCCCAATGTGAGTGGGTCACTTGCTAAATACGTTCTGCACACTGGGCGAGTCTTTTCATCGTCAGGCCCAACATACTCAAACTCTGTATCTTCTGGTAAATCAATTGCCATTGCTCCAATAACTGAACGTCTATAATCACTAAGCATTGTACCAACCACGTTTTCCACTCTTGGAATGTTTGTGCGGACCGCGGTGCGAATTACACTTTTTAGTTCCTCACCTTTTAGTCCACTATTTACGCCAGCTATCATTGCATTTTGCATCGCATTACTTACTTGCCTGGTGACACCTTCAATACCTTGGCGTTGGAGAGTCTGGAGAGCCACGAGTTGTACCTCGCTTGCACGCCCAAAACTTGGCAAATCAGCAAGAATATCCTCAGTTGTAGCCATGAAGGAGTTGATTGCGGTAGAGAAGCGAAGCTCCTCAACAAAATAGGTCGAAAAGTCAATTGCAGCGACAATTCCCAATATTTCAGTTGTAGATAAGCCTTCCTCTTCAAGTTGTTCAACATCCTGTTGAAATCCATTGATGGCATCTTCAATACTATTTTCATACGAATTAACTGTCTGGTCTATTGTTGGCATTTAAGATGTTCAGTAGTCTGTTCTGTGGTGCAGGTTCTTCAGCTTCAGCCTGTTGTACTTCAAACCTAGCTCTATCATCTGGACTTGCGTCAGGATTATGGTAATCAAACCAATCCATCGGTGTACTAAGATTTCTGTCAAATCTCCAACTCCATAGCATAATCTCTGCTTCTGGAGTCAATGCATAGTTCGGTTCTAGGAAGTCAACACTATATTCATCACCTACGTTCACATTTGCTTCTATTTCAATAATTCTTTTGTCTACTTGATACCTGCGCTGTTCCCAAGGCCGCCATGTGTCTTCGGTCATTGCGCTGCGCTCGTCCATATTCTCCATTTCGATAATGGATAAACTTGCTGCGCTTGGTGCGTTGCCTGAGTCATCTCTAGCGTATTTGGCGCGGATATGGTTGTTATTCAATGTGGTTTCCACTAAGAATCTAGTAGAGTCCACTATATCGTTAAGATTACCACCGCTTGAAGTTACGCCAAAGTTTGCCTGTTCTGGCAGGTATAATATCTTATCTGTTCCAATCGATATGCGTGAAGGGTCATCAACACCACTAATAAACTTAATTCCTAGACAACCATATCTAATTGCAAGATTAAGCTCTAACAATGCAACATTCACTGCAAGATCGGTTTGAGCCACGTCCATTGCGTTGCCTACGTGGTAGTCGCGGATCGGTGGATAGCGATGGCAAAAGGTTACTGGCAACATACCATATGGATTAATGTCGTTTTCGTTGACACTCATCACCTTACCTTCTTCATCAACAAGGAAATGTCTTCCAGGTACACCATAGCGTTCCTCAGTCCACACCGCATGCATCACATCGGATGATCTTGCATTGCCTTGGTTTTCAATTGGATACATGACTCCAATTGGTTTCTCTCGTGAGTCACCTGCCAAGAATAGCGGTGTGAAATGAGAAAGTATCTCATACTCAATCTTTTGCTCTACCTCGTTCCACTTGCTTCTAAATGCCATTGTACCAAGCAGAAATGTTAACCGCTCTAAGATTCTGCGCTGCGCATTGAGTCCATGTTTGTCTATAATAGACAAGTAAGATTCGCTGGCGCGCATGCGCGGTGGGCGTTTGTATGTCATCGAACGTAGACTGCACACACGTCTAGTGAGATTATTTTGCGGGATGACTGTCTGGCGCAGTGTTTCTGGGCCAAAGTAATCGCTCACATAGTGGTCTAGATTGATGCCTTCGTAGAAGTCCATCAGATAGTCACGTTCGTGAGTACGCTCATCCTCGATATATTTTAACTGTTCTTGTAATGCGCTAAGTATCGCGCCTTCGGATTGATCTTGAATTGTAAGCATATCTACCTTTAAAAGAAATCGATGACACCAGCGTGTCGGTTTTTCATTGGAAATAAGTTTGTCAACAGAAAACGTAATGCATCACACGCGTGATCAAACTTACCATCTTTTTTTGGTTCGTGACGTAAGGTTTGATCTTCGCGATGTTCTGGATAGTGGTAATTTTCGTATGCTTCAATGCTTTTTTCGCATTTTGGGTGAATAAACAAGTGCGGATCGCCATTTGCGTCCTCAAACCATCTGCGTACGTGAGATACTCCAGATACTACGTTTCTGGTCACTGCATCGCGTTTTACGCTGACGCGCAAGCCTTGATTGGCAAATACCTGTATATCACTAATTCCAGACTGCAAATTTGTACCACTTCCCGCAGGATCGCCCCAGATACCAGTAAATTCGTAGCCAAGTGACTTAATCTTTGTCGCAAACTCCTCTGTGCGCGTGTTTTGCAGGCTGACTTCATCAATTTGATGTACATCAGCAAAATGCTTTTCTTTATTGTGTAACTGCACGCATATTGCGTGTGAATGACGATAGCCAAAATCTAAACCAAGATATACTGGTTTGGATGGATCGTATTGTACGTCTTCTCGTATTTGTGTGGTCCGATCTAATGGAAACACCTTACCTGCATAGCTCTGGAACTCGCAGAGAATCTCTTGCAAATAGGTTTCTTTGGTTAGTGTGCGCTTTAATTCTTCATGGTCATCCTTAAAATATGGTGACAAGGTACTAGGAAAACGCCACGATTCCCAGTCTGGGTACTCTTCGTTCTTTCCAAGCTCGTAGAGATAATGTAGGAAATTGAATCCGCGTGGCGTACTCGTGAACATTGCCCAGCCTTGCCTGTCCGATAGCGTTGGGCGCAGGTACATTTCAAATACGTTGCGTGGAATAAGCGCGGCTTCATCAATGCATAAATAGTCAATACCTTCACCAATCAAGGATTCTTGATTCTCCGCTGACTTTACTGATAGTTCGCTACCTAATCCTGCCAACTTCATGTAATACAAATCTCCAGATATTTCTTTTTTGGATTCTATGGGTAATTTTAACTCTGTCATTATAATTCGCTTCACCTCACGCGCTATCTTATTAGCCAGTGAGTAGTTTGGACCTACGATCCAACCACGCGTTCTAGGCGTGAGCAACCAGGGCAGTATTTCGTGCGCTGCCATGAACGATTTTCCAGAGCGTCTGCCCATGAGACAAACGCGGAATCTTGCTTTGCTATTATGAACTGCCAGCTGTTGTGGAGTCGGGTGATACCCCAAAAGACTCCAGAGCTTTTGCTTGTTCAGTATTTGCTTTATCAATTGGATTATCCTCAAACCCGCACTGCTGTAACACAGTTTGCAGGTTACCAGTCATGTCAACGGCTGTCTTATCACTCATACCTAGGTAGTTTTTAGCCATGAATATCTGCATTGCGATTGCGTTGTTTTCAATAGCTGAAACCCACATGGCGCGTCTGAGCTTGAACTTCATCTCTTCGCGACCTGCTTCGTACTGTGGTTTGAAACTTTGACGTATGTGATTTTCACCTACCTCGAAGTATTTACCGATTTCTGCGTAGTTACATCCAAATGATGCAAGCATTCTTACTTTATCTGCGTCTACTTTACTCTTCATCAATATTAGCCTGTTCGATGACATTCTTTATTTTATTAAGTGTTCTGCGCCAGTATTCCTTTACGCTGGACTCGGTGATCTCCATTTCCTTTGCTATATCAACAAAAGTGTGGCCGAGTGTGCGCTGTTTAAACACGCGGAGTTCCTGTGGTGACATAAGATCATAAAACTTATGTGCGCTGAGTTGCAGGTTGCGCAGGTGTGGCTCGATGAGTCCGCTGCGAAATACTAGCATGTGGAGGTGGTAGCGGTCTGCGCGGTCGATGGCGTGCAGCCATTTGTCTGTATTCTCATCAGTTAGATTAGACCAAACCTCTTCCATTATTTGAATTTACGCATAAGGTGTTGACAAAAACGAAAGTAAAAATTTTAAGACGCGGTAAGTAGGCCCTGGCCGTGGCTGCCTTGGTATACCCAAAAAGTTATACATAATGTAAGTTATATGCAATTTTAAAACGGTGTAACATTCTGATATACTTAACAATATCAACAGTTAGCAATGTGAGCGGGTTTTGCGCGGTATGGTTTGCGCGGGTTTTGTGTCATTGTGGCGCATTGCGTGTAACTCTCTTTTTGTTTTGGTTGGATAGAGTTTTTGTATCTTGTTAAGTGTTGACACATATATATATATAAACTAAATTTATGAGCGCATTGAGAGAGCGCAACAAACTAAACAAAAAAAGAGAGAGTGTAACAATGAACAAAACAATAGCAAGAGAGGTAATTGGCGGCGGTTTATCGGATACTTCAAAAATGCCATCATATAGTATTAATTTGAGCGCGCTTGACTGCATAACGGGATCAAAACTTGTAAACGTTGAAGACAGCGTGTGTTTTGGTTGCTATGCTTTGAATGGTAACTATAAAAGATACAACCTACCTTTAAAAATGCAATTGAGCGGCAAAACTCAAAACATAAACAAACTTGAATGGGTTGAAGCGGTTGTTTATTTAATCGATAACCAAGGAAACAAAAAAGACAAAAACTATTTCAGATGGCACGACAGCGGAGATTTACAAAGCATTGAACACTTAGAAAAAATAGTTGAAGTATGTTTGTTAACTCCAACCGTTAAGCACTGGTTACCTACAAGAGAATATAAAATAGTAAATGATTTTATTAAGAACGGCGGCAAGATACCAGGCAACCTAGTAATAAGATTTAGCGCGCATATGGTAGACCAGAAACCACCAAAAACAAGTTTCAATACATCAACAGTTCATAAAAATAAATCTTTTATTGGTAATGAGTGCGAAAGCTACAAAAACGAAAACCAGTGCGGCACTTGCCGCGATTGCTGGAACCCATCAATAAAAAATATTAGCTATAAATATCACTAAACAACAAAAAAAGAGAGGTTAAACAATGATAAAACCAAAAACAAAAAAACAAAAAGACCAGGATCAAAAGAGCGTACAAAAAGCCGTTTTAAAATGCGCAAATGTACTAAAAGAGTTCATGCGCGATATGTACGATTATGAATTAAATGTTTCTTGGTTGCGTATAGGTTTAATTAATAAAATGTTCGATGCTGCGCAGGAATTCGATAGTATGAAAGAGAGAGAAAAAGAAGAATATACATTTACAAGTTATGAAGAAGATCATAAACATGAACATTGGCAAAATTCAACTCATATAAGTAAATACGAATAAAAAACCATACTGAAGAGCGCGGACGGTTACCGCGCGAAATATCGCCGTTTTTACGGCGGTATCTATGGAAACCAATAAAAGAGAGGTTAATGAATGAATATTAAAAAAACAACCAATACGTTTATTTCATTAGTCAATAATGATTTAAATCAAAAAACAATAGACATAATTAATAAAAAAAATAAACAAGAGCATTACATTGAAAATCGGTTATGCGCTTCGCATGAATATATAGATACAAATATATATTTATTTAAAGCATTAAGATTAAACAATCTAAACTACGAAATTAATTCTAATGCTTTTTTTGATTTATGCGCATTAATCCATCAAACAGCAATAGATAATAATTTCAAAAACATTCAAGATACTAAATTTCTTAATAATAAAATAAATCATTTAGAAATCAATGGACCAAACGGCTTGGAAATTTCAAGAGATTGTATCATTGAAATTTTACTATCCGATCTAAAAATAGCGAAAATTTTAGGCAGCCGTCAGCAAGTTTATTTTGACGGTATGGATTTGGTTAGCTCAAAATGGGATGATCAAACTATAGCAAGAATTGACTATAAAAAACCAATGATAATACAAGATTTAAAAAACGAAATAATAAAAGAGAGGTAATTTTGCACGAAATAGAACACGCTCTAAAAACATACATATACGTTTGTTTTTTTATCTGGTTGATACTATTCATTTTGTCATAGTATAAAAACCAAAACGCAACAAATTAACCCGCATTTATGCGGGTTTTTTTGTGCCTTGCTGCGTAACCTTCGTAGTCTGCGCAACCTTCGTAGTCTGCGTAACCTTCGTAGCCTGCGTAACCTTCGTAGTCTGCGTAACCTTCGTAGTCTGCGCATATGTCATATTAACAAGCGATTTTTTACTTATTAAATGTCGTTTTTTGGTCAAATTTACGCGGGTTTAAAGTGTCTAAAATTGGTACAAATTGCACTGTATCATTTTGTTAATAGACATAATTCAAATTACGCGCAATTTTTTTTATGAGCTTTTTGAGCTTTTTTGGTCAAATTTTGCATCATAATATGGTGAATTATATAGTTATTATATTACCTGGGCAGGGTTTTATATCTGATCCGCAGGGTTTTTTGCCAAATTATATTATACTGGCAGGGTTCATTATATTATTCACTCAGGGTTTTTTTCTTTTTTAGCATTCGGTTGCGCCACGCCAATTTGTCACGCGTCCACATACGCAGCCAGCATCGATCTAAATTACATACTCTGGTGTCTTCATACCACTCCAAAACCAGCGCACAACGCTCACCATCACTAGCGATTTGTACGAATTCGCAGGACTTGTCCTCTTTCTTACTAAGTGAGCATTTTTGAGCTAAAACCACTAGAGTGCCTAGAACGTGGAATTTGTAGAATTTGTAGAATATCTCTCTCTCTCTCCTCTATAACTACAGTTTTCCATATTCCACTTTTCTTCTACCAGGTGTAATTTGAAATTCCACATATTCTACATATTCTACGTTTTACTTGCACGCGCTAATCAACCAAACCATCTAATTCAGTCTCCATTTTGCGATATTGTCCATGCCCAATCTTACTAATTAAGCCTTGTTTTGTCATACGCTCTAGCCAGTTTGCAACCGCTCCATTACTACCAAATCCAACCACGGATTCCAGCGCAGCCTTAAACATTTCTCTGCTAAAGTTATGCCCTTCTGTCGCAATCGCCTGCAAGACTTTTTCTTCCACTGACTCTTTCGGATCGGTATACCAAAACATTTCATTCTTTGGCAGCGGCTTCAAATACTCAAAGTATAATGGCCCATCACTCACATTATGCAACTTCACTCCAACTGGCACACCATGCAGATCATTCTGGCTGCGCACCTTCGTAATCTTCATCACCTTTAACCCAGGCAGACGCTGACTACTCGCAAGCTGCACAATACCATCTAGATGATTCGTATACGCACTACCGCCCAACATCATGCTAACATCAAGCGGACTCGCTTCCCCGATCTTCTTATGATGCGACACAATCAAAATCGCAACCTTATGCTTATTCTTCAAATTAACCATCGTACGCAGCAAGTCCATTACATCATCATTCTTGCTCACGTTCTTATTCGTACTCGTATACAGGTTATCAACCACCAGCACCTCGCATGGGTCAAACGTCAAATTTGCGTCCATTTCTTCCCATTTATCGGTAAACACGTTGTCCTGCCCACTGCTCAAAATACTAAGATTCTGTTCAAACCGCTCTGCTTCCACTGGATACTTGTCAACAAAATGCATCGCGGTCCGCTCAATCAACTGCTTAAAACTCTCGTCCTTCAACTCAAACTGCACATGCATAACCTTCCTTGCCTTCGGTATCCTAAAGCCCAAGAACGGCACACCTAACGCCAGACACGTAGACAACTGCAAGCTCATCACCGACTTGCCCACGTTCGTACCACCTGCAAGGCCCATAATATCCTTCTCAAAAAACAAATCATCAATGATAGGTTCTGGCATCTTCACAAATGTTTTTGCAAACTGCGAAGGACTAAAACTGCGCATTCCGCCAATATCCTCTGGTTTATCACCAAACCGCACACAGCACGCCAACAACTGATCTAATGTATGACCATCACTAAACCAATCAGTAAGATCATACCTTGAAGGCTTATCTTCCCACTTCATTACATACAATTTCAATAATTGCACCTTAGTCAGTGAATATAGCCTTTTTGCCAGTTTTTGCGCACCTAGCTCGCCTTTTTCATCGTTATCGTACACTATGTATACCTTATTATATCTAGACGGCAAGGTTATCTTGGCAGGCAGCGCACCCGCACCTGACGTAAATGTCAAGGCGGATGCGCCATTGCAGTATGCGGTGACAACGTCCTTTTCACCTTCGCAGATCACAAGGCTGGAGAGAGATAGATGCGGAGTCTCAAATACCTTGCATTCTGCGTCACCAAACTGCGGTCCTTTATGAAATTTTACATGATTCTCATTGATCTGAAACACCAACTGCGCATTCTTCTTTTCATCGCGCCTGACACCTATTGGCAGGTCCAGACACTTATCATTCCACGGCAACTCAAGCTCATCTACAGCCTTCTGCCAATGACCAACAAACGTAGCGCGGGCCTGCGCATATCCGCTCTTTTTGACCTCTTTTGACTCAACTTTGACCTTGGTGTTGGTCAGTTTATATTCTACCCGCGGGGTTTGTATCTTCTCTTCGCTAAAATCCCAACTAAACTGGCACTTATGGCAGTAGGCATACTCACCATTTATCTGCACTGTGCCTTGCTTACGTGATGTACCATCGTCACACTCAGGACACCAGGCACGCTTACCATTGTGAGTTATTCGAGAGAAGACATCCGATGCACTCCTCAAAACTTCCTACGTAAGTTATACAGCGCACACAAATGACGAAACGCCTGCGCACCTGCATCCAACTTATCACGAGCAATGACATGCTTATGAAATTTCCCATCTTCCTTGCCAAAGCGCATAATGATACCATACTTAACATCTGCTTTAGGCTGCGCAGCTTCGTACATCATCGTGTACGCACCTAACTGGATCATCATTTCTGGGTATGGCCCGCCTTTACTGGTCTTCCAATCAACCACCACAAGTTCGTCATCTATCTTACCAATACAGTCCACTGTACCGCCAACGCGCAACTCTTCATTAACCAGCGCAAGTTCGGCAGCAAGAACCTTAAAATTTTCCTTATCATACCATGTTTTAAATCCAAAGAATGCTTTCAATGCCTGCTCTTCTTGGTTAGGTGTATAATCCCGCGTATCTACATCAAAACCTTGAAGATAACCTTGTATAAGGATATGTGTTAATGTGCCTATGTGGCCCTCTTCTCGCATCACTGCATCCGCATCTTCGCCCTGCGCAGTGATGCGCTTGGCCCATGCAATCAGCGGATTTTTATTCCATCCTAACTGGTTGTTAATGATGGTGGTCACACTTGCTGCGCGCTTGCCGTCTTTCAGCACGTAGTTTTGACCATGTAACTTTGTTTTACTCATTTATATACCTCTCCTTTAATTCACTTATAATTAAAAACGCAACTCCAAATGCTAACGCCCAAAAAAACAATCCTAAACCTAGCACTAAGACATTCGCTACCCATTCTGCTATATCAAACATAATCATCCTATAACCTCATCGTATATGTCCATCAACAACTCTTCTATCTCTTTGATCTTCTTTGCAAAGTACCATCTTTGTAAATAATGGTATGCAATGATAGATACAATAACTATGGTAACAATAAACACGTCAAACGCATTCTCCTGCAATGATTCTAACCAATAGCTCATATTATCTCCTTTTCTTTTATAATTGTGGCAATCGCCTGCACTACATCAACTGTAACTGCGTTGCCTGCCTGCTTATATCTTTGTGTATCGCTTATCTCGACTACCTTATCATCAATTATACCATACTTATTATGGTCATCGCTAAAACCTTGCAATCTCATGCACTCTACTGGTGTAAGTCTGCGTATGGATTGACCTTTCACACCTAACTCTGGTGTGCGACCAGCACGTAAACATGATCGATTGTCGCGACCATCACGAATCATTACTCCATGCTGATCTTGTTGCTTTAAGGTAAACATATCTTCGCCATCTTCTTTAAATCTGCGACCATTCTGCCTTTTATTTGCACGATTTGGTGTTAATACTGGTTGAACCATAGTAGTCTTACCATGATTCTCACGCACCGCAGGTGCAATTCCTTCTATTGAATGAACATTATGACACTCATGTCCACCTTTTCCTTTTAGGTTACCAATTATCTCAATTTTCTTAGGTTGTGTGGCTTTCTGTACTTTTATTAAATCCATATCACTATGATTTCCACCACTATGACCACCACCACATAATGTAGCTGCATAATCTTGATTGTTTTTCTTATTTCCTTTTTTATCAATCACCATTACTTGTTTAGCTTGTTTATAATCTGTAGCCGTAAGTGTGGATGAAATACCTTCGGAACTATGTATTTTTGACCGTTCTCCACCACTTTTGGTATTTCCAACAATTTCTATTTTTTCTGATTCTCGAAGCATGGTACGTCTCCGCCTATCTTTAGAGTTGAGCATACCTTGTTTATGTCCTGTGGTTGTCTTTCTCGGAAATCGCTTTTCATTATTCCTTTCACCATCTTCTCCGATAGGAAATACTTGTGGTCCACCTCGGTTTCCAATATATCCGACAATGTATATCCGCTCTCTATTTTGGGGTAGCCACCAGCGAGTATTAAGTAATTGGAACTCAATGGTATACCCAAGGTTATCAAGAACTCTGTAGATTGTAGCAAATGTGCGTCCATCATCGTGACTAAGTAAGCCTTTAACATTTTCGAGTACCAGACATCGGATTGGTCTTTGCTTTTCTCTATAATAGGTAAGAATCCGTGCGATTTCAAAAAAGAGAGTACCTCTAGTGTCATCAAATCCGAGTCGCTTTCCAGCCATGCTAAATGCCTGGCACGGAAATCCTCCACAAAGGATGTCAATGTTATCTGGTAAATCTCTTTCTGGTCGAATAGCTGTAATGTCACCTAATTCCTCACTTTCTTTATAATTATATTTATACACCGCGCTGGCATATTTATCTATCTCGCTAAAACCTACCCAGTCAAACTGATAACCTGCGCGCTTAAAACCTTCGTGAAATCCACCGATACCACTAAATAGATCAAGCATTTTCATATTTTTCTAATATAATGTGTTTATTTACTTTTGTCATTCCGCACTCTCTCCATCCTGCCTTTTTAAAACAGTATCCAGGATTAACTGATTTGATTTTTTCTGCATTGACGTAGGTATAGTGCCTGCGATCAGACCAGACTGCGAAAGCAATTTCATCCGCTTGTTGAATAAGCGTGCTGCTTTTTGTTTTGGATTCGTTTCTAAAAATAGAACAATTGATTCCTTCTTCTCCTGCGTCATTTATATATTTTCTCCATACAAACATTGCATCACATTCCCATGTTCTAAGAACAATCTTTTCGCCTGGGCCACAAAACAATTTTGTTTCACGTCCATCAGCATATGGTCTATGGCTATAGTGCTTTTTAAATAAATCCATACAATATTCATCGCCATCTTTAGTTAAGTACCAATACCTTTTTAAACCCGACATGGTAGCGTCCACCAAGCCAATGTCATCCTATTTCTATGCATTCGCACTTTTGTCGGGTTTGCATTTCTTACAAATCTTTCTCGGTTTGCCATAGCTTACAAAATCTTCATAATATTCAGTGCGATTATGCCAGTTCACTCTGGATGGTTCATAACACCGCCTGCACTCTGTGCAATAAAAAATAGTCTTATCTGCAAGCTCCGCATCTAAATTCTTCTTATGACGAAGTTTTTTTATTGGTTTACTCTTACGTCTACCAAATACAATAAAGTTATTCATTAATCAATTCCTTTACTTTATTTGTTATATCATTTTCTTTGCCTTGTCCATCTATGTACGCAGCAAAGAACACTTCTGCATTCTTTCTGCGACCCATAAAGGCTTTCATATCCTTGCACAAGTCCTCAAGAGAAAACGCCATAAACTGCGCATCTTCCCATTCATCATGCTCATTATCATAAGCCACACTACCTGCGTAATGTCTTTCCATTAGCTAAACTCAGGAAACCGCTCATATGAATAGAACCACTTCCTTCCTTTTGTTTGATTGTTTTTTCCAGTTACCAGCGCAAGACTCAGCGCATGCTTGTTATCGTATGGATAATATGCAATTATATCTTTAGGTAAAAAGTATACTGCAACTACGTCAATACGATTAGTGTCCTTATATTTAGTTAGGTTCACTTCCACTGCTGTGCCACGCTTCAAATTCATTACTGTCTTGACCTGCACACGTTTCATTCCGCCATTACCCAGCTCTACAATAAGGTCAACTTGATCAACATCTACCACTGGCGCGTAAATATTATATCCTTGCCGTATCAAATCTTTTTGTACCGCAAGCTCGCCAAGTGCGCCTTTATTAAGACTATGCAAAGATGTCCACCATTGAACTGAGTTGACTTTGCTCCAAGATATATTTTGGACCATATCCCATGTCTTGAAGATTAACAGATTGTAACAGGTCGCTTGAACGCGCACCACCAAGGATGGTAAATGTGGGAAACGAAACGTGAACAAGGATAAACACGTCACAGTCACTAGGATTCTTTTTTGTCTTTGCTTGCAGATAGCCTGGATCGTAGGAAGTGGTCTTGACATCGACCTTCTTTCCTTTAACTTTAAGATCGTATCCGCTATAGTGCGGTCCAATACTAAAATCTGGGTATCTGTTAAAGTATTTACATACTGCGATCTCACCACCTGCACCATTGATGTCAGGTTCGAGTTTTCGCGGTCCGCGTGAGATCACTCCATTGGTCTGGTTCTGTAACATTCTCGCAGTTCCCATCTGCACTGCTATCTGTGCTTCTAGGTGGTTCAGTGTTATTTGCATGTGGTTGTTCCTCATAGTCTAAGGCGGCATACAGCACCATATAATTCACCACGTCAAGACATCTTTGGTATGTGGTTTCATCACTATAGGTCTTGCCTGTTTTTGCATCGTTGCATAGTGCATCGACATGTTTTAAGATATAGACCATCATTGCCTGCTTTGCTGTGCTTCCAAGTCGTTCCGCAACGTGCTTGAAATTGTAGAATTTATCTTCGTTACTGATGGTATATTCTATTGATTTGTTATCGCTTATCTCCGATGCGATATTAAAAAACTTAGCTCTAAACTTATTATAATCATCGTATTTCATTTTCACTCTCCAAACAATGTTCACACAAAGAATCTTCACACATAATACACTTTGGATTCTTTGGCCTTAATATTAACAAAACACAAGGTTGCCTATTAGATTTTCTTCCAGGATTAGGTTCTCCATCTTCTAAAGCTAACCATTGTGGCATTCCTGCATATCTTAATTCTGCCCCATACTCACACAAGTATGCTATAGCTCTACAAGCAAACATTGGTATAATAAATACAATTAATTTATTATTCTTATGTTCTTCAATAGCTTTATGAACCCACTTCATCCATCCACCAACAAATGGTGGATTTACATAGTTACGCTGACCCCATTCCACTTCTAAACCATCATAACCTTCTGGCCTAGGATGTGGACATGGGTCGTAATCAAAATCAAACTCATCGTTTAATTCTTTCATCATTTCTGGTGGTGTTGCCCAATATCGTTTCTTTTTATCCATCACCTACTCCCAAGCATTCCATGATTAGACCAACCTTTACATATGCGCTTTCTACGGCCGATATGCTTTAATTCTGGCACACCTTTACCAATAGCATCTTTCCTTCTTTTATTTTTTCTCCGCGTTAACTTCACTCTTTCTCTCCTTTATTATCTATTCTCCTAAGTATTTCATCGCAAGTGTCCATTGCTACTGAAATGCGAAAACTTTCGTTTAATACAATTTGAGTTGATTCTGTAACTGCATGTTCTTTTAAAACTTTATCGATACATTCACTTACTATCGACACTATCGCTGCTCTTGGGTTTGTTTTCTTCATTGGGTAAGGCATTATCTAACTCCCCAGCAATCTCTTAAACAGTAATAACCTGCTTCATGCTTATACTGTTTGCACTTTATACAGTAATGTGGCATCTTTTCTCTCCTTATAGTTTAGCGGGGTCACGACTATCACGATCATTAGACACGCCATTTTCGGGTTTATGGGTTTCTAAGACCCCGCTATTAAATAAATTCTTCATCCACTCATGCTTGACTATCCAGAGCCAAGGCTTTCTATCTTGGCGGACCATCACTACGTCCGCATTCTTAAAATCTAAAAATCCTGCAATCTTTTTCCTGCGCTTAACCTGCACACGAATCGTTAAATCACCTTTAGTGGCCTTAACATCAATGTCGCTCTTTTCACCAAAGCTACGGCCATCACTGCCCCAACTGCGTTCGGCTATGAAGCCGAGATCGCGGAGCAATTCAACGACCTCGACTTCACCTTTGTAGCCTTTTCGGGATGCGGAAGAAGGCATCAGAAAGGTAACTCTTCCTCGCCTTCCGCGGTTGGCGTACTCTCAAAAACCTTGTTTGGTTCGTAGGTTTTCTTAAATTCTGCATACGCACTTTGTGCTTCCTCACCAAGAGGTGCTTTTGGGCATGGTGTAACAGTATACGTAGTGTCCATGCCATCACCACTTCGTGTAACGATCACATCATATTCAGTCAGGTTGCCCCATTCAGAGTTGCGATCCAACTCTGTTAACTGCTTTTGTACAGTAGATTGGGTCACATCCAATACTTTGATTGAATTGCCATCCCATACTGGTATCTGCCAAAAGTGTTTTGGCTTCTCACCTGCGGGTGCTTCACCTGCTGTTTTAATGCGAACTGGCGTACGATCATCCTGCCAATACTGATAACCCATTACTGGTGTACCTAATATTCGGAATCTGTTTTCGCCCTTGACAAATTTCATAAAGCTACTCTCACCAGTGCTTGGCACATCGTAGGTAGGCTCTAATAGTCCACTCATCGTTACTCCTTTATTATGTTATAAGTATATCCATGGCGATCGAGTAAGGCGAGTATCTTCTTATACGTTGTATCATCTGTATTGGCCTTAACACCGATGTCTGCTTTATAGACTTTTCGCGCACCTGGAATGTATGTTTGGGATTGACCCAAGAGTTTACGCACCTTATGTGCAAAATTTATTCTCTCTTGTTTATCTGGTATGTGTATTGTGAGGAGCATGGGCAGTGCCTAATGACGTAAAAGAGAGAGAGTGTAGTTGTGGAACGTCACTTCAATCAGCACTGCCCAAGATACATGATAAATATTTAATAAGGCCATTGGATAAACTCCATCTTGATGCCAAGAACTCTGGCAATCCTGACCTTATGTTCATAACGAAACTTACGCTTGCCACGCATCATAAGTGAGAGCATTGATTTATCCAGCGCAATCTCGCGCGCTAATTGGTTTTGACTAAAACCACACTCTCTCATATGTTGTTGTAAATCTTTCATAAGTGTTGACAAAGTATAATAACGCTTGTCAACACTAAGCAAGAACTATTTTATATTAGAACTCTTCTTCTATGCGCATACCGACATTATATACGTCTAGCGCGACTTGCTGCATGTCTAAGCTATCTTGCCCAAAGCGAGCAAATAAAAAATCAGTTTCATCGGTAGAGGTAGAATCACTACAAAATACGAATGGAAATAAATTTCCTTTTGTCCTGTTCCAAACATCTGCAACAACTGTATCAGATGCTTCTACCTCAACTCCATACGTGGTTGGCATAATATCACTAGAAGCCAAATAACTAAAGTTCAAATCGTAAATAATTCTTCCGCCATATACTCCAGATGCATAGGACGTAGTTAAAAATGGAGATTTATTTAATGTATTTCTAAATCTGCGACCAATGTGTGTGGCATTGGCGTATTTTACTCCACCCATCGTTTGCTGCACATTAACACCATCATATATGATGGACCTTTTTAGTGACAAATCTGGAGAATGTGGCATCGTATAGTGTTCACCAACAAGAATACAGCCAATTTTTAAATTGTTAGTTGCATTAAATAAATCACCACCACCTGCACCTTCAAATTGTATACCAACATATTGTTCATCAGTTTCGTCAAAAGTAAAGATTGTTGAACCATTATTGGCAGGTGTAATGATACTTCCACTTGGACTAGAACCAGAGTTTAAAACGCCAGCTACATTTGACAAAGCATTGTCTCTACTAGCTAAATCCACATCATTTATATCATCTAAGGTATCACCAAAAGATACTCTGACCTTTGCTTCTGCACTAGCCATATTATGATTTAAAATTGCAATAAAATCTGTTTTAAACGTTGCACTTTGTTTATTGATATTAATTAAAACGTGATCACCTCTTATGTCGGTAGTCGTTGTTGTATTAAATGTTACTTGATTAAATGGTTTCATATCAAACAATTCAGCTTCACTTCCTGTAACATAAGTGCTAATTAAATCTGTGCCAGAAACTACATCAAAGTTTCCGCTTTGCGCAGTTCCAATTGACATTAAAAAATTAATACTATCTGTAAAGAACTTTGGCGTTCTAACGTTCATATTCGCCATTATCCAACCTCTCTTGCAGTTATGCTCACTTTCCCAGGTGAACGTTTTAAATCTGTAATCATATAGTAGTCATTCCAGTTATCCCCAAAAGGCTCAATAGGCATATCGCCTGCTGTGTTACTAAATTGTATTATATCTCCTGTTTCCAGTGAATAACCTTTTGCTGGATTTAAAATATCGCAATTAATAATCTTTTTAATATCCCCATAAATATTCATGTAATAATCTGCAAATCCATCATTTGGATTACCACCACCAACATCTGCGTTACCTGCTTTATTTACATTATAATCTAAATTGACCTGCTGTATGTTTTCTTTTGCACCAATATTTAAATTAGAACGTGTTGAGTTAGTAGAATCCTCAGATGTTACAATACTCATATAACTGCTTTGCGCTGGGTGCTTTTCAAATCCTATCTCCATTTTTGTAATTAACTCACTAAATGGTGTAGTAGATATATTAATATTAGCAACGTCATCAGCGCGCAATGTTGCTGAAACGTCACTCGAACTATATGAATTTTTTACATACCAGTACGAACCAACGCCATCTGCACGAAACTTGAATATAAATGCAAATTCATATTGAATCTTTTCTAAAATCTTTTTTAAGGAAGTTGGTTCAAGAACCCAAGCTCGTATGTTCCATGCACTGCTATCAATCCTAGCATCTTCTATATCTAGGTTACTATTCCAATTATAAATATTACCATCTGTATCATCATAACCAGTAAAGCGGACCAGTAAATCTCTATGCGCTTCTAATCCGCATGTCGCAGTACCACTACCACCATTATAGCTTTTATCTAAACCATCACCACCACAATACAAATATTCAATACTTTTTAATGCTTGATAGCCTTGATCTTTATCTGTGAAATCTATTTCGGTAGATACAAATGCTCTTATATCATTTATACTAGGAGTAAATGTACATTGTCCGCTTGTTGCAGCGTTGCCAGCAGAAATAAAGCATTTTGCTTGTATTTCTGTTAAATCTGACCATCCATTTGTATTATCAAAAACTGATAGCATACTAGAACTGGCATCTGTTTGCACTGATCCACTATTTGTACTTCCGCTTGTGCCATTGTTACTAGAATTATTTGTGGTATCAAACGTGTCATTAAATGACCAAGTATCATTTACAAAAGTGCAATCCTGTAAAGCACTACCTGATGCATTTTGTCGTACAATAATCCATTCATATGAAATAGTCATAGTAACCGCGTCTACTTTATGATCTGGTCTTAGCCATTTAGCTTTAAAGGTTTTTGTAACTGTACTTCCTGGTGTGTTATTGGTTATGATAATAGAATTTTTAGTGCTTGTTTCATTGGCTAGTGGTGTGTCAAACGCATTATCACCATTAGTCCAACTATCTGTAGAAACATCCTCAACAGGCTTCATTTTAAATTTTTTAGGCATCTTATGATATGCGCGAACCGCAAAACCATTTTTATAACTTTCATTAGCAGTATCAAAACTTGAAAAATCATCAGAATAAACTGGCAAAAATCTGTCTAGGTTTCTATCATAAAAATGTGGATAGGCGGTGCTGGAAATACTATGTATACCAGTGAGAGCAAAAACTTCATCACCACGTATTTCATTTACAGGTATAGGAAAGACAGTCATATTAGCTCTATAATCCTGCGAAGTGCTATTAGCAGTATAATTACCATAAGATACTGGAAAGTATTTATTAGTATCAGATGCTTTGGTTTGTGGTATTTCTATATTATCCCAAGGTGATCTTTCTACCACCATCAAGGTAATAGTATCATTGTCATGCGACATATCCACTAGCCTTCCATTATAAATTTGAAGACAATCAGATAATGTATTATCACTATTTAACTGACTGTAAATCTTTACAGTGCGATTTAAATAAGTATTTGATCCGCCAAATAATTCAGCAGAGAAATCATCACCTTTGTACGTAAAATTTGCTAATTGTAGTGAAATATTTCCTGTTTTCGCTTTACTGCGAGCTAGGTCCAATGAACTACGTATAGATAAATTACGATTAATAATTGCCCCATGATAAAATTTTCCACCTACCTTTGTATCATTAAGTGCGATTGGCGTAAAATTTGATTCATCACCATAGTATAGTTGCACAATCCAATTTTCAACAAAATTTGTTGCTTTAGTTGCATTACTATATACTGAAGGTAAGGTAAGGCTCACGCAAGATTCCGATTTGTTGCCTTGTTAATTGCAGGTATAATGTGATCTATTACTGTTTCATCTACTAATGGTGCAGAGATGTTTACCGTTACTCCACCTGCATCGCCACTTCTATTCATCTGCGCTAAGTTTTGCACGCCAATATTTTGCACCGCTTCTCTGCGCATAACAAACTCGCCTGCCTGGGCCATAATGGGTACGTTATCTTGACCTTGAACAACACCGCCATTTGCGAAGCGTTGTATACCTCTATTAGTTATCAGTCCGCCAGTATGAGCAAAAAAACTTGAAAACAATCCTAATAGACCGCCCGATGCGCCAGTAGGATCAGCAATAGATGCTAAAGATGAAGCAGTTCGTAAGAATATAGAAAATAATTGATTTGTGTCACTTACTCCACCTCGTAAACTTGATACCGCGTTACCTAAAACATTCATACCTCGCGCAGCAGACTTTGAGGAACTTTCACTATTAACTAATGAATTATTTAAATTTGCAATAACAGCATCCACATCACCAAACTGAGATAAAAATTCTCGATTAGCTTCTATTAGTTTTATGGTATTCTCAATGTTTCTTTTTTGACCTTCTTCAGTTTGATTAAACAATTGTATAAAACCAGTTGCTAATTCTTTTTCTCTTTCTTGCGATGCAACACGACCTGCGATTGCTGCTTGTCTTATAATTTCTGCTTGAGTTTGCTCTCTTATACTTTCTGTTCTTTTTGTTTCTTCAGTTTCTAATTCTATTAATCTATCTTTAAGTAATTGTAATCTTGCTTGATCAACGTCTAATGTATCACCAAATGTTGCTAATACTTGATTTTGTTCATCGAGAGCATTTTTGACATTTTGAAATGGATTTATAATACTTGTAATACCTTCTGCCATATTCAGAATTTTAGTGCCACTATTATCTAATGCCACTGCATTTTGTTCAGTTAATATTGTAAATGTCCTTGTTTCATCTTGCGCTGCTTGTATTGGCGCAACAATTCCTGTAATATTTACATCACCTAATCCACCAACAATTCCATCTATTAAAGGTTGCTTTTCTCTTTTTCGTAATTGTTTGTCTACTTCTTTTTGTAAATCGTCTATTTGTTGTTTTAATAAAGGTATGTCTTGTGTTGTGAAAGATGAAATTTGTCGTTTAGAATCTGCTAGACCAAATACATCCGAAATAGTGCGCTGATCTCCAGTAAATAAATCTACTCCTGCATCTGATATATCAGTAATACCTTTTACCATATCAGTAATCAATGGCAAAAACCTACTAGATATTGCTGCTGTTAATCTGGAAAGCGAATCAGTCATATTACTCATCGCACCAGAAAATGTTTTTGACATTCTATCTGCGCTACCTGCAATACCGACAGTCGGGTCTATTAATGCAGACTCTAACGCTAGTCTAAATTCTGGTAAAGTAATCTTGCTTAAATCTTCAATTCCTTTAAAAGATTTAATAATATTTAGAACGCCTCTCTCTCTTAAAATGTCCGCTGCGCCTGCTCCTCCCGCATAGGCACGACCGAAAGCATTTGCTGCTTCAGTTGCTGTTGTACCCATAAATGCAGCCAAATCTGTAATAGGACCAATGGTTTTAGTAGCACTTGCTCCAAATGCTTCTAACTGCGCACCTGCGTTAACCACATCACCTAATGCAAATGGAGTGCGTGATGCAACTTGATTTAATTTATCAAATGCAAATTCCGCACCTTCTACACTACCAGTTAAGCCAACTAATCTAGTTTTTACATCTTCAAACTGTATTGCGGTGCGGAAGAATATTTGAAAACTTTTCGTGATTGCTGCGATTGCAAAAGAGTTTACTAATAAACGATTACGCAATGAACCAAGTCCAGCTTCCAATCCTTGAGTTGATCTGCGCATTCGTCTAGTTGTATCTACAAATCTTTCTCCATCTTTATTTAAAGTTTTAAAATCTTTAGTAGCTCGTGAAAAGCCTTTGGTGCGAACCTCAATTATAAATCGTTTTTCAGCCATTTTGTTTCTTTATATCTTCTGATTGGAGTGCATTAAATTCTTCATCTATAGCCGAAAAGATGACTAAGCGGTGATAATCTGCTTCATCTATGTTATTTGCTAAAGGTAGATTAAATCTTTTTATAGCCATGTACTCCTCAAGCGCAAATACAGTCTCAGGCGTTAAAAAGTACGTTGAGTCGGCACAGAATACTAATGAATGATATAACGCAGCACCAAGCGTAAATTTTCCATCGTTGCTCTCATCTACAATACGCCATATTTCATTCCATAGTTCTTCTTCATCATACGTGATGGTTTTCTTTAGCGTTGGAGACTGCGCTTGGTATGGAAAATGCAGGTTGCGACTAGGTTGGTTTCTATAACTCATCCACATCGCAACGCGGTGCATTATGACTTTTTTTGGTTTACGTCCTTATAAGAATTATATATACTCATTAGGATTTCATCAATGACATTGTCATCAAACTTACCTAATGACTTTTCTGGATCGGTAAATGCGTAGTTGGTAATCCAATCAAGAACATCAAAAAACTTTGCAGTGTCAATATCACCTTCTTTGGTGATTGCTTTTACTTCTAGTTTATGTAGTTCTCTACGCGCTTTAAAGGTTATATCTGGTACATCAAATGCACCATGGTCTGTTTTTACTTTCATTTTGCATCCTAGAAAGATGAAAATGGCGTGATTTAAGCGATCGTGATTGAAATAATTGTTGCAGTTTCGCTTGCAGCAAACGCTCTAAATGGTATGCTTTGTAACATAAAATCACCATTCTCCGGCTGCGAATTGTCTATCATAGCGTCTGGTATCGATATTGTAAAGCCACTTGATTCTGCTATTTCAATAGCAGTACCTGCGCTATCACCTTTTAATTGAACTGCCAAATCTTCAATTGAATTATCTCGTTTGGCAAGTAAAGTACCAGTTACTTCGTATGGGCCAGTTTGAACATATCCATATGGATTATAATCAGTAGTATCAATATAACCCACTCTTGCAAGTGGTCTAGATATTGTGATTTCCCAAGAATTTAAAACAAGCGATTGCGCACCATCTGCATTAGTTATCTTAGAACTATTTAATGAAAAAATATTTTTTGGTGCATCAGTATCTAGAGTTTCAGTGGTTGCAGCCAGTGTATTTTCAACAGGTCTGTAACCAGTAACGAAGGTTGACTCTACAACCATCTCACCACCATTTGTTCCTATGTCTTCACGTAATGTCATTGAAGTACAAAAACAACCTATCATCACTGAACTAATATTACTTGCATCAGAGCCACCATTCTTAAATAATAGCGTTACTGCATCAGTGCTACCTGTACCATGCTTCATAGTACCAGTGCTTGACGCAGGCGTAAGTGCTGCGGCACTTGCACCTTCGCTAAATAAAGGCAAACATGATTTTAATACTGCGGTTGGCGTACCTCGCATTGTTAAGGTAACTTCGTACATCATAGTGTCTGGACGATGATGACCTTGACTTTCTAATTGACCTAAAATACCACTTTTATTTGGTGCGACATCTAATGTAGCACCTGCGTGTTGTATGTTAAAATCGGTAACCTGTAAAAAATTCCATGTATCGCCTGCTGCGTGTGATGTTCCTAAATTTACAGCACTGCCTTTACTTCCAATAGCAACCGATATATTCGATCTTGCTTGAAAATTAGTTTCAGCCATTACTTATCTTCCTTTGATTTCTTTTTAATATCCACTCTTTCAAGATGTTTTTCTAACTCTTTAGGTACAGATGTAACTTCAATAGAGCAACCTGCAACCAATAATCTATGCTTATTAGAACTCCAATGCGCACAAAAGTTCTCACTATCTTTAAGTTTAAAATAAGATTCTTTTGCTTTGTAAATCATCCTATAATCTCCATTGCTGATACTACAGCAGTCATGTTAGCGCGCAATAAATCTGGATTATCTTCATCACGCTCATATACAGTGGAGTCGATGACAGCGTTGTAAAATTGTCTTGTACCTGACTCACTGTAATTACGGTTATTGTATAAAAGTCTTTTCATTCGCTCTGCGACTAATGACACTTGCCTAAAACTTTCTTTGGTATAGTTACCTGCAAAATCCACTTGATAACTGATAAGGATCGTATAATCTCGAACCATGCCAGTATTAATCTGTTCATTAAGATCATCGGATACTGGCTCAATAAGAAAACTCTGATTGCCTTTATGCTCATCATAAAATATTTGTATCCCAAATTCATTTGCAATGATACTGTGAAGATTGTCAATGACTCGATCATAGATGACATTGTTAAATGTGATTGCCATTATCTGTAAATCTGCCCACTGCGCACAGTTCCCATTTGTACTTCATCAGATTGAAAAGTTATGGACCACTCGTCATTAACTGTATAAACACCAGCTTGGAATCTTATTAGTGCGCCATATGCTAGTGGTTGGTAATCTCCATTCATTACTTCAGCATCTACTGACTTATGCCTGCGTAAACCAGTATCGTCTTTTGTAAAGACATCATACTTAACTGTGCTTGCAGTTCCAGGAGAAAATGTACCTGCTGTGCTGATTACAACGCGAACCTCATCATAATCAGTGCTTGGTGGTCCAAACATTTTAATATCTTCTATATATCCAGTGGTTGACCCATTGACGCTTATTTCTCTAATAACACCAGATTCACTGCGAAATGATGTTTCATTCCACATAACATAATCGCGTCTTTTTAGCTTTACTAATAATCCATCTTCACCAAGTACGCGCTCTTCAAGCTCGTCTGCTTTCTCTGGGTCTTGGCTGCGCACTAAGTCAGCGCAGGCCAGTAACGCATTGCAACGAATTACTATGAAGTCATATGGTCTATCACTAGCTCCTTGATAATTTGAATTACCGCGCTTGTAGATAGGTCTATTTAAATAACTTCGCATATGATCTGCCTGTTCTTTTACGACACGATTCTTGAGGTCTTCCCAATCCTGACCTGCTTCAAATACGCTACCATTAAGTGCAGATACTGAGCTAGATGCTAAAAAGAAATCAACAGAATCAGTTGATTCAGTATATTTAAACTCATTATCTGCGTTTGGAGTATCGGTAACCTTCGTCATCTCTACTCCATCCTTGTATAAATTTTCTATATATCCAGTATTGCTTAATCTATATAGATTGGAACTAGGACTGGACCAATTAGACATTAACACTCTCTTACGATCATAACGATCAATGTCGCTAACAATCGCTTGTAAATCTGTGGTTATATTACAAAATGCTGTTAGGTAACTCATGCTTGTGCTATCTCACTTATATTACTATTAGTAGGTAATATGGTGACATCGGGTACATCAGCGCATATAATCAGCGCAATAATTGTAGCCAGTGTCACGTCCACATCGTTGCGTGGGTCTTCTAAGTTTTTAGCTAGTTCTTTTAGTTCAAACATTAAGTGAATTAACTTATCTATTCGTTCTGCTTCATCCATATTTCTGTACTATTTCACAGTATTTCTCTGGAGTGCCTTTACCTTTTGCGGTGTTATACCATTTCTTCCATTGCATTGCCTGTTCTTCTAGAGTTCTAGGCAGTTTCTTAGGTATTCTGCGTAGATGCAATCTGCAAAACACTATTTGCGCTGCCAAATTCGTAGTAAGAATATACTCCCAGTCTTTTTCTTTTGGAGCAGTAAAATGCGACCAATCTAAATAACAAGCACTAGCAACTGCCTTCATTAAGTCTTGGCGATACTGTAAATAGTTTTCAATTATATCTACCGCTACCCAAGGTTCACACTGATACACACCGCGAGCTGGGCCTTTTATCTGCTCCAAATAAACATACTTTGATTCTACCAAACCTATGTTATAAATGAACTCTGCTGCTTCAGAAGAATATAGGTCTATCTTCTGCAAGACACGCTTGATGAGTCCTTTCATTTGGTCTGGATTAATCATTTGCGCTTCATCCTACGCTTCATCTTATTCTTCTTCTTTTTACCTTTCTTCTTTTTCTTTCCATAATGATATGGCATCATGCGCTCCTTACTTTACTTCTTGTTCTTTTACTGTACCTTGCGCGTTGCTTACCTTTCTTGTTTGCAGCGCGCTTTAGCCTATTCTCATAAGCTCTCTGTGATTTTGTTAATCCTTTGCGGACACTGGCAGGTAAGTACCTACCGCGCTTTCTACGTGGCTTTTTCTCATCGCCTTTTGTGACGTAGCCCCATTTTTGCTTTGTCCACTTCTTTAAACTTCGCTGTGATTTTTTAAGTGCCATTACTTATATCCACCACCTGCTTTCTTATATGCTCTTGCTAATAATTGCGCTTTCCGAATGTCGAGCTGACCATTGGCCAGCTCTACCTCCTTTTGACCCAGCCTTAATTCGGTAGAACAATCTTTTACGAAGCGTTGGCTTGGTGTAGTTACCCGCTTCGTTGACTCGTGACTTTCTTCTTTTCTTCTTCTTCATTTACCCACCTTTCTCATAGCACTTGTATGTGACTGACTAAATGTTGCTCCTTTGCGCATTGCAGACACCATAGCTCGTAAATGTTTTGCAGTGTGATGTCTTGCGTGTCTTCGCATTGCTGCGACCTGACGTTTACTTAATCCTGTTACACTAACACCTTTTACTTTCATTACCATTTCACCTTATTTGCCCAATAACTTCCAGACATGCGACCTTTAGCAATTCCTTTAGCATGTCTCGCCTTGAAAGATTTACGCTTTGCCTTCATCCTAGCTGACTCACCTTTACGTGGTTTACCTGCGGTTTTAGCACCTTGCTGACCAAAGCGTATTAATTTATATCTATTACCAGACTTTGCCATCACTACATGTGACTTAGTCTTATGTCTAGGAGTACGCTTTGGCTTATTCACCCCGCGCAGGCCTAACCTGCGCATAGTTGCTTTGACTCTTGCAGGTACTGCCATTACTTACCTTTAAATACGCCTTCTAAAATGTCAGTGACTACGTCAACAATCTTCTCAAAGAAAATCTGTTCTTTATCTTCAGATACGAATGGTATGTCAATTCGCTTATTAATTGCACTGGCAATATTCTTTGCCATCTCATCAGAGCCTAAGTGATTGATTGCTTCTTCCTGCATTTTCGCAGCCTGCTCTTCAGCAAGTTTGACTAGCATTGATTTAATGTCCATACTACTTTCCTTTTTTTATATTCATTACTAATAAAATAATCGATAACAACGCCACGACAACCTGCAAAAGCTCGTGAACCTGCGTAAGTCCAATGGCGTAATTACTAAAGCTAATTGCTGCTATTTTTAAACTATCCATTAATGCCTGCCATTGATTCTACTTAAAGAACCTTTTACTTCTGATATTTGATTGTCTAGGTCGTTGACCTCTTTGGTAAGCGCATCAAATTTGCGATCTAGTTTGTCATCGGATTGATTCCATCTGTTAATAAGTTTTATTACCATGCCTTCCATATTTTCAAGCGTTTCACTTTGTCCTTTGTTTTCAATTTTTAAATTTTCTAACGCGTCTTGTTGCGCTTCGTTTTTTTTCGACATTGAGACTACTAAATACACAAACATCATTCCAACCACAAGTACCATTCCGCCTTCTTGATATGCCGCCAACCAGTCCATTACTTCTTACCTCGTTTCTTTTTACCCCAACTTAATGGGTTTAGGTTTAATTCTTTTTCGTAAAATTTCACTTTTTCTGCCAACTCTTCTCGTTCAATCCGCTCTTCCACGATATGTTTGCTAAGTAAATTCCCAATTTGTTCATCCGCAGAAGCCACTTTGTTTTCCAACGCCTTAATGCGACTTTCAATCTGCCAGTACCCATAGACAAGACAGGCAATGAGAAAACAAATTTGACCCAGCCATTTAAGATTAATGCTAACAATGGCATTATCATCAAGAATAGCAGTCCTGTAACTTCTAGCGGTATTTGGTTTTTCATTCATGGCTCACATCTTCAAACTGATGGTGTAGCCAGCACCAGTTTGATTTTGTATAGACTTTCCCATGATAATAATGCATCACTGAATCAGCACCCATTATTTCTATAAACACTGTATTTGCCACAGTATCCTGCGGAGTGATTACAACACCGCCTACGCTCCATCCTTGACTGCATCCGCTTATTGTACTGATAAGTAACAGGCAAATCATAACTCGTACTAATAACTTTAAAATCACCATTATCTAACTTCTCTATTGTATGTTTCATATTACCATCCACCACGCCATAGCAGTTTCTACGATGATATCCGCAATAGTATTATATGCCCATCGTCTTTTGCTGCCATACGGTTTCCAATTCTCAATGTAGTATTCAAATACTTCCCATAATACGCCAACAATAAATACACCCATAACGCACCAGAAGTTGGTCCAACCCCACCACTGGAATACTTTGCAAAGAAATGCACCCGCAGCAATGTGGTATGCGGTCCATCCATCCAACTGACCAGTCTTGAGTTGCCATGATACTAAGGTTGATAAAGGACTCTTCATCTGTCTACTACTTGATTATTAATTATTTTATGTTGAATAATGTCGATGCGCCCATGTGAATCACCGTGAATTTCGGTGCATTTATCTACGTAAGCATTCTCAATAGTTTCAAAAGAATTAGAACGCTGAACTACTGATCCATCTACAACCAAGAAGTAACTATAGGAACTAGGATAGGTGAGTTCCTGTTTTGTACCATCACTCATCGCAATCATCTTACGCATTCCTGGCTTGGTGTTTTTATGAATAACCACATCGTGATTCTGAGCGCATCGTCTTACAATCATTACTCTTCTTCAGACTCCTCACTAGATTTAGCAAGAGACTCTTCTAATAATCTAATAAAAGCATCTTTATTTACTGCAAGTTGCTGTTGAATAAAGTTATTGTTATTTATCTTTGATTCTATGTTTTCAAGATGTAGATACATCTGCTTTTGCTCATCATTTAAGTCCTCATTGACATCATACTCAATATCATTAAGAACAAGTTTAGGCGATTGATTTTCTTTTTTAGCCATTATTGAACTCCTTGTTTAGTTAACAATTACAATCTTTGCATTTACAGCATTTACACATATTATTCTCCAGATTCTTCTTCTGGTTCAGGTTTACTATCTTCATACGCTTTCTTGATTTCATCTGTCCATAATGCACCAGCTAATGCTTGTAATTCAGCAGATTCACCGCTTACATCTGCATCTGGCATAAATGCTCTTCTATGATATGAAAATGATAGTTCTACACCATCTTCCATAATAGATGTCTTACAGCGTTCTTGAATACACTTGTATTCTCCACGCACTTCATAATCGTATGTTTTTTTCTTTTCTAAAGCCATTTATTACTCCTTGTTAGTTCCACTTAATTATCCAATTAAGATGCAAAATAAAATCCAGTAAATCTATAAACATCATTTGTAGTGTTCGGTGTATGTGTATCAGTAAGGTCTGAGCCACTAGAAAAACGAATAAGCGTTGAACCAGCCTCTACACTAGCAAAAATTGGCTCGTCATTAGATGCTGATGTCATTACACCAAATCCACCGATTATACCACTTGGACTGGCGGCATTTGAACAGGTAAAAGGCAATCCGTCTATATGTTGCGTTGAAAAATTTGTTGAAACATCAAATACAATTCTAAAATGAACCATTTTACCAATCTTAACATATTCACCTTCTTCTGACCCTATTGCACCAGTATCACCACTTTTTATAGTTACCGTAAAATTTCCTTCTTCGTAGTCATCAAGTACATTTGCTCCACCACTTGCCGATTGACTTGATGGAAATTGAATACCAGCACAATGAACTGTAGCACCACTATCTTGTGCCATATAAACGTCAGTAACAGATGCATTACCAAGCACTACTGTATTGCTTCCAGAACCTATTGCTGTTGCACCAATTACTGTTGAGTTACTATTTGATGCTGATGCACCAGTTGCTTCATTTCCAATATAAGTATTATTGTCTCCAGTTGTTAAATCATTAGAGCCACTATTACCAGCATTTGCTCCTACAAGGACATTGCCAGTACCTGTACTTACGTCATATCCGCTTTGCTTTCCAACTGCTGTATTTGAGCCGTGGTCATCTGTATCTGGATCAAGTGAATACAACGATTGATAACCCATAGCGGTGTTTGAATCACCAACATTCATAGCTGAGTGCATTACCTCATAGCCAACCGCAGTATTCCTTTTTCCTGTAGTGCAATTACCCAATGCACTGTATCCAACGCCAACATTTCCAGTACCAGTTGTCAAAGCTCCTAACGCATCTGCTCCAATCGCTACTGTTCCAGTTTGATTATTATTAGAAACTGCATCCATAGCATTAGAACCAATAGCTACGTTCCCTATAATTTCGCCAGTTCCACCTTGTAGTGCATTTTTACCAATAATTACATTATCGTGGGATGCATCATTATTTATATAATAACCAGCTTGACTTCCAATGACTGTGTTAAAATCTTCTCCACCATCAGCAGTGTACATTGCTTCGTATCCAATGGTAGTATTTCGATTTCCAGTAGTTTGAGATGCTTGAGCCTGATAACCGATAGCTATATTCTTTTGTCCAGATGTCAATGCTGTAAGGGCTGAGTGTCCTACTGCAACTGTTCCATCGGCATCTGCTGAGTTAATTGCTCCACCTGTATTTTTACCTACAAGAACACAGTTGGATGATGATGTCATAGCATCTCCAGATAATGCTCCAATCACCACATTGTTAGTTCCGTCTGTGATAGATAATAAGGCATCTTTGCCGATTCCAACATTATTTGCTTCTGCCCCAGATGCACCTTTACCAGAACGATAACCGACATAGGTATTGTCTGCTCCTGTAGTTGTATAACCAGCTTCTAATCCAACAGCAGTATTTCTGTCTGTTGTATTGCTGTAAAGTGCCATACGACCAACTGCTGTATTATCTACTCCAGTCTGATTTAAACGAGAAGCATTATCTCCAACTGCCGTATTTGTAGCACCAGTAGTATTAGACAACATTGCCAAATTACCTACTGCCGTATTCGCACCATTTCCACCATCCATATTGCCTAAAGTATAATAACCAAATGCTGTATTATTTGATGAATCTGTATTTGTTGTCATTGAAAAATAACCTATAGCAGTATTAGAAGTCCCAGAGGTCAATGCTTTGAGAGACTGATGCCCAACCGCTATTGTACCAGTTTGAGCATTATCAGCAGTAGAGTTCATAGCCTGCATACCAATCGCAATATTCCCTTGGAGTGCTTTATCGTTACTTGCAAAGTCTCCACCTTTCAAGGCATCATAACCAATGGCAATATTGTAATCAGCATCTCCACCACCAGTTCCTTCATCTACATTTCTCATTGCATAGTAACCTATTGCTACATTTGCACCAGAACCAGCTTCAACATCTCCAAGTGCTTCATATCCGATAGCAACATTCTCAGCCGCAGTCGTTGCGGTTGCCATTGAACTGTGACCTATCGCAACGTTTGAGCCACCAGATGTAAGAGCAATTCCTGAACCATATCCCACTGCTACATTATTATCTCCACCATTAACAGCAATTAAACTGTTAGCACCAACTGCAACATTTTGACTACTGCTACCGCCTCCGTAACCTGCATTATACCCAACATAAGTATTGTATGTGCCTGTGACATTAGAATAACCAGACTGCATACCTATGCCAGTATTTCCAGTTACTTCATTATTTACATCTGAATTTTGACTGTATAATGCACCCCATCCAACTGCTGTTGTCCTGTCTCCTACATCTTCTGAATATAAAGCTTGATGTCCAAACGCTGTATTGTATCTTCCTATAGTAACAGCTTGGGAAGAGTGATAACCTACTGATGTGTTTCCAGCTCCAGATGTCAATGCTTGAAGTGCTAATCTACCTATAGCAACAGTTCCATCAGCATTATCACTGCTAACGGCATAAGCCGAACCTCTTCCTATTGCTACTATATCTTCCGCAGTTGTAGGAGTACCAAGAGCATCACTTCCAATTGCAATGTTAGAATCTCCAGAAGTAAGGTTAGTTAGGGCATCTTTACCGATTGCGATATTCTGATTTCCAGAAGTAACATCAGTCAATGCCCTATATCCAACACCAACATTACCATCAGCATCATCAGTTTGAGTGCCAGTACCACCAGATAACTCACCCACAAAGACATTGAAATCTCCAGCACCATCTGAGTCGCCAGCAGTTTTACCGAATATGGTATTTGATGTACCACTATCATTATTAGAGAGTGAGATTCTGGAGTTTTCATCTAGAACAAAATTTGTAGTTCCACCAGATGAACCAGCAGAACGATTATGACCTATTGAAAATACTCTTCCAGTTTGGTCATTGTTACTATCATAGTTTATTGCACCGCTTTGAATAAAGTCTATTGATTGTGCAAGGTCTGCTAACTGTATTACGCCAGATGAAACAACTATATTACCAGCAAAAGTAGCATTACCAGTAACAAACTGAAATTCCGAACCTTCAAATGCTAATGGCGAACTTGCTCCAGCATCAGTAACAGAGTGGATATTCATATTTCCACCTCTTGTTCCAATCCTTAAATTGTCATTTGTAGCATCAGAAATTGTTAGCTTTGAGTCTGGAGAGGTATCACCTATACCAACATTGCCAGAACTATCTACAACTAAATTTGTAGTACCAGCTAACCCACTTGCTGTACCCATAAATGCTCTGCTACCATTTGCACCAAAGTATGCTGTAGTGTCGTCATCTACTACTGCTATTTGTCCATTATTATCTGTACTTTTAAAGTAAGCTACTGTATCGCCAGCATTTTCAACGTGCAATGGGTAAGATGGCAAAACGCCCATTCCTATGTTGCCTCCTGGCTCTATAATAAAACGAGGTGTAGTAAAATCTTCTGATATAAAATACTCATCACCACCTGAACTAAAATGGTCAGAATCAGCTAATCCTTGATACCATTTCTTACTATTAGCTGTTGAGTATTCAAATCTTGCTCCACGACTTGTTGAACTTTTATCAAGCCTAACAATACAATTGTGACCATCTGGCGTAACAAGAAAAGAGGCACTTCCGTTTGTAAATTGAGTTCCTGATGTAGCATTTGCACTAACTGTAATAGAGCCATCAGATTCTAAGGTTAAAGGCTTTGTAGTGTTGTTTACATAAAACTCCATATCAGAATTTTCAAAGTTTTGGATTCTCATTACCCCACTATTAAATCCAATCCTTGCTCCATCTGTGCTAGTTTCGCCTGTA
>FUFK010045440.1_pt1 | contig 62918 bp, 55 predicted proteins | sample 1021851 | NCBI WGS metagenome assembly FUFK01 (sample SAMEA51879418, study PRJEB19060) | metagenome
TTTTACTTTACTGATTACAATAATCTTTCATGGCAGGCAAAGATACTATTGAAATGCAAGGAAAGGTAATAGAGGTATTGCCTAATACTGTCTTCAGAGTTCAACTTGAAAATGATCATGTCATAACAGCACATATCTCTGGGAAAATGAGAAAAAATTATATCAGAATAATGAATGGAGATAATGTAACTGTAGAGCTCTCTCCGTATGATCTCAGCAAAGGGAGAATTACTTTTAGAACTAAGTAATCTTCTCTTTTTTCTTAACTTTAAAATTTAATTGTTTTGCTTTAATTCCAACTAGGATTGTGTCACCTTTTTTAGCATTATCATCTATAAGCATTGCAGAGACAGGTTTTTTAATATGCTTATCAACCGATCTAGACAAAGGTCTTGCACCAAGTTTCGCATCAAACCCATCATCAAGTATCTTTTGCACTACAGCATCAGTCCACTCTAAATCAATCCCTTTAAGATTAAGCTTTGCTTGAACTTCAACAAGCAGCTTTTCTACAACTGAATTTAAATTATTATTATTTAGTTTATTGAAGTTGATTATTCCATCAAGCCTATTTCTAAATTCAGGTGTAAAAGCTTTTGAAACAGCTTTTTCAAACTTATCCACCGATTCTTGCTCTATGAAGCCGACTGCCTCATTATCTGCCTCAACTGCTCCGGTATTTGAAGTCATAACAATTATGGTATTTTTAAAATTGATATTTCTTCCATTGCTATCCGTTAGGGTTCCATAATCAAGAACTTGCAGAAGAATATTAAAAATATCAGGATGTGCTTTTTCAATTTCATCTAAAAGTAGCACAGAGTGCGGCTTTTTATTAATCTCCTCAGTTAAATACCCACCTTGATCGTAACCAACATATCCAGGAGGAGATCCTATTAGTTTTGAGATGCTGTGTTTCTCCATAAATTCTGACATATCTATTCTGACAAAATCTATACCAAGAAATTGTGCTAACTGTTTAGTAAGCTCAGTTTTTCCTACTCCTGTTGGTCCGGTGAATAGAAAGGATGATATTGGTTTTTCATCATTACCAATACCTGCCTTAGCCGTTTTAATTGCTGCAACTACTGCCTCAACAGCATGATTTTGACCAAAAATTACAGATTTAAGGTTTCCTTCAAGGCTGTTTAGATTTTCTTTATTACTCGCACTTAGTTGCATTGCTGGAATTTTTGTAATTTTTGAAATTAANTTCTCAATATCTGATTTTCTTATTGTTTTGCCCATATTTTTTGCCAGTTTCTTTTCTGAACCAGCTTCATCAATCAGGTCAATAGCTTTATCTGGAAGTTTAGAATCCTGTAGATATTTGTTGGACAATTCAACGGCAGACTTTAAAGCTTCTTTGGAATATGAAATGCCATGAAATTCTTCAAATTTTCTTTTTAAACCATCAAGAATAGCTATTGTTTCATCTATTGACGGTTCATCAATAGGTATTTGTTGGAATCTTCTAGATAGTGAACTATTTTTTTCAAATACCTGTCTATATTCTTTATAAGTTGTTGCACCAACACACCTTACATCTCCTCTAGCTAATGCTGGTTTAAGTAGATTTGAGGCATCAAGTGCACCTCCTGACGCTGAGCCTGCTCCAATAATAGTATGAATCTCATCTACAAATAAAATTACATTTTCTTTTTTTTCTAAAAAGGAGGTCAGAGTCTTCATTTTCTTTTCAAAATCTCCTCTGTATTTTGTTCCTGCAACAAGACTACCTACGTCTAATGACATAACTTGATAATCTTTAAAAATCTTTGGCGCCCTTCCCTCTGCAATAGCTTTTGCTAGTCCCTCTGCAATGGCGGTTTTACCAACACCAGACTCGCCAACAAGTACAGGGTTATTCTTTCTTCTTCTACCAAGTATTTGAAATAATCTTTCCAAGGTATCATCTCTACCAATCAAAGGATCAATATTGCCCTTTTCTGCCTCTTTATTTAAGTTTGTTAAAAAGTCTGGCAAAGTTTCAGGTTGCGATGTTGTCTTTTCTGCAGGGTCAGCTGTTTCAACAGATGTATTTTTTCCATGTGAAATATATTCAACNATATCTAATCTTGAAATATTTCTTCTGCTAAGCATGTACACTGCATAACTTTCTTTTTCAGAAAACAAGGCTGCTAAAAGATTTTCACCGTGAACTTCAGTTTTACCACTTGATTGAACGTGAAAAATAGCTCTTTGAAGAACTCTTTGAAATGCGAGTGTTGGTTGAATCTCTTTCTTCTCTTTAGTTTTCGGCACATTTTTTTTGATGTAATCCTTTACCTCTTTTTCTAAACTATTTACATCAACTGAAAGGTGTTCGAAAATTTTTCTAGAAGATTCCTCTTTGGTTAAAACCAAAAGTAGATGTTCAATTGTTACAAATTCTTCTGAATTTTCAGAGCATTCTTTGAAAAGTTCATTGAGTGCATTTTCTAAATCTTTTGAAAGCATATATCTAATATATCTAATCTTTTGCCAATTCTTCAATATCTGTTTTCAAAGGATGTTCATTTTCTTTTGAAAATCGATTTATTTGTTGTGATTTTGTTTCAGCAATTTCTTGTGAAAATGCGCCACAATAGCCTTTCCCGTCATTATGTATTTGAAGCATTATTTCAGTTGATTTTGCATGATCAAAACCAAAAAATTTCTGAATTACATACACAACAAACTCCATTGGAGTATAGTCATCATTAAAAAAAACTACGGCAAATAATGGCGGATGACCAACTTGTGTCTCCTCTTCCTCTAACTGGACACTTCCAGTAGTAAATGTTTCTTCAGGCATTTTAGAATTTTTTGATTAGATGTTCGCCAAACTCTGAACAACTTACTTCAATCGGATCATCAATCAATCTAGCAAAATCATAAGTTACTGTTTTTTTCTTGATGGTTTTTTCCATTGCAACCAAAATCATGTCAGCTGCTTCGGTCCATCCCAAATGCCTTAACATCATTTCAGCAGATAAAATTAACGAACCAGGATTTACTCTATCTTGTCCAGCGTATTTTGGCGCNGTTCCGTGCGTNGCNTCAAAAATTGCTATTTCATCCCCTAAGTTTGCTCCAGGCGCTATTCCAATACCTCCAACTTGTGCAGCCAAAGCATCAGATATGTAGTCACCATTCAAATTTGGTGAAGCTAGCACATCATACTCTGCAGGCCGGTGAAGAATTTGTTGTAAGAATGCATCACAGATTACATCNTTAATAATAATTTCATTTCCGTTGTTTGGATTTATCATTGAATGCCATGGACCACCATCAATTGGCTTTGCATCAAACTCTTCTTCTGCAAGTTCGTAACCCCAATCTCTAAATGCCCCCTCAGTAAATTTTTGAATATTCCCTTTATGTATCAAAGAAACTGACTTCCTGTCATTTTTAATCGCATATTCAAATGATTTCCTTATGAGTCTTTTGCTGCCCTCTTCTGAAACAGGTTTAATTCCTATTCCACAATTTTCAGGAAATCGTATTTTTTGCACATCAAATTGCTCCTTTAGAACTTTAATAAGTTTATTTGCTTCCTCAGTATTAGATTCAAATTCAACACCAGCGTAAATATCTTCAGAGTTTTCTCTAAAAATCACCATATCTACAAGCTCAGGACGTTTCACGGGGCTTGGAGTTCCTTTAAAATACTTAACTGGTCTTAAGCAAACATATAGATCTAGTTCTTGTCTCAAAGCTACATTCAATGATCTTATGCCCCCACCAACTGGTGTTGTAAGTGGTCCTTTTATAGACACGATGTATTCTTTACACAACTCTAAAGTTTCTTTTGGAAGCCATTCATCAGCACCATAAACTTTTACTGATTTTTCACCACAAAAAACTTCCATCCAGCTTATTTTTCTTTTACCTCCATAAGCAGCCTCTACAGATGCATCAACTACTTTCTTCATTACTGGAGTAATATCAATACCAATACCATCCCCTTCTATAAANGGAATAATAGGATTATCTGGAACAACAAGTTTGCCTTGTTTTAGAGAAATTTTTTCGCCTTTAGCTGGTACTTTTACTTTTGATGAGTTCATGTTGATTAAATCGTGCTTGATTATACTTACATTTGCATTAAATATTAAGACTTAATTTAAATTGATATGAAAAAAAGCAAGAAAGTAATAGTAGGAATATCAGGAGGCGTTGACTCCTCTGTAGCAGCATTATTATTAAAATCATCAGGTTTTAATGTTCAAGGGCTGTTCATGCAAAATTGGACCAATGAAACTCCAAATATTAAGTGCACATCTGAGGAAGATTACAAAGATGCTGAAAAAGTTTGTGATCAAATTGGCATACCCTTAATGAAAGCAAACTTTTCATCTCAGTATTGGGAGAAAGTTTTTGAAAATTTCCTAGATGATCATCACCGAGGATTAACGCCTAATCCAGATATTCTTTGCAATAAAGAAATAAAATTCAGAGCATTTCTTGATTATTGTCTTGATATTGGAGCTGATTATATTGCAACTGGACATTATGTGAGGACAAAAGTTTCTGGGAGCAACTCGAAATTACTAAGAGGGATTGATGAAAAAAAAGATCAGTCATATTTTTTGCATCAAGTAAAAGGGAAAGATTTAAATAGAGCAATATTTCCACTTGGAGAACTAAAGAAAACTGAAGTAAGAAAGATAGCTTCAGACAACGAACTATTGACTATGAATAAAAAAGACTCTGTAGGAATCTGTTTCATTGGTAAAAATAATTACAATGATTTTATTTCTAATTTTTTAGGAAAAAAACCCGGCTCGATTTTAGATGAGCATGGAGAAAAATTGGGCAATCATCAAGGGCTTATGTACTTTACTCTTGGCCAAAGACAAGGAATTGGTATTGGAGGAGTAAAAGGTAAATTGCAAGANTCTTGGTATGTTGCTCATAAAAATATNGAAAATAATGAGCTGACTGTTGTTCAGGGTAGTTCNCATCCACTGTTATATAGTGATGGTTGTTTTGTAGAAAAGTTGCACTGGATTGACGATCAAATTTTTGATGAAAAAAATCTTAAAGTTCAGATTAGATANCAATCAAANGCAGTTAGTTGCAANCTTAAAAAAGTNAAAGGGTGCTATAAAATTATTTTTGANAANCCTGAGTTGGCAGTTACNCCTGGACAGTCAGCTGTATTGTATTCAGGAGANGAATGTTTAGGCGGTGGAATTATAAAGGAAAGAATTTCAAAAGATTTTTACAACTGGGCAGAAAATCGAGGTTATAATTACCAAGTCTATGGATGAGACAAATCTGAGGAACCTCTCTCCTCTTGATGGAAGATACCGCGATAAAACAAAAGAAAGTCGTGAGATATTCTCTGAAGAATCTTTGATCAATAAAAGATTAACTGTTGAGTTAAAGTGGCTCAAATTTTTTATAAAAAACTTTAGAAAAGACCTTGTTAAAAAATCAGACTTTAAAAACCTTGATTCGCTTTTAAAAAAATTACCAAAAAATTTACCCTTGAGAGTAAAAGAGATAGAGAAAACTACAAATCATGATGTTAAAGCCGTTGAACTTGCTTTAGGTGAAAAATTTAAACAAAAAGAATTTAAGAATTTAATTCATATTTTTCTTACTTCAGAAGATGTAAATAGTTTTAGCTATGCAATTATGATGAAAGAGATTCAGAATGCATCACAAAACTGGGTTCAAGAAGTGATTTCAATATTAAACAAAATGAGATCAAAATATGCAGATTTGGCAATGCTTTCTAAAACTCATGGACAGCCTGCAAGCCCTACTACTTTAGGTAAAGAGATCAATGTTTTTAAAACTAGGCTTGAAAGAGAAATTAAGACTATGAAGCAACTTCAAGCAAGAGCAAAATGGGGAGGAGCTACAGGAAATTACAATGTGCATCAGCTAGTTTTCAAGAAAAATTGGGTAACAATATCAAGAAAATTTTTGAAAGAGTCAGAAGTTGAACTATGTGAAGTAAGCACACAAATTGAACCACATGACTTTATGGCAGAGCAATTCAATTCTATGCAAAGAATTTCAAATATTTTACTGGACCTTTCTAGAGATATCTGGACTTATATATCAATGGATTATTTCAAATTGAAAGTTCTCAAAAGTGAAGTTGGCTCGTCAACAATGCCACATAAAGTTAATCCAATAGATTTTGAAAATGCCGAAGGAAATCTAGGTTTATCAAACGCTTTATTTTCTCATCTNTCAGAAAAATTACCTNTTTCNCGACTTCAAAGAGATCTGTCTGATTCAACAGTGCTTAGGAGTATTGGTTCTGCTTATGGATATTTCGAGCTTTCTGTAAATTCTTTACTTAAAGGCCTTAATAAACTCGAGGCAAATAGAGCTATTATTGGCAAAGAATTAGATGGAAAATATGAAATCTTAACTGAAGCAATTCAAACCTTTCTAAGGCTTGAGGGTGTTATTGAGCCATATGAAAAGGTTAAGAAAATATCACGTGGAAATACAATTGATAAAGAGACTTATTTAAAAATCATAGACGAATTAATAGTTGATAAAAGCCATAAAAAAACTCTAAAAAATTTAACTCCTCAAACATACGTGGGAATTGCTGAAGAGTTAGCTAAATTATAAGGAAAAATATGAAATTTAATTTTGATATACCCGAAGAATCTCAGGAAATTTTTTCTGAGGATGCCAATAATTTTGTAGAAAATTTACATAAGAAATTTGATACAAAAATTAGTACTTTGTTAGAAGAAAGAAAAAAAAGACAGAAGTTTTTCGATGAGGGAAGCCTGCCAGATTTTCTAGATGATACTAAAGAAATACGAGAATCAGAGTGGAAGGTAAGACCAATACCAAATGATCTTCTTGACAGGAGAGTAGAGATTACAGGCCCAGTAGATAGAAAGATGATTATCAACGCTTTAAATTCGGACGTGAAAGTATTTATGGCAGATTTTGAAGACTCACTTAGTCCCACTTGGGAAAACGTAGCTAATGGACAAAAAAATCTCTTCGATGCTGTAAGACGAACAATCTCTTTCGAAAATCCTGATAATGGCAAAAAGTATAAATTGAATGATGACATTGCAACATTAATGTGCAGGGTCAGAGGAATTCATTTAAAAGAGAAAGGCTTGACAATCGATGGCTCTCAGCCATATGGATGCTTGGTCGATTTTGGATATTATCTTTTTCATAATGCTAAAGAATTGATGAACAAAAATACTGGACCTTACTTTTACATCCCAAAACTTCAATCGCATTTAGAGGCCAGACTTTGGAACGATATCATTTCTTTTGCTGAGGAAAATTTAAATATTCCAAAGGGGACTGTGAGGGTAACATGTTTAATTGAAACGCTTCCAGCAGTTTTTGAAATGGAAGAAATTTTGTATGAACTTAAAGATCACATTGTTGGACTTAACTGTGGAAGGTGGGATTATATTTTTAGTTACATAAAAACCTTCCAAAAGCATTCGGATAAATTATTGCCTGACAGGTATCAGGTGGGAATGAATCAACCTTTTTTAAATGCATACTCTAGATTACTTATCAAAACCTGCCATAAAAGAGGTGCTTTTGCTATGGGGGGAATGGCAGCCTTCATACCATCAAAAGATCCTGATGAAAACAAAATTGTTACCGAAAAAGTAATGGGAGATAAGCTTCTTGAAACGTCTAATGGGCATGATGGAACTTGGATTGCTCATCCTGGATTATCTGATATTGCAAACAATGTTTTCTCAAATGCATTCGAACCAGGAAGAACAAATCAGATGCATATTCTTAGAGAGGACGATCATATTAACGCTAAAGATCTTATTACTCCTTGTGAAGGAAATTTTACGGAAGATTGCTTTCGATCAAATATTAGAGTCTGTTTGAGATATATTGAAGCCTGGTTAAGAGGTATTGGATGTGTGCCAATTTATGGACTTATGGAAGACGCAGCAACAGCTGAAATATCAAGAAGTTCTCTATGGCAATGGGTAAAACATTCAGTAGAACTAGACACAGGTTTAGTATGTTCGGAGCAAACATTTGAAAAAATTTTAGATGAAGAATACAATGTCGTTCAAGAAGAGGTTGGGCAAGACTCTTTGGCTTCAGGTAAGTTTTCCGAGGCTAAATCACTTTTAAAAGATTTAGTTCAAAGCGGAGAATTAACTGATTTTCTTACATTGCCAGCATATAGGAGTATTTAAATGAAGTTAGCTGAACAAGTAGCTTCTCTCGAGAAGGATTGGGCTGAAAACCCAAGATGGAAACACGTAAAAAGACCTTATTCTGCAGAAGAAGTTGTCAAGTTGAGAGGCTCTCTGCAACCTGAAAGCACACTTGCAAGAAAAGGTGCTGAAAAGCTTTGGAAATATTTAGAGACTGAAGAATACATAAATTGCTTGGGTGCTTTAACTGGTGGACAAGCCGTACAACAAGTTAAAGCCGGTGTAAAGGCAATATATCTTTCAGGATGGCAAGTTGCTGCGGATAATAATTCTGCTGAAACAATGTATCCCGATCAATCACTTTATCCTGTTGATTCGGTGCCAAATGTAATTACTAGAATTAATAATGCTTTCAGACGTGCTGACCAAATTGAATGGATGAACACAAATGGTGAACCGAAGTTTGATTTTTTTGCACCTATTATTGCTGATGCAGAAGCGGGTTTTGGAGGTGTATTAAATGCCTTTGAATTAATGAAGCGAATGATTCGTGCCGGAGCTGCAGGAGTTCATTTTGAAGATCAGCTTGCNAGTGTAAAGAAATGTGGTCATTTGGGAGGGAAAGTTTTAGTNCCAACAAAAGATGCTGTAGAAAAGCTTATAGCTGCNAGGTTAGCAGCAGATGTNTCTAATACCCCAACAATATTAGTTGCAAGAACTGANGCTGACGCAGCAGACCTTGTAACATCAGACGTTGANGAAACAGACANGCCATTTTTAACTGGAGAGCGNACTTCNGAAGGTTTTTATAGGNCTAAAGCTGGTCTAGATCAGGCAATAGCAAGAGGTTTGGCTTATGCGCCCTATTCTGATTTAGTTTGGTGCGAAACATCAAAACCGGATTTAGAGCAAGCAAAGGTTTTTGCTGAAGCAATTAAAAAAGATCATCCTGAAATTTTACTGGCATACAATTGCTCACCTTCGTTTAATTGGAAAAAGAATCTTGACGAACAAACTATAGCTAAGTTTCAAAAAGAACTAGGAGCTATGGGCTACAAATTTCAATTTATCACGCTGGCTGGAATACATTCTATGTGGCATAGCATGTTCAAACTTTCAAAAGAATATGTAAATGATGGAATGTCAGCTTATGTACGATTACAGGAAGAAGAGTTCGCAGATGCTAATAAGGGCTATACTTTTGTATCCCATCAACAGGAAGTTGGAACTGGATATTTCGATGCAGTAAATGAATGCATTCAGGGTGGTGAAAGCTCTACTTCAGCTCTAAAAGGTTCAACTGAAGAAGAACAGTTTAAATAAAACTTGATTTTCAAGCCTGCATCGAACAGGCTTTTTTTATGCTTAATTTCTTTCTTAACAAATCTTTTTTATTGCTTTTTTCAATAATATTTATCTCCTCTTGTAGTAGTGAAAAAAGTTCTCAAAACTTAATTAATGAACAACAAACATTTGTTTTTTCTGTAAGTAATTTTAAAGAGAGTGTAAAAAGTTATGAGCAGCTCAATATTTCAATAAGTGCAAACTATGAGTGCAATTTTAATATCACTGGTACAGATATTTATTGGGTTACATCCTCTGATAAAAAAAATTTTTCTTATAGAGCTCCTATAACAGTACTAGATGAAGAGGAATTTTTTATTGATATTAGTACAGTTGAAACTGTAGANTGCCCAAATAGAACACAAAGAAAAATCCATAAAGTTTCTCGAGATGTAAATGCTCTCCAATTTCTTCCATCTCCTACTCCATTTAATTATAGGGAGTTAAAAAGTGATTTCTTCGCATCACATAATATAGGTTTTGGAGGTATTGAAATAACTGATAGGTTTACAAGCGTAATTTGTTACCCAACTCCAGCAGACTGTACTTCATATGAAAATGAACTTTTTGGCCAAGATGCACACAATATGGCAACTGGGGATTTTAATAATGATGGTTTTGAGGACATTGTTGTTGCATGGGCAATATTTCCACACACATTGGAATCAGAGCAAAAAATCAATGCTCCTATCAATATTTATCTAAACGATGGCACAGGCAATCTGTATCATGATACGAATATATACGCTTCTGGGGAGCCACCAAAACACCCTTTTGCTTATCGACTTGCTGTAGCAGATTTCAATAATGATGGAAAAGATGATATTTTTGCTGGTTCAATGGGTCTTCAGTATAGAAATGAGGATTATTCAAAAAACTATATCTCACCTTACCCAGACTTGCTCTTATTAAGTAATAGCTCAGGTAAATTCGAAGAGTCTAGTAGAAACATCAATGATCAAAATAATGGAAATGGAAAGCAATGTAATTTTAGCCATGATGCCAGTATCGGAGATTTTGATAATGATAGTGATATTGATATCTTTGCATGCAATATTTTATTGGTGAACGACGGCACTGGAAACTTCTCATTTGAGGAATATTTAGGCACATCTCTTCAAATAAACTATGGAAATCCAATGAGTAGCCTTTTAGTAGATTTGAATAATGATTCCTATGATGATTTAGTTTTCTGGAACTTTGATAACAGACCTGAAAATTTCATAGAAGAAGGTTTTGCATACCTTAGTAATGGAACTTCAGATATTAGCAATTGGATTCAAGTTGAGCTNCCCGTTGGTCCTTTTGGGAGAAATCATAATAAATATAATCATGCAGCTTATGGAGATTTAAATAATGATGGCAATAAAGATATTATCGTATCTGTTACTAGGGACAACCCATATTATGAGGGTGCATATATTCAGGTTCTGTTAGGAGATGGACATGGAAATTTAACAGATGTTACATCCACCAACTTTGTGGAACAACCTCGAGATAAGAATCATCACGGCGAAGGAAATATCTATCTAAGAGATTTTGAAGGAGATGGTGATCTAGACATCTTTCATTCGACGAGAGATTTTTCATCAAATCTTCATGGAGCACATATTGCGCTAAATGACGGCAGTGCATTTTTCGTCTCTGTGCCTGAAAATATTTTTCCTCAAAAACCTAAAGCAAATATGTACGACAATAATGATTACCTATTCAAGGGTATGCCTATTAATCTTGATAATTCTGGGTGTTTAGACCTTATTTCTACTTCTGATAGCTGGATGGATGAAACAGCTACCAAAAATTATCTGTATAGCTTAGTAAATATAAAATGTGATTAATCCTTCACTTTGCCNCAGACTTCGCATTTATCTCCTTTTGATAGATAAACACCGCCACAGCTTGGCTGTAAAGGCTTTTTCTTTAGTATTAGGCCTATAGACATACCAAGAATAGCTAAAGAGGCTACAATCAGCCCTAGAATTGCGTTAATCATGGATATATTCTACTCCATTGTGAAGAATTTAGAGTTTCTCCATCTTTTTTAATAAAAAAAACAGCTATTTGCTCGTTTTCAGCAATTTTTAAACCTTCTTTGGTGCCTAAAACATACATTGTAGTAGCCCAAGCATCTGCGTATGCAGCACTTTCATGTAATACTGTAACGTTAGCTACATCTCTAGGTCCTGCCCCCCAAATATGTCCTGGATTTTTATATTCTCCAGAAGTAGCAATAGAAAGTCCCTTAAAGGGCATAGAAAACGATTTAAATATTTTTTGGTTCATGCTGAAGGGGTCTTCTATTGCCCACTTCCAATTACCTCGGTGAGGGGCTAATCCCTTTGCTTTAATTTCACCACCTATCTCAATAAAGTAATCACTAATTCCGTTTTCCTGCATAATTTCTGCTACTTTATCAACTGCGTAACCTTTGGCTACAGCTGAGAAATCTAGAATTCCACCTTGAAGAGGGTCGAAAGAATTTTTACTTATTTCACTTAAATTTAAAGAAAGATCATACAGATATTTCAAATCCTTTGACCAAGAGTTCATTTCTTCAATGGAAGTATTTAATACCTCAGAATTCTCTTTATAAGTAGAAAATATTAAATCGATACGATTAAGTTCTTTTTCAATCTTTTCTGGAATTAAAGGATCTAGCTCCTGTGTTTCTGGATGAACATAGCGATATTTATAACTCGTACCATATATCTCACCGTTTGAAGTGGTATAGGTAAATTGTTGGCATCCAACAAGTAATAAAATTAAGAGTAGATGTCTAACCACCAAAGTCATCCAGCATGATATTCTCTTCTTCAACACCTAAGTCAGAGAGCATCTTAATGCAAGAAGAGTTCATGATTGGTGGACCACATAGATAGTATTCACAATCCTCTGGAGCAGGATGTTTGGCAAGATACTCGTCTTGAGTAACTTGATGTATGAAGCCTGTAAGGCCTTTCCAATTGTCCTCTGGAAGCGCATCTGATAGGGCTATATGAAATGAAAAGTTTTCATGTTCTTTTGCAAGTTTTTCAAATTCATCTTGATAGAAAATTTCTTTCATACTTCTTGCTCCATACCAGTAGCTGATTTTTCTATTTGAATTAAGTCTTAGTAACTGATCAAAAATATGAGATCTTAAAGGAGCCATGCCAGCCCCTCCCCCAATAAAGACCATTTCATTTTCAGTTTCTTTTGCAAAGAACTCTCCAAATGGACCAAAAACTTTTACCTTGTCTCCTGGTTTTAAACTAAAAACGTAAGAGGACATCACTCCAGGTGGGAAGTCTGACCCAGGAGGTGGAGATGCTACCCTAATATTAAATTTTAAAACACCCTCTTCAAGAGGATAATTCGCCATTGAATATGCTCGTATTATTGGTTCCGGGTTTGAGGCTACATTATCCCAAACTTTAAATCTGTCCCAGTCAGAATGGTATTCTTTCTCAATTTCAAAATCTTTATATTTTATTGCCTCATATGCTGGAGCTTCTAGTTGAACATAACCACCAGCTTTAAATCTTACGTTTTCTCCCTCTGGCAACTTTAAAACTAGTTCTTTAATGAATGTGGCTACATTTTCATTTGAAATTACTTCACACTCCCACTCCTTTACTCCAAAAACCTCATCGGGTATCTGAATTTTCATATCTCTCTTTACTGGAACTTGGCAAGACAGACGCCAATTGTCATTCTGTTGTTTGTAGTTAAAGTGAGACTGTTCAGTAGAGAGTATGTCTCCACCACCATCTATAACTTGGCATTTACATTCCGCACAGGTACCACCACCTCCACATGCAGATGCGAGGTAAATATTTTTTGCAGCTAGTGTGCTAAGTAACTTTCCACCCGCAGGCACCGTGATACTTTTTTCTGGATCGTCGTTAATCTCAATTGTTACATCACCAGTTGAAACTAGCTGGGAACGAGCCAACATTACAAATGCAACTAAAACTGATACAACAAGGGTGAAAGCTAAAATCCCAAGATATAAATCCATTAAAGTATTATTCCTCCAAATGACATAAATCCAAAACTCATTAAACCAACAATAATATAAGTAATACCCAACCCTCTGAGACCTTCAGGAATATCGCTATACTTAAGCTTTTCCCTAATACCAGCAAGCAATACTATTGCTAACGCCCAGCCAAATCCTGCGCCGAAGCCATAGGTAACACTCTCAATTAAGTTATAGTTCTTTTCTACCATAATTAAAGAGGCTCCAAGAATTGCGCAATTAACAGTTATAAGTGGTAGAAAGATTCCAAGCTGGTTATAAAGAGCTGGCACATATTTATCAAGAAACATTTCTAAAATTTGTACTGCAGCTGCGATCACTCCGATGTAAGTAATAAGTTCAACAAATTCTAAATTTGTATTTTCTAAACCAGCCCATGATAAAGCACCTTCCTTGAGCACATAAGTGTAAATAATATTATTCAGGGGAACAGTTAATGTTAAAACAACTATAACAGCTAACCCTAAACCAAAGGCTGCTTTTACTTGCTTTGAAATTGCAAAAAAAGTACACATCCCTAAAAATAGTGACAACGCTATATTCTCTATAAATACTGTTCTTACAAATAAACTTGTTAGCTCAGCCATTAGACGCCTCCTTTTTTGCTACAAGTGGTTTGAAGGTATGGGCCTTGAGTGGATTTTCATCTTCTTCAACTTGACTCGTACTGATAGATCTTATGGCCCAAATCATCAACCCAATTATGATAAATGAACTTGGTGGTAATAAGAGGAAGTTATTTGTCGGGTACGAATCAGGCATTACCTGTAAACCTAGAAATGTACCACTTCCAAAAATCTCTCTTATTGTTGCTACTACTATTAATATAAAACTATAGCCCAATCCATTTCCCAATCCATCAAGAAAGCTTCTTATTGGTGGATTTTTCATTGCATAGGCTTCCGCTCTACCCATCACAATACAGTTAGTGATAATTAAACCTACAAAAACAGAGAGCTGTTTACTTGCTTCGTAAGCATAGGCTTTAAGAATCTCGTCAACAATTATCACTAAAGAAGCAATCACAGTCATTTGAACAATGATTCTTATGTTTTCTGGAATGTAAAATCTTAAGAGTGATATGAAGAAATTAGATAATGCCACTACCGAAGTTAAAGCTGCACACATAACTAGGGTTACATCCATTTTTACTGTTACTGCGAGAGCAGAACATATTCCCAATATCTGTAAAGCAATGGGATTATTTTCAATAATTGGAGCAAATAGTAGTTGTTTTGACTCTTTAAAAGTTAATGGTTTCATTAGCTGTTAAATGTCTCCTTTACTATTTTTAAGGCGGGCCCGTAGGCTTCTGGTCCAAGCCAATATTCAATCATATTTGAAACGCCATTACTTGTCAGAGTTGCTCCAGAGAGACCATCTACCTCATATTTATTCGAAGAGGCTCCTTTCACAACCTTTAATTCAACTCCCCCATCTTTGTTATATAAAATTTTGCCTTTCCAAATATTTTTCCATTCCTCATTCTCAACTTCCGCACCTAGTCCTGGAGTTTCTTTATGTTCATAAAATTCAATTCCGTTTATTGTATTTAAATCGGATGCAAGAGATATGTATCCATAAAGCGTTCCCCATAAACCATAACCTCTTATAGGCAAAACAACCTTTTCGATATTATCTTCTTTATCAAACCACAAATACATTGGTCCTACATTTTCCATTCTTTTCAAAATGGCAATATCCTTTTCTTTTGGAACTGCTGTTGATAAGTCAGATTTCAAAGTCGCTTTTAAATGATCATATTTTTCATCCATCTCAACAAGCTCATTTGATTTGAAATTTACATAAATTATTTCTATTTTTTCAAATTCTTCATTGATGTTTTCTGAATTTATTCCAGCAGCTAAAAGAATTTTACTTTTTTTATCATTCTCTAAATTTAATTCTTGTGTTGATCTTACAGAAACAGCTGTAAAGGAAACTACAACAGCGCATGCTATACAAGCTAATAAAGGAATAAATAAATTTTTCATGAATTATATCTCTCCATCCTTCGAGAAGTATTTAACGATGTAATAGTGAAATCTATAGCCGGAGCTAAGAGATTCGCAAAAAGAATTGCGAGCATCATTCCCTCAGGAAATGCAGGGTTTATAACCCTTATCAATACAACGATAACTCCTATCGAAATTCCATAAATCCATCTACCCATATTTGTATTTGCGGCACTTACTGGCTCTGTTGCCATATACACCAATCCAAAAGCAAAGCTACCAATTGTTAAATGCCAATACCAGGGAATTGCAAACATAGGGTTAGTTTCTGAACCAATTAAGTTAAGAGCACTACTCATAACAATCATTCCTGCTAAAGTTCCAAAAATAATTCTCCAAGATGCGATTTTGGTGTAAACCATATATGCCCCAGCAAGAAGAATTAAAAATGTTGATGTCTCACCTATCGATCCAGGTATTTGTCCAAAAAACGTTTGCCCCCATGAAAAATTACTGTTAATTCCGTTCATTCCTTCTAACGCAGCTATGCCAAGAGCTGTTGCTCCAGAATAGCCATCAATCGATCCATTATCAGCAAGACCTGCAACCCAAACCATATCTCCAGAGAGTTCAGTTGGATATGCGAAATAGATAAACGCTCTACCAGTTAGCGCCGGATTTAAAAAGTTTTTTCCTGTGCCACCAAAAAGTTCTTTTCCTACTACTATTCCAAAAGCAATTCCACTTGCTGCTTGCCACAAGGGAATGTCTGGAGGGCAACTAAGTGAAAATAGAACAGTTGATACAAATGCACCTTCATTAATTTCATGTCTTCTTATTGTGGAAAAAATTGCTTCACATGCTATACCTGTAATAAATACGGTAAGGTAAATTGGAACAAAATAAACCATACCAAACCAAAACCTATGCAGATGGTTTGAAGGGTCTGTGCCAACAAGTTGAATAAGGCTGTTATGCCAATCACCTGTTGTTGAAAAACCACCCTTATCTAAATAGTCTAGACCAAAATAGCCCATGTTATACATTCCCCAGAACATTGCTGGGAATGTTGCAAGCCACACAACAACCATGACCCTTTGAACATCAACTCTATCTCTAATGTGAGTTTTTCCAGTTGTTGCAACTTTAGATGAAAAAAAGAAGTTTTGAACTACCTCATAAAGATAGAAAAAAGTATTACTTTTCTGCGGTCTATTTTTGTCAAAAAAGTTCTCTAAAAATTTCAAGAATTTTCCTCCTTCCAAATATCATCTATACAATCTTTAAATAGTGCCACATAGTCATATTTACTAGGGCAAACATATGAAAAAACACTCATATCTTCAGGAATCAAATCAAAAATACCTAATTCTCGCAGTGCTACAAGATCTCCTATTGCTAAAGATTTCAAAAACAATGTTGGGTCAATATCAAAAATGTTAACCTCATCAAAGACACCTATAGGCACAATAGCTCTGTAACCTCCATTTACATTTGTATCAAAATCAAACTTTTCAGGCTTTGTAATGCTTGAGAGGAATACATTTGTGGCACTATGATCTTTTTCACCTAATTTCAGCCAATTGAAAAGGTTCGCCTTCCTTTCATCTGAAATTATAGTTACTTGATCAGAGTATCTCGTAAGATAGCTTGTATAGCTGTCACCAGATGTGCCATATAATGCACTCCCAGAAATAAGTCTGCTTTCTTTGCTTGCATTACCGGCTGTTATTTCGGTTAAACTTGCTCCAGAGATAGTTTTGAATAGTTTTGGTTCAATACAAGCAGAACCTGTAACACTTACATATTTTTCAAAACAATAACTTTTAGTGGAAATGTATTTTCCAATTCTTATTACATCCTGCCAACTAATAGTCCAAGTTTTTTTACTTTTTCTTATTGGACAAATTTTATTGATATGAGCAGAACTGTTACCACTTGGATACTTGCCACTAATCAAAAATTTTTCTACATTTTCATTAGCAGTTTCTATTTCTTCATTGCCACATAAAAATACAGCATTCTCTGCAAGTTCCTCCAGCACATCAAGTCCTAAATCGAAAAAATTATTTTCTTTTGAAATTATGAGATTGGGGTTTAATTCAAGTGGGTCTTTTCTACAACAATTTACAAAAATATAGTTTGGCTTTGAATTAATATTTGGCACCCTATCAAAAGGCCTTTCCCTTAAGCTATCCCAAAGTCCTACATTATTTAAATCCTCACCTATATCACCACTTATATTTAATTCAAAAAGAGTATTTTTTTTGTCATTTTCTATCTCAACAGAAATTAAAGCTCTTTTTTCCCCTCTATTCACTGAGCTTATTACTCCACTCACCGGAGAGACAATTTTAAAGCCTTGATTTGTTTTATCTTCAACAATCGGTTGACCAACTCTTACTAGATCGCCTTCAGACGCTAAAAATTTTGGCTTAAGACCAAAATAATCTTCACTTAAAATTCCTATAAATTTTGGCTCTAAATCTTCAACTTTGAATTTTTCTACAGAGCCAAAAAGAGGTACATTCAATCCCCCTTTTAACTTTATTTCTTTCATTTATTGCTTTGGATATCTTAATAGGTTGACATCTAATACTTTTTTCAAAAGCCTTACAACCTGTCTGCTGTAACCATACTCATTATCGTACCAACAGTAAATAGTCACATTGTTAAAATTACTAATTGTTGCTTGAGAGTCATAAACTAAAGCAAATTCATTGCTGTAATAGTCAGATGACACAGCATCNATAGAGTTTGAGTAGTCAATGGTTTCTCTTAAATTTGAACTAAATGCTGCTTTTCTAAAACATTCATTCACTTCATCTACACCAACACCTCTTTTAACTGTCAGGCTTATTATCGCAAGACTAACATTAGGAGTTGGAACCCTTATGGCATTTGCTGTAATTTTTCCTTTTAATTCAGGGAGAATTTTAGCTACAGCTTTAGCAGCACCCGTATCCGTAATTACAAGATTTAAGGCAGCGCTTCTGCCTCTTCGGTCAGATGGGTGGAAATTGTCAATTAAATTTTGATCATTTGTAAATGAGTGAACTGTTTCAATGTGACCGTTTACAATCTTAAAATTATCATCGATAAGTTTTAGAGCGGGGACTATTGCATTAGTAGTACATGATGCTGCTGCAAGCATTTTATCCTCAGAAGATGCTTTATCATCATTAACTCCAAAAACAATATTTTTAATTTTTCCTTTCCCAGGAGCAGTTAATAAAACTCTTTCAACACTTGGGTTTTTTACGTGTTGTGAGAGCCCCTCTTCATCCCTCCATACTCCAGTGCTATCTATTACAGTCGCTCTCTTAATATCAAAGTCTTTATATTTAACCTTCTTTGGATTGTCTGAGTATATAAATGAAACTTCATTTCCATTTATTATCAATGAATTATTTTGTTTGTTTACTCTTATAGTCCCCGGAAACGGTCCATGAACGCTGTCATTTCTCAATAAACCTGCCCTTTTTATTAGATCATCATCATGTCCAGAATCTCTTAAAACAATTGCTCTAAGCCTCCATTTTGCTCCCGCACCAGTATCGCTTATAAGAATTCTTGTTAAGATTCTTCCAATTCTTCCAAAACCATAAATAACAATATCTTTTGGCCTTAAAGGATAAGATCTTTTTGTTCTTTTTTGTTCTGCTAAACATTTGTCAACATACTTTTCCGAATCTAGTTGTTTATTCTCTAAAAGATGTACAACCATCTCACCAATATCTATTTCGCATGGCATTAATTTCATCTTCGAAATTTGCTCTAGGACTGGATAGGTTTCAATCTCACTAAGCTCATTTCCTTCAACTTCCCTAACGAATCTATGTAATTTCATTATTTCTAAAGCAGAGCAATTCAGCAGGGGGCGTCCATACATTAAAATACGTATACCGCTTCGATAGAGTTTACCGACTATGGGAACCATTGATTCTGCAAGTGCTTCTCTCCACTTCCAGTCACCAAAGTAATCATCTACCTTTGGCCTTCTTCGTTTATCTGGATTAAATCTTTTGACCAAAACTAACTATTTATGTACTTCTGTAGATAAAAGTCAGCGCTACCAAAAATATTTGCTATAACCATTAATCTCTTAAGGTAATGACCAATAGACATTTCTTCAGTAACACCCATACCACCATGAAGTTGAACGGCCTCCTCTCCAACAAGTTTACCTGATTTTGAAATTTGATTTTTCAACCCATAGATAAGCTTAGTTTTTTCATCTTTATCTTCTGTTGCAAGAACTTTCAGAAGAAAGGATTTTGTATATTCAGTTTCCATGAACATATCAACCATTCGGTGTTGTAGTGCCTGAAATTTCGAGAGTGGTGAACCAAATTGTTCTCTTTGTTGTGTGTATTCAATTGTAAGTCTGTAACATTTCTCCATCGCACCAACAGCTTCAGCTGAAATACATACAATTGCATCTTTCATTACCTCTTCTAGGTTATTTAGCGCATCTTTTTCTTGGATAATTGCCTCTGGTTTGCAGTTTTCAAAAGTTAGCTCACCAGACACAAATCCATCATAAGTTTTATAACTCTTTAGATTTAAACCTTCAGCATCTTTTGAAACTAATGAGAAACAAAAGTCACCACCTTTTTTTGAAAAAACTATAAAGTAATCTGCATTTGGAGCATTTAGAACAGTTGATTTAGAACCATTGAGTAGACCCTTATCATCTAAAACTGTTTCAATGTTTTCTAAATTATATCCTTTTTCTGGTTCGTAATTTGCTAAGGAAAATTGCTTTTCCCCACTTACGATAGAAGACAGATATTCATCTTTTTTATCAAAACCAGATCTTTTCAAGACTCCGCCAGCTAAAACTACATTAGCCAAATATGGTTCAACTACAATTGATTTACCGAACTCTTCGAAGAGGATACTTAAATCTAAGACATCCCCACCAAGACCTCCAAGCTCCTCGTCAAAAGGAACAGCAAGCCAACCTAAATCTGCAAATAATTTCCAGTGTTCTTTGCTAAAACCACTNTCAGAATTTACAGACTTCATTCTTGTTTCAAAGTCATAATCTGAAGTACAAAACCTTGATACACTGTCACGAAGTAGGTTTTGTTCGTCAGAGAAATTGAGATTCATAATTTACAAGCCCAATACAGCCTTAGCTATAATATTTTTTTGAATTTCATTTGTTCCACCGTAAATGGTAACTTTTCTAAAGTTCAAATATTTTGCAGCCGTAAGTTGAGCTGCTTTAGAAGATGATACTTCCTGATCTTTAAAGCCATATGGACCTCCGAAAGGAAGAGCCTCATGACCTGCAGCTTCAAGAGCAAGAGATGTTAGCCTTTGTTGAAGTTCAGTTCCCTTAATTTTCAGGAGAGAAGATTCTGCACCAGGACCTTTACCCTCTCTTTCTGCTGCTAGACCTCTAAGTTCTGTCATTTCCAAAGCACTAAGATCTAATTCTATTTGTGCAACTTTCGATTTAAAGAATGGATCTTCGGATAAAGGGCTATCATTGTGAAAGATTTTTTCCGCTCTCTTTACTAGACCTCTGAGACCTCTTCTTAATTGCGGTGCTCCGGCAATTGATGTTCTTTCATGAAAAAGTAAGAATTTTGCATAAGTCCATCCCTGACCAGGTTCTCCAACAACATTTTCAGCTGGCACTCTAACATTATCAAACCAAACTTCATTAACTTCGTGATCTCCATCTATGGTGATTATTGGTTTTACGCTTACCCCAGGAGTTTTCATATCAACAAGTATGAATGTGATACCCTCTTGTTTTTTACCTGAGTCATCTGTTCGAACAAGAACAAAAATCCAGTCAGCATGTTGTCCTAATGTTGTCCAAGTTTTTTGTCCATTAATTACGTATTCATCACCATCTTTTTCTGCCTTACACTTTAAAGAAGCTAAATCCGAGCCCGAACCTGGCTCTGAGTATCCCTGACACCACCAATCATCAAAATTTAATATTCTTGGTAAGAAATAATCCTTTTGTTTTTGGGAACCAAATGTCCAAATTACAGGAGCAACCATTTGAAGACCAAACGGTATAAACATTGGACAGCCTTCCATCGCTAACTCNCTAAGGTAGATATATTTTTTTGTAGCATCCCAGCCAGTACCACCGTGCTCTACAGGCCATGAATGCCCCATCCATCCTTTTTTAGCAACAACTTTGTGCCACTCTACTATCTCATCCCTTGTTAAATCGTCTCCATTATCCATCTTTTCTTTGATGTGTTTTGGGTACTCTTTATCGAGGAATTCTCTGACTTCACTCTGGAAGTCTAGGTCTTCTTTAGAAAAATTTAGATCCATATTTCACCCTACTTCTTTAACGTCTAGTTATATAATATATAGCTAATATTATTTATTGGGATTTTTGAGAAAAATCCTATTGGTATTAAAAACTTTATGGCCCTTTTTTTCAAGTTAATAGCTATTTTTTTGCTCTTATCTTTACATACCAGCGCAGAGGATAATAAGCAGAAAATACTAGTTGAAGTAAATTTTTTTAACTGGAAAAATTCAAATTCAACTGAAACTTTTGAAAATTTAGAGGAATTGAGTGTTTTCGATCCTTTTATTGATTTGAGAAAAGTTGAAATAAAAAATTTTCAAAGCTCCTTGAAAGAAAATATAGATAAAATTGAGAATGCATCATTCCTGCATTCAGTAGCCTGGAAGCAACAAATTGAAGAACTTGAAACATCAAAGTTTGTCAAAATAACACCATTTTTTGAGAACTGTTTNATAAAGGCCTACAAATCTAGATTTTTAAGATTGGTCGTAAAATGTGCTTCTAGAGATGGCTTTNTAATCAATAGTTCTTCAAAAGCAGAACTGGGAAGAACATATTATTTTGATCATCCAATGTTTGGTATATTAGTCTCTTTAAAACAGCAATAGGATTATTTGTAGTAGGCGTTTTCATTATTGGAGTGATCGGTAATATCCCTTACTCCCTTAAGTTCAGGAACTTTTTCAGTAAGAGTTTTTTCTATACCCTCTTTTAGTGTTACATCTACCATTCCACATCCCTGACAGCCACCACCAAATTGAAGAATTGCATACTTGTCGTCTGTAATTTCTTGAAGGTGCACATTTCCTCCATGTGACGCTAGTTGTGGATTTATTTCGTCATACAGAATGTAATTCACTTTATCCTCTAAACTGGCATCTTCACCAATTTTAGGGACTCTTGAACTTGGAGCCTTTATTGTGAGTTGGCCACCAAAGTTATCTTTATCATAGTTAACTTCCGCATCATCAAGGTAAGGTAAGCTTTTTTCCTCAATAAAAAGAATAAATTTTTTAAACTTAATCTTTGCATCGGTTGGCTCGGACTCATCTTTTTTACAAAAAGCTAAACATGTTTCTGCTCTAGGCGTTCCAGGCTCCGATACAAATATTCTTATATCACAATCGAAGTCTTTCTTTTCAATTAGCTCAGATAAGTACTCTTCCGCATTTTGCGTTACATTGATCATATATTTAATATAGTTCTTAAATGGGAATAATAAACGATTTTCTATCNNTTTTATCAGGAGTTGGTAAAAGAGACTCTTTAGAGNANTTTATTCAGAAAGGTTTTCTTAGAGCTTTAGCTATCGGAGCAATAATACTATTTTCATTTGTCAGTATTATTTTGCTGATAGTATATTTAATTATCTAAAGTTTTGACTCTAGCTCTGGCAAAGCTTCAAAAAGATCAGCTACTAAACCATAATCAGCAACTTTGAATATCGGCGCTTCCTCGTCTTTGTTTATAGCAACGATAGTTTTTGAGTCTTTCATACCAGCAAGATGTTGAATTGCACCCGATATTCCGACAGCTACGTATAAATTTGGAGCTACCGATTTACCTGTTTGTCCAACTTGGTAATCATTTGGTGCAAAACCTGAATCAACTGCTGCCCTTGAAGCTCCAATTGCAGCATTAAGTTTCGTTGCTATTCCTTCCAGAAGTTTAAAGTTATCTGAATTTTGCATACCTCTTCCTCCAGACACAACAATATCTGCAGATGTTAATTCTGGTCGATCAGATACAGTAAGTTCGTTTTTAACAAACGTAGGTTTATTAGTATTATTTGCTGGCAAGTCATGTTTAACAAACTCAGCACTTCCTCCATCTGTAGAAGTCTTATCAAAAGAGGTTGTTCTAATTGTAAGAACATTTCTGCTTTGTTCTGTTTTTACTGTTGCTATACATGCTCCTGCATAGATTGGTTTTTTAAAAGTGCTACCATCAACAACTTCTATTACTTCTGATATTTGCTGTATATCCATAAGGCCTGCAAATCTTGGCATTATATTTTTTCCTGATGTGCTAGAGCTAGCAAGGAAGTAATCATAATCATCGCTAACAGCAATTAAACAATCTACAGTATTTTCTGCAATTTCATTTTCAAATATTTTATCTTCAAAGACATGAACCTTTTTAACAGAGCTTAGAGTCGATATCTCAGCTTCCAAGTTGCTAATGTTTGAAGTTGTACAAATTAAATCTATTTCATCTCCCAGCATTTCAGCAGCCTTTATCACTGAAAGCGTTGCTCCAGATAAGGAATTATTATCATGTTCTGCAAGTACTAATATTTTTGTCATATTACCTTCGCCTCATTTTTTAATTTTTCGACAAGAACATCAACGTTTTCAACTTTAACGCCCTCCTCTCTTTCTGGTGGAGATTCAACTTTTAATGTTGTAACTGTTGGCTTAACTTCAACGCCTAATTCTTCAACTGTTAATTCCTCAAGAGGCTTTCTTTTAGCTTTCATAATATTTGGCAAAGAAGCATATCTTGGTTCGTTAAGCCTTAAATCTGTAGTAATAACAGCTGGCAAGCTTGAACTTAGTGTTTCAAGACCTCCATCAATTTCTCTTGTTACCTCAACATCATTACCGTTTAATTCAACTTTTGAAGCAAATGTTATTTGAGGTAAATTTGTAAGAGCTGAAAACATTTGTCCTGTTTGATTATGATCTCCGTCGATACCAACTTTGCCCATAATTACTAAATTTGGTGATTCTTTTTCATAAACCTTTACAAGAACCTTTGAAACATCAAGAGGTTGAAGAGCTTTATCAGTTTTCACAAGTATGGCTCTGTCAGCTCCTAAAGCTAGTGCTGTTCTGAGTTGCTCTTGGTTTTTTTCGTCTCCAACACTTACTGCAATAATCTCAGTTGCNTTTCCACCCTCTTTTAATCTTATTGCTTCTTCAAGAGCAATTTCACAAAAAGGATTTACAGCCATTTTGACATTTGACAAATCAACATCGGTATTTGCTTGATTTGGTCGGACCTTGACGTTGTAATCGTTTACCCGTTTAATTGGAATGAGTATTTTCATTGTTTTTTTGAATCAAATAACAATATATAGGATAAAGTTAAATTTTAAACAGTAAAGCATAATTTATGGCAAGGGAATCAATGGATTATGATGTGGTTATCGTAGGCGGTGGCCCATCAGGACTGTCTGCTGCAATAAAGCTAGCACAGATATTCAAAGAAAAAAAACAAGAAAAAAGCATTTGTGTGCTTGAAAAAAGTGCAGAAATTGGAGGCCACATACTTTCTGGGAATGTCTTTGAAACAACAGCACTTGATGAGCTCATACCTGACTGGAAAGAAAAAAATGCACCATTAAACGTCCCTGTCAAAAAAGATGCAATTAAGTTTCTTCTCAATGATAAATTAAGCATTCCTGTTCCATCATTTTTGATGCCAACAATGAAGAATCATGGCAATTACATTATCAGTCTTGCAAATCTTTGTAGATGGCTAGCTGAACAAGCTGAATCTCTAGGAGTTGATATTTTCCCTGGATTTCCTGCTGCAGAAATCATTTACAAAGAAGGAAAAGTTGCAGGAGTTATTACGGGTGATATGGGGAAAGATTCAAAAGGAAATGAAAAAGATTCTTTTCAACCTGGTATGGAAATTTTTGCAAATGAGTCTACTGTTTTTGCAGAGGGATGTAGAGGAAATCTTGGAAAACAGTTGATTAAAAAGTTCGAGCTAGATAAGGGAAAAGATCCACAACATTACGGGATAGGCTTTAAGGAGATCTGGGAAGTTGATAATGAACATCATTCAGAAGGTTTGGTGATGCACACAAATGGATGGCCATTACCCGACGATACACCTGGAGGATCATACATGTATCACGCAGAAAATAAGCAAGTATTATTAGGTTTAGTTGTTCCCTTAGATTATAAAAATCCACATTTAAGTCCTTATGATGAATTTCAAAGATGGAAAACACACCCCACTATCAAGAAATATCTTAAAAAAGGAAAAAGACTTTCATATGGAGCTAGAGCATTGATAAAAGGTGGACTGCAAAGTCTTCCAAGTATGGACTTTCCAGGAGGACATTTAATTGGTTGTAATGCTGGGACTCTTAACTTTTCTAAGATTAAGGGATCACATACAGCTATGAAATCTGGTATTGAAGCTGCAAAAGTTATTTCTGAAAAGATTGATGGCAAAGATGTGACTCTTGATAAACAGCTTNAAGAGACATGGCTTTACAAAGAGCTATATAAATCAAGAAACTTTAATCCCTTCTTTCATAAATTTGGTGGCTTAATTGGAGCAGCTATGAACGTTTTAGATCAGTTAATATTTAGGGGGAAGCTTCCATTTACATTAAATCATCCTGTTCCAGATCATGATTGTCTTAAAGAAGCTAAAGACTGTAAGAAAATTGAATATCCTAAATATGATAACGAAATAACATTTGATAAATTAAGTTCAGTTTACTTATCAAATACATATCATGAAGAGGATCAGCCTTGTCATCTAGTTCTAAAAGATCCTGATTTACCAATTATGCATAATCTTGAGAAATATGATGAGCCTGCACAAAGATATTGTCCTGCAGGAGTTTATGAAGTTGTTGAAGAGAATGGAGAAAAAAGATTTCAAATTAATTCTCAAAACTGCATACACTGTAAAACTTGTGACATAAAAGAACCTTCACAAAACATAAATTGGATTACACCTGAAGGCGGTGGAGGTCCAAACTACCCAAATATGTAATAAAATAGTTGAATGAAATTCTGGCAACTCATTCTCGTTCTGTTTATATCATTTATAGTTGGCTTCTCAACAAATGTCTTTTACGAAAACTTTAAACTTAAAGGACCTAACGAGGATCAGGAAAAATTTACTGCGTTTCTAGATGAATATTGGGAATATGTTATCGATCAAAATCCAACATTTGCCTCACTGTTGGGCTATGAGGGCTATGATGATAAGGTTTCCAGTAATTCAATTTCTGAATTTTACAAGAATAGAGACTTTGAAAAATACGTTATAGATGTTTTAAAAAAAATTAATCCTGAGAGCCTAACAGAAGATGATCAGCTCAATTACCGATTACTTCTTCTATCGAATGAAACTGATCTTGAGTCTCGTAGTTTCCCTNGTTTTTACATGCGTCTTAATCAAAGAGGNGGTGTTCAAGATTATTATGATTTAGCTAGCAGACTTAAGCTTGAAAGTATCCAAGACCATAGAAATTGGTTTGAAAGAGTAAAGTCTTATTCTCAGAACGTAAAAAACTCGCTCGATATAAATAGAGAGGGACTTGAAAAAGGATACACTCAACCGAAACATATCGTTCGAAAAGTCGCAGAACAGATNGATTCAATGACTTCAAAAAAAACTGAAGAAAACCCTTATTTCAAATCTTTTTCAAAATTAGAGGCGATGAATAGTGATGAGGCAAAGGAATTGTTGGCTGAAGTTAAGGAATTTATTGAAGATGAGCTAATGCCATCATATAAAGAATTATCAACATTCTTAAAAAATGAGTACATTCCCAATTCACGTGACTCAATAGGGTTAAGTGGAGTGCCTGACGGAAAGGCTTGGTATGAATTTAAAGCGCGATCTTTTACTACTACAAACTTAACACCTGATGAGATTCATGAACTTGGATTAAAAGAAATTAAGAGAATAAGAAAAGAAATGGAAGATGTCATAAAAGAAGTCGAGTGGGATGGAGATTTTAGATCTTTTTTAGATTTTTTAAGAACAGATCCACAATTTTACTACGAAACTGGTGAAGAGCTTTTAGCTGCTTATAGGGCAATGGCTAAAAAGATAGATGCATACATGCCAACTCTTTTTAATAAATTTCCAAGAGCGCCATATGGAGTAATTGAGATTCCAATGGAAACAGCTCCATACACTACAACTGCCTATTACAATAGTCCCTCCGCAGGTAGACCAGGTTATTTTTACGCAAATTTATATAAACCAGAAACTAGACCTAAATATGAAATTCCAGTTTTAACTGTTCATGAAGCAGTGCCAGGACATCATCACCAGCTTTCTCTTACTCAGGAACTTGAGAATGTTCCTAATTTCAGAAAGTATTCAGGATTTACAGCTTTCATTGAGGGTTGGGGGCTTTACAGTGAGCAATTAGGCGAGAGTATGGGAATTTATGATGATCCCTATGATAAGTTTGGACAACTTACCTATGATATGTGGAGAGCAATTAGGCTTGTTGTAGATACTGGCATGCATTACAAAGATTGGTCTAGGGATGACGCCATAAATTTATTTTTAGAAAATACTGCTAAAACACAGTTAGATATTGAAAATGAAGTTGATAGATATATTGCATGGCCTGGCCAAGCTCTTGCATATAAAATTGGTCAACTCAAAATCATGGAACTAAGAGACAAAGCTAAAGAAAGTTTAGGAGAAGATTTTGATATTAAAACTTTTCATGATCATATTTTAAGTTTTGGCTCTATTCCTTTAAATGTACTTGAAGAAAAGGTAGATGAGTTTATTGTCGAGAATACAAAATGAAGTTTCTCAATTTTAAAAAAATAGTTCTTACTTTAATAATTTTTACATCATTTTCAGCACATGCTTATTGGGATAAAGGACATTCAGCAATATGCCAACTTGCTATTGATAATTTAAGTGAAGAAAGTAAAAAAGAGGTAAATAAAATTATTGGCAATGATAAAAAATGGTGTGTGTGGGCCGATACAATTAAAAGAGATAGACCTCAAACACGATCCTGGCATTACGTAAATCTACCGGAGGGTGTTTCTAAGTATTCACATGATCACTGTCCAGCAAAGGGGTGTATAGTCAGCGCATTACTTCAACAAATAGAAATTTTTAAAAATAAAGACGCTTCAAAAAGAAAACGTAAGGAAGCATTAAAATTTATAGGCCACTTTATTGGCGACGTACATAATCCCCTTCATATTGGATATTTGAGTGATCTTGGTGGGAACAGGCTTAAAGTAGAGATATGGAATGGTGATAAAACGAATATGCACCGACTTTGGGATGGTTTGATTCCAAACTATGCTTTAACAAAACCATTAATGTTTTTAGATGTTGAAAAAGCATCCCCAATTGAAATTGGAATGTCGCACGAGGAAAGAGTTATATATTGGATAAATGAAAATAGAGAAATTTTATTGTCTGATGCAGTTGGTTATGTGGCTAGGCAGTCATTTTTAGATCAGGCTTATTTTGAGAAGAACGTGCCAATTGCTTACTATAGAATGTCTTTTGCAGGATCTAGGCTTGCCTATCTCATTGAAGAGCTTTTAGGAAATTAATTTAAGTAAAAATAATTATTGTCAGACTCTAAATAAAGTCTATTTCCATCCTGATTCGCATCTGATATTAGCTTATAGAAAACATTTCGGCTAAGCAGCCCCCATACATTATCTTTCAGTTTAATTTTAGGATAAGGCTGATTATCAACCATAGGAACAGATAAAGGATTATTTTTTGTTAACTTAATCCATTCATCTGTATTGGTTTTAAACATAATAAAATTTTCTTCAAATTTATAATCAGTAATAAGAAAAATCTCTTTTTTTACTTTAACTAAAATTTTTTCTGAGGGCGTTACTACAAAATATTCGCCCTTTTCGTATTTAATCAGTTTTGAAAACAATTTAACCATCTTAATTCTTTCAATTTTTGATCCGTTATAAAACCACTCAGCATCTGAATTAATTTCAAACTCAACACCTTCACAAAGTTTGGGATTCCATTTTTCAACTGGATAGTCCTCTAGCGAGAGAATATTTTCTTCTAATTTACTTAAGTCCATACATATATAATTAGTCCAATTCCAACAAATATAAGTCCAATTGAAGAAATTATTACAATCTTTTTTTGAACACTTTTTGTGAGTATGCTTCTACTTCCGAGATTGAGAAAATAGCTTAAAAACATAAACCAAAGGGATGTAGCAATAAAAAAATATAGAGAAATAAAAATTTGAAACTCTAGAGAAGTTTTTTCAGCAATGCCACCAAATAGTGATATAAAAAAAATAAAGGCTTTTACATTTAGAGCATTAACTAAAAGGCCCTCTCTAAATCCTTTAAATAAATTTTCTTCTTCTTTTCTTTGAGTAGAATTTGCCAACTCTTCGATTTCGTTATTTCTTAATCCTGAAATTCCTAAATAAAGCAAATACATTCCTCCTAGACTTCCAATAAATACGTAAAGATTAGGGATAATTTGATAAAGAATTCTAAAAGCATAAACACTAAACATTGAATGAAGAAATACTCCAAAACCGATAGCAAAAGAGGCTATAAGTGCATATGACAATCTTTTTTGTAAAGAGGTTTTAACAACATAAAAAAAGTCAGGCCCAGGAGATATAACTGCAAGAAAATGAGCAAAAGCTAATGAAAAAAATATAGAAGCACTCATAGGTATATTGGCTCTCTTTCAAGTTTAATACCATAAGTCGCCATAATGACATCAATAACCCTATTCTCAAGTTCTTTTACCTCTCTTGAGGTTGTAATTCCAAAATTTACAAACACCAATGAGTGTTTTGATGAAATTCCTAAATTATTTAGCCTCATACCTTTTAGATCTGACTTATCAATCATTTCAGCAGCGGAGAGTTTTATTTGATCTCCCTCTCTTTTGAATGTCTTCAATTTCTCTAATTTCTTATTATTTTGAAAAAATTTTTCTGACACTAATGGATTTTTAAAAAAACTTCCAACATTTGGGTAATCTGAAGTATTAGGAATTTTAGATTCTCTTAATTCAACAATTTTATTAGCCCAATTCATTGCATATTTAATATCATTAGAATCTTCTTTAACAGAAAATATTCCTGGAGAGAAGTAACTAGAATTTGGAGAAAATTTCTGATTAAGAATCAGAGTAACTTCATTTATGATTAGATCTTTATTTAATTGAAATACGCTTTTTCTATAACCAAATTTACAATCTTTGTTTAGAAAATTTACAACTTTATTTTTTTTAATATCAAAACACTCTAATTTTTTTACAAATTCTGAAATTTCTGAACCGTATGCACCAATATTTTGAATGGGTGCAGCACCAACTGATCCGGGAATCCCCGCAAGATTTTCTAGCCCAAAACATCCATTTTTAATTGTTTTAAAAACTGCCTCGTTCCAATTAACGCCTGCTCCAATTTTTACAGTATTTTTATCTACTTTAAATTTTTTATTTTTCGATTTTGCAACAACATCCTTGAAGTTTCTTGGAAAAATTGTGTTGGTTCCCTCTCCTAAAGCACATATTCTTAAGTTGTTTTTTTTGCAATGACTATTTAATTTTTTTAATTCATCTAGATTTTCATATTCAAAAAAAAGTTCTGCCTCTGAANTTAATCTAAGTGAATTTTGATGTTTGAGATTTTTTTTAATTAGATTCAATTTCAGTGATATGGTTTCTAAATTTTTCTAGATCCTCAGGTGTATCTATNCCCCAAGCTTCAAAAGTCTTTACNTCAAGAACATGNATATCATACCCATTTTCTAATGCTCTTAATTGTTCTAGTTTTTCTATCTTTTCAAGTTTTGAATTAGGCAATGAAGAAAATTTTTTTAAAAATGATACTTTATAGCCATACACCCCAATGTGATGAAACATTTCAGCCCCCTCCTCCGCTGAAAAAGGAATTTTTGCCCTAGAGAAATATAATGCTTTCCCATTATTATCAAAAACTACTTTTACTCTATTTTCATCGTCAATGTCATCGTCTTGATTAAATTTTTTACAAATAGTTGCATAGGGGTGAAGATTCACTGACATAAATTCTGCAAGATTATTTACTGCATCAACATCGATCAAAGGCTCATCTGCTTGAAGATTGATAACTAGTTCATCGTCACCCATAGATGCACTTTCCACATACTCACAAATTCGATCTGTACCAGAAGAATGATCTTTACCAGAAAGAAATGGCACACCACCAATTTCTTTAATATGCTCGTATATTTCTTTTGAATCTGTAGCAACCACTACAGAGTTAGCTTTGGTGCTTTTGCTTCTCTCCCATGTTCTCTGAATAATTGTTTTTCCATTAATTTCTTTCAGTAGTTTTCTCTCCAACCTGGTTGAAGCAAGCCTTGCAGGAATTACTATATTAAAGTTTACGCTCATTCAGTTTATCAGTAATTAATTTTGTGATGTTAACATTAAGTTTTACCTTCATTTTTAAAAACCACATATTTTTTTGTATAAGTTTCTTATCCATTCTTACTGCATCTTTTTCAGTCATAAGAATAGCTCTTTTGAAATCAAATTTAATGTCATTTTCAGAGAAATAGTGATGATCAGGGAAAAATTTATGTTCACAAGCAATACCTAGATTTGAAACACTATTTAAAAATCTTTCAGGTTTTGCAATTCCTGATATTAAATTTGCGCTTGTCCCAAACGGATAATCTTCTATTTCAAATTCATCTCCTGTCTTGATGTTTACCCAACTTGCAGGCTCTAATTCAAAAAAATCAACATTATCTTTATTTCTTCCGCTGTATAAAAACAAATCAGTCTTGTTAATTCTCTCTTTTTTATCCCTTAAAGGGCCAGCAGGAATGAATAAGCCATTTCCAAAATCCCTTTTTGAGTCTTCAACAATTATTTCAAAGTCCCTTCTTAAGCCATGATGTTGAAGGCCATCATCAGAGATAACTATGTCTGTATTTATATTTCTTTGAGCATATGAGACAGCTCTTGCTCTATCTCTGTCCACTACAACAGGAAAGCCCCTGTTATAGTGAAATATAGCTTCATCCCCTACATGTTTTGCATCCGAATCATCATTCAGCTCAACTGTTCCATTAAAGTTTCCTTTATAGCCCCTTAGAACAATAGTGGGCCTATATCCAACTGTTCTTAAGTCTTTAGCAATTTGACTAACTAAAGGTGTTTTTCCATTTCCTCCTGCAGATACATTTCCCACAACAATAACAGGAACCTCATCTACCGAAGAAATTTGTCTTCGATTAAATAAATCTTTTATAGATATTGAAAGCCAATATAAGAGACTAATTGGCATTAACAATATGTTTAATATGCCAACCCTATCCCAAAATCCTAATTTTTCAACATAGATTTCTGGTAACACTTTTTCTATTTTAGGAGTTTCTTTTTCTATTTTTTCTTGCCCCTTCCCTTGAAGCTTGTTGTAAAGCCCTTGTTGTTCCATGAGCTCATCATGTTTACCCATTTGAGTTATTCTTCCATCTTCAATTACACATATCTTGTCAGCTTTCTCAACGCTGCTTAGCCGATGCGCAATAATGAAAGTGGTTTTATCTTTAGATGCCTTTTCAATAGCTGTCTGAATAGCCTTTTCAGATTCATTGTCTAGTGCAGAAGTTGCTTCATCAAAAATTAAAATAGAAGATTTTTTAAGAAGTGCTCTAGCAATTGCAACCCTTTGTTTTTCTCCACCAGAAAGTAAAACACCATCATCGCCAATAATTGTGTCAAAACCATCTGGAAGATTTGTTATAAACTCNTAAGCGTTAGCATCCTTCGCAGCNTCATAAATTGCCTTTTCTGTTACTTCCTTTAAACCATAGGTGATGTTATTTCTTATGGTGTCATTAAAAAGAACAGGATCCTGAGAAACATAAGAAATTGCTTCCCTTAAGTCTTTAAGGTTAATCTTCCTGATGTCATAACCATCAATCGTAATTTTCCCTTCAAAGGAGTCATAAAACCTATTTAGAAGATTCACGATAGTAGATTTTCCACTTCCNGATCTCCCTACAANAGCAATTGTTTCACCTTTTTTTGCAGATATTGATATCTCTTTTAGAACTGGATCAGAGTGCTCGAGATAAGAAAATGAAACGTTTTCGATTTCTACATTTCCTTCAAGTGTTTGTTGAAGTTTAATGCCAGATTCATGATCCTCTGGATAGCTATCAATAGTATTGAAAATATCTTCTGCAGCAGCTAGTCCTCTCTGTATTACAGCGTTTAAATTCGACAATTGCCTTATAGGCCTAGCCATTAAACCTGCTGCAGTAAAAAAAGCTACAAATGATTCAGATGGTAAATTTAATTCATCTAAGTTCGATAATGCAAGATAACTCATAAGAGCTAATGAGAATGCAACGAAAACTTGAATAAGCGGGGTAGATAAATTCAGTGTACTTTCCATCTTCAGGTTTTGTTTTAAATTCTCATCGTTTGCCCTTTTAAATCTATCTTTTTCACCATCTTCATTATTAAATGATTTAATTTCCCTTGCGCCTGTTGCAATTTCATTACTTACTTGAGTTACTAAGCCCATAATCTCTTGAATTTTTCTAGCTACTCTTCTCATTCTTTTTCCTGCAAAACTTACAACAACTGCTATTAAGGGCGTTATTACAAGCACAACAACTGTAAGTTTCCAGCTTAAATATAAAAGATATACAAATAGTCCAATAAGCAATAATCCCTCTTTAGCTAAAATTTTTAGGGCATTTGTTGCTGCCCCAGTAATTTGGTTTGTTGTAAATATGATTCTGTTTACAATCTCACCTTTGGAGGCCAGATCAAAAAAACTCATAGGCTGATAAATTAGAGAGCTGATCAATTCTTCTCTCAGATTATGAACTACTTTTAAACCAACATTAGCCATGAAGAAATTACCCATATAAAAACCTATTCCTCTAAGCACAGAAACCACTAAAAGAAATAGTGCTAACGAGATTGGACTAAGAAGTTCTGATTGATTTGAATTATTTATGTAGCTTATAACTCTTTTAAGCCATTCAACAGCTGATATATCTGCTGCTGCAAATATAAAAAAACCAATAATACTTAGTGAAAATAAACCTTTGTGTCTAAAGGTGTACTTAAGTAGTCTTGAGTAAATATTTTTATCCAACTCACTCCCCTAAATGGAAATTNATAATCTTTAAGATTGTATCAGCACGCTCTGCAAATGAAATATCATGAGTAGCATACAATACAAGACAGTCATTATTTTTTGCATACTCAAGTATAAAATCTTGAACATTTTTACTATTTTCTCTGTCTAAATTTCCTGTTGGCTCATCTAATAAAAGTATTTTTGGACTAGATGATATAGCTCTTGCTACAGCAGCTCTTTGTTGCTCGCCCCCTGATATTTCAGAAGGATATTTATGCTTAAGATTCAATATGTTTAAACTTTCTAAACTTTTGCTTATTTCTGGTGAATCCTCTCCAAAATTGGCTGCCAAACAGTTTTCATAAATAGTTAAATTTTCTAAAAGGTAATGAAATTGATATACAAATCCAAAATTATCTCTCCTAATCTTGCTTTTATAATTTTGATTTTGATCATGAAGTTCACGATCCAGTACTTTTATGGAGCCACTATTAAAATCATCGAGACCAGAAATAATATTTAAAAAAGTTGTTTTACCAGAACCAGAAGGACCAACGAGGCTGTATGACTTATTTGATTCAAACGTGAAATTCATTTCTTCAAAAACCTTATGGATTAGCTTACCTTCCCCATAATTCTTTGAAACATTCTCTAATTTAATCATTTTATAATTGAAACAGGATTTGTATTTGCAGCTTTATTTGCAGGAATAATTCCAAAAGAAATTATTAAAAAAATAGCAACAAGGTTAATTATTACAACATCTTCAAAGTGAACTATTGAAGGGAAGTATTCTAAATAATAGACATCTAAGACTGTGATGCCAAAAATTTGCGATAAAAAATTAAAAAATTCAGTAATGTTTAAAGATAAAAAAATGCCCATTAGATTTCCTAAAAAAATGCCAATANCTCCTATGATGCCAATTAGTTGAATGAAGATGAGCTGTATTTCTGTTTTGGAATATCCAAAAGTTCTTAATATTGCAATCTCCTTTTCATTTGCTCTTATAAGATTATTAATTGATATTAAGAGGCTGAAGATTGCAACGAGCAATATTAATGAAATGAGCAATGAGATCATCACCCTTTCTAATTGAACAGCTCTGAAAAGGCCTCCATACGAACTATTCCAGCTTATAGCCGAAATTTGATCAGATTTAAGCTTCATCAAAATATCCCTTCTAGTTTGACTCGCTTGCAAGACGTCATTAAGTTTGATTTCAATTTTTTCACCATTTTTTGGATTGAATATCGATTTAAATGATGTCTTGCTAATAAGTGCATATTTTTGATCTATCTCAGAGCCAACTGAAAAAATTCCAACAATTCTAAATGGAATAATTTTTGGCATTTCTTCCAATGGATTTTCTTCATCTATTACAACAATGTTTACAAATTCATTTGGAAATTTTCCTAATTCAAGAGCTAGTCCCTCTCCCAAAATAATATTATTCCCATTCTCCAGGTTCAAAAGACTGCCAATACTCAAGAAATCTGGAATTATAGAAAGCTCTGATATTNCATCAGTGCCTTTGATTAGTGCTCCTGTAGTGATATTTTCAGAATTTAATATCGTCTCTTTTGAAAAAAATGTTGATGTTGAGCTAATGCGAGAGTCAGATGCAATTTTTTCAATTGTATCTTTTGAGCTTATGAAGCCCCCCTTCTTTTCCAGAACTATATGGGGAATTACGCCAAGAATTCTTTTCCTTAGTTCATTCTCAAAACCATTCATAACTGAAACAACTGTTATTAACACAGCTATTCCAATGCTTACACCAAGTGTTGTAAGTATTGAAAGAGAGGATAATTTATTTGACCCCTTTTTTAGAAGATACCTAAATGAAATTTTATTGAGGAATGTGATCAAGAAATTCTTTTCATTAAATCTAAGAAAGCTTTGAAAGATTTACCTCTGGGAGGCCGCATTGCTTCGAAGATTTTATCAAATTTACTTTGGTAATACACAGCGCGAAGATTACTAAAATTCAAGAATCCTTCATAACCATGATAATGTCCATATCCTGAAGGTCCAACACCTCCAAATGGTAAATGTGATTGTGCAAGATGAAACATTACATCATTAATAGTTACCCCACCTGATTTTGTATTATTAATTACAAAATCTTGCTCAGCTTTTTTATTTCCAAAAAAATAGAGACCTAATGGATGATCATGCGAATTTATATAATTTGTTACTTCATCCAATTTTTCAAAAGTCATCAATGGAAGAAGTGGACCAAAGACCTCATTCTTCATTACTTCCATGTCATCGTTTACATTCAGAATGACTTTAGTGCCCATTAAGTTAATCTCTTGATTATCGAAATTCCCCAATTCAATTACTGATGCACCTTTTGCTTGAGCATCATTTAAATAAAGTTCCATTCTTTCAAAATGATCTTTATTAACCATTGAGGTGTATGTGTCTTCTCCATCAGCAGTTGGAAAGAATTCTGCAAAAACACTTTTCAAAGCATCAACAAAATCATCTTCTAACCCTTTTTTAATGAAAATATAATCAGGCGATAAACAGATTTGTCCATTATTCAAGGTTTTAACGAATAATATTCTTTTTGCAGCAAGTTTTAAGTCTGCATCATCAGAAATTATTGTTGGACTTTTTCCACCTAGCTCCATGGTAGTAGGGACTATATTTTCCGCAGTTTGACTAAGCACCTTCTTGGCAATTCTCCCACTGCCGGTATACAGAAGATGATCGAAGGGAAGTTTTGAAAACTCCTCACCCACTTCAGGACCACCAAGAAAAATCGCAAATTCTGATTTATCAAAATATTTTTCAACTGCTTCTTTTATTAGCTGCGAAGTATTTGGAGTAAATTCTGATGGTTTTGCCATTACTGTATTACCTGCTGCAAAAATCGATGCTGTGGGATAAAACACCATCCCAACAGGAAAATTCCAAGGTGCAATAACTCCTACACTTCCTAGCGGAGAAGGAATCATATATGACTTTGCTCCAAGAAATCCAGCTCCGTATTCCGATGGCCTTTTTATCGACTTCATCCATTTTTTTGTATTCTTAATAGAAAAATTTAGCGTTCTAAGCGTTTGAGATATTTCTGATGTAATTATTTCGTACTTTGATCTCATCTTATAATCAGCATTTAAGCTTTCAATTATTTGATCATCATGCGTTTCTATAAGAGCAACGCATCTTTTTAATCTATCTAATCTTTGTTCTAGAGATGGATGTCCATTCTCAATAAAGTTTCNTTTTTGTAAATCTAAAATATCTTTCATAGCTTTATTTAACTAAGTCAATTATACACTCTACCCAGCTGTCATTGGAGTTTAATGAAGGNACATAATCAAGTTTTTGACCNCCATGTTCCTCAAAAAGTTCCTTATATTCACTACCAATTTCAACAACTGTTTCAAGACAATCTATGGTAAATGATGGCGATACAACTAATAGACTTTTTGCTCCAGACTCTGCTAGATCTTTTATTACTTTATCTGAAAAAGGCTTTACCCATCCAGAATCAAGTCTAGATTGAAAAGAAGTAACAATTTTTTTATTTGGTAGTTTGAGTTTTTTGTTTATTAACTTTGTGGTTTCAAAACAGGTGGCTTTATAACAATAGTGGTTATCGCCATGAACTCCTTTCTCACAATCTCTATCCGAGCACAACCCCTCTTCATATACATCATTTAGTTGACTCACAGGCAAGCCGTGATAGCTAAAGATTACTTTGTCATACTTTTTTAAATCAAATTTTTTAATATTTTCGACAAATGCATTGATAAATTTTGGATTATCATAAAATTGGTCGATGGTTGTGATCTTTGGAATGACAGTCCATGAAGAAATCTCTTTAAATGTTTTTTCTAAAAATGAACCAGTTGTTGCAGATGAGTACTGAGGAAATATTGGAAAAAGAATAATTTCATTAAATCCTTTTTTTTCGATTTTCTTTAAAACTGAATTTATTGAGGGATTTTTGTAACGCATGGCATAAAAAACTGCATGCGATTTATTTAATTTTTTTGAGACTTTTTTGACTAAGTCCTCCATATGGAATTTTAANGGAGAGCCCCTTTTAGTCCATAACTCTNTATATCCCTTTGAGGATGAAAATGATCTTGTCGGTACAATTATCAAATTGACTAAAAGGTATCTAAGCAAGGACGGAATATTTATCATCCTTGAATCAGTTAAAAATTCGCTCAAGTATTTACCAACATCGATTACTCCTGGGCTATCTGGAGTGCCAAGATTAAGCATTAAAAGCGCTTTTTTACTTGTATTCATTAGTTTTAAGTATATACGGATGGAACATTGTAAATGCAACTGTTATAACGCAAACAATTGCTGATAAAGAATATAGATAAAAATAACCATAGACATAAAGAGAAACAAATAACGGTGCAATCATGTGTCCTATAGGGTATGTGCTACCCAGAAGGCCTGCTGCCGAGCTTTGAAAAGACTCATCATGGCTCTGAGATAAAGCTGAAGCATAACTTGGCCTAACTATTGCAAAACCTATACCATTTAAAATTAAGGCACCTACAAGAGAAAAAATATCATTTACATATATCAAAGCTATGAATGACAAAAATGCCAAGACAGGGCCTAACAACATCATTGTTTTTAACGACTTAAATAATGGAGTTATAAATGTTTGTGTTATCACTATAGATGTTGAATATATGCCAAAGGAAATGCTTACATAAACAGCTGCATCTTGTGCAGAGTAGTCTAATTTATCAAATATATAGAACCCTAAGGTTTGAAATATAATAGCCTGTGTAATGCTCATAAACGATGAAAGAACAACAAACGGCCATACTTTTTGGTCGCCAATTTTTAGCCTTTTTGGTTTGCTTAAAACTGCTTTTGTAGATTCAAGATTTCGAAGCCTAATATTTAGCTGTAAGGCTGCTAATAAACCTAACATTGAAAATAGTATGAATGGAATCTCATTATTAGCGAATCTGAAGAAGAATGCTCCAANGATCGGTCCCAATATAGTTCCTAAGACAAAGCCAGATTCAAGGTTTGCAAAAATTGTTGTTCTGTTTTTGCTAGAAGAGATTCTTCCTGCATATCCGAATAAAGCAGGTCTTGTTGCTGAACCAAATATTCCATAAACCATTCTGCAAGCTATTAGAGAAGGCAGAAGTGCAGCTGATGTAATGAATCCACGATCAAATAGAAAAATCGGAAGTATTATCAAAAACATATTAGCTGAATANCCAAGAGAACCAATTAACGCTACAGTTCTTGTTCCAAATTTATCGCTATACCTTCCCCACAAGGGAGACATAAAAAACCACGCAAAAGCTGAAACTCCAAAGACAAGAGAAACTTCTACTTCATTCAATCCCTGTTCTCTAGCGAAAATTGGTATTGAAGTAAAAACCAATGACTGGCCAAGACCAATAGTAAACATTGTAAAAAAAATCCATAGATAATTTTTTTCACTACGTGTTTTATACATTCAATTTAGAATTTAGAAATACCAATTGAACTTTTAACTTCTTCTAATAATGGCTTTGTAAATGCCCTTACTTTTTTTGCATTAGATTGAAGAATTTCCTCAAGATAATTTTCTTTAGATTTTAGTTCAGCATGTTTTTCACGTATAGGAGTTAAAAGCTTGTTTAAGTCTTCGAAAACAATTTTTTTTGCATCTCCCCACCCTATTCCATCGCTAAATTTGTTTTGCAGTTCTTTTATGGACTGTTCGTCTGCAAATGAGGAGTATATCGAAGATAAAATATTATCCTCCCATTCTTTTTTCTCTCCTGGTTCTTGGGAGTTTGTTATTATCTTCATAACTGATTTTTTTAATTCATCTTCGCCTGAAAGTAATGGAATTATGTTGTTGTAGCTTTTGGACATTTTNCTTCCATCAGTACCTAAAACTGTTTTCTCTTCATTTATTACAGCTTCAGGAATGTTAAAGATATTTCCAAATTTTTTATTAAACTTTTCTGCAATGTCTCTTGTTATTTCTAAGTGCTGCTGCTGATCTTTTCCAACTGGAACATGAGTAGCATTTGGACATAAAATATCACTAGCCATTAGTATTGGATAAGAAAATAGTCCAGCTGATATTCCCTCTTCAACATCTTTTTTACCATTTTCTTTATTTAAATCAGTTGCCGCTTTGTAGGCATGAGATCTGTTTAAAAGACCTTTTTCAGCGACACAAGATAATATCCATGCGAGTTCACTCACTTCAGGAATATCAGATTGTCTGTAAAAATAAGTTTTTTCTGGATCTAATCCTGAAGCTAACCATGCTAATGCAATTCCTTTGGTAAGCTCTTTAAGTTGTTTNGCATCACTAATTTTTATAATGGCATGCAAATCTGCGATGAATAAAAATGACTCATTATCTTTTTTTGCTAAGTCTAAAGAGGGCTTAATTGCACCAACATAATTTCCTAAATGAGGATAGCCACTTGGTGTAATACCTGTTAAAATGCGTTTCATATTTGTATTGAGGATTATAAATAATAATAAACTAGATTTGTGGGAGAGAGAGCAATAAATTTAAATCAACAGCTTAATTATATTGAGCAACTTTTTTCTTCAGGCCAAATAAAAAAGGCACAAAAAGACCTAAGAAAGCTAAATACGCAATTTGGCAGAGATAAACCAATTCCCTCAAAATTTAAGCACAGATTTCAAAGATTAAATTTTACTGCAAAAGAATTTGATGATTGGGCAGAATTTGCAACATCAGATAAGCGAACTGAATTAATTAGCAAGGTAAATTCACTTACAAATCAAAAACTTGAACCACGCAAATTAGCAAACCAAATAAATTCTCTTCAAAAGCAATGGCAAAACCTTGATCAGCATGGGAAGACTGCGAGTAAGGAAAAATGGGCATCATTTAAAACTGCCTGTGAAGAGGCTTGGGCACCTTGTAAAGATTATTTTCAAGAACTTGAAGGTAAAAAGGAAGAGAATAGAGATAAAAAACTTTCACTAATAGAACAGGTAATTTCCTTCCCCTCTGGCAAGACTGAAGAAACGATTACTGTAAAAGAAATTGTTAATTTCCTTAAAACTCTCCATGAGAAGTGGAAATCTTTTTCGCCAGTTCCAGACGCTGATTTTCAAGATTTAAATAAAAAATTTAAAGAGTCTAAAAAAGGAATAAATAAACTTCTATCTGATGTAGAAAATTTCAATAAAGTTAAAAAAGAAGAGGTAATTAATTTAGTAAAAGAACTAGATAAAGAAAACATTGATGAATCAATAGCAAAAATTCANGAATACAAGGAACAATGGAGAAGGCTNGGNCCATGTGGAAGAAAGNTAGATCCAGAAGTNAATAAACAATTTGAAGATCANTGCAACGAATTTTTNCTNATTAAAGANAAAGAGTTAGATGAGTCAAGAGGAATTTTTGAAGCAATCCTGAAAGATTTAAGAGACAAAAACATTACTCCTGGTGAGGCAGAGCAGAAATTTGCAGAGTTAGAGAATTTACAGGATCAGCCTGAGGCTAAGAAATTTAAAAAAGCAATTAAAGATTACGCTGAAAAGCAGAAAAATGAAAAAGTTCAAGAGAAACTTAAAATTTATCAAACCTTTATTGAGAGCTTAGTAGATAAAGGTGCCGAAAAGATTTCAAAAGAACTTGTACCATCATTTGTTAACGGTAAGCCAAAAAATGAAATGGATCTAAATGAGGCATCAATTCGTTTTCAAATGTTTGCCGGACTTGATCCCATTGGCCCAAAAGAGATAGTCTCCAAAATTAAATTCGAAGAATTAAAAAACAGATTTGCTGAGAAAGATATAAACCAAGAGGAAAAGGTTGTTGAGCATTTCACAAATCTTACTTATTCAAAGAATTTAATTGATAAAGAAAACCTTTCTGATGTTAAAAAAGCAATGTTAAAAGCCTTAAAGAAAGTTGAGACATTGCTTCCGTAATTAAAAAAATTTTGAAATTTATTTTATTTTTGCTATTTTTTTAATTTAATTTAATCTTACATTAATAACTATGCATACTTCTGACTTAATAGCATACGCAGCACCAATCTTCACATTTATGATATTTTGTGAATTTGTGTATGGGTATTTTAAAAATCGAAATAATTACAGATTAAATGATACATTCACAAGCATATCCCTTGGAATGATGAGTAGATTTCCTGCTTATTTGCAATTGGGAGTTCAGGGTGTAGTTTATGCATTCATATGGAATCAATTTAATCTTGGTTTGTTGAATTCTTATACTCCACTCATTTGGGTTTTAGCCTTCGTTTTATATGATTTAAGTTATTATTGGCTTCACAGATGCCATCACGAAATTAAATTCTTATGGGCATCGCATGTAGTTCATCATCATGGAGAAGAATTTAATCTTTCAACAGCTTTGAGACAAACTGGTACCGATTTTATTTTTAAATGGGTTTTTTACACTCCTATGTTGTTCCTTGGGGTGCCTCCAGAAATTTTTGTTACTGTTGCAGCACTAAACCTTATTTATCAATTTTGGGTGCACACAGAACATATTGATAGACTTGGAATTCTGGATTATATATTCGTAACTCCATCTAATCACAGAATTCATCATGCTCAAAATAAGGAGTATATAGATGCAAATTATGGTGGAGTCTTTATTATCTGGGACATTTTGTTCGGTACATTTAAAGACGAGAAAAAAGAGTTGAAGCCTGTCTATGGCACCTCTAAACCATTAAAGTCGTGGAATCCATTTTGGGCAAATTTTGAAGTTTGGACTGAAATTTTTAAAGACACTTGGAGAACAAAAAGCTGGAAAGATAAATTAAGAGTTTGGATTTCAAGACCAAAGTGGAGACCCAAAGATGTTTCTGAGAAATATCCCATTCAAAAAAACGATTTGAAAGTATTTAAAAAATATGATCCAAAGGTAACACTTTTCGCCAAAATTTTTGGTTTTGGTCAGTTAGCATTTGGTAGCTTTTATTCTCAAGCATTCTTTTTCAACGCAAGCTCGATGGGATCTACAGAAATATTTTTAATTGGAGTTAACGTTACAATGATCTTGGTTTTTGCATCACTCTTATTTGAAGGTAAAGCTTTTGGATATCGTCTAGAAGTAGTTCGTGCAGCTCTAGTACTTTTTGCCATTTACTTCGGACAATTTGAATTTATGCAATTAACAGTATTGATTCATGCACTTATTTGCGGGGTTTTAGCTGGCTATATGACAATTAATAACAAACCTGCAGAATTTAACGAAGCTCGCTCGGAATCTTAAATTCAATCAACGTACCTGAATCTTTACATACATTTGCCCATTCATCGTCAAATTCAAAACTAGCTAAGCCACATGTTGAAAATTTTTCAATAAATTTACCTGAAAAACTTTCACTAAATTCGTGCATTGAGGGATTGTGTCCAACAATCATTAGAGACTTTATATCTTCCTCAATGTGTTTTAAAACTGAATATATATTTTGTTCAGATGAATGATATATAGTTTCATCAAAAATAATATTTTGAGTAGTTTTGTTAAAGAAATGATCAAGAGTTTCTTTAGTTCTTTTTGATGGGCTGGAAACTACTAAATCTAGTCCCTTTCTTTTTGATTTAAAAAAATTTCCCATTAGATCAGCATCTTGTATTCCTCTAGTAGATAATGGCCTATCAAAGTCTTTAAGAGCAAAATCATCCCAACTTGATTTGGCATGTCTTAATAGATATAAATTTTTCATGTTTTTAAGTAGCTTTTGATAACTCTTTTTTCAATCTTCCTCTAAAAGAAAAATCATCGACAGTAATTGTATGTCTAGGCGATTGAATTTGTTCAACATCTGGTTCATTAATTTCTTTATCTATTAGTTTTTTAATTTCTCCATTAGGTATCCATTTTCCTGCTAGATGTTTTGCAGCTAATTTTGATTGAAGTTCAGCACCAGGCCAAATACATCCTAATGGCTGAAAAAGCCCTATGAAGTATAAATTTTTGATATCTCCTGGGATCATTTTGTGAAGAAGTCTGACAGGGCCATTTTCGAAATTAATTAAGTCTTTTTTAAAAAATTTATGTTTTATTTTGAAGCCTGTACAAGCAATAATTACGTCATATTTATCATGAGTGCCATCTTTAAAATAAACTGATTTTCCATCCATTTTTTCTATATCTGGTTTGGGGATTACCTTGCCATGCCGAACAGAATTATAAAGATCGGAGTTTACTGTGGGATGTGTTGCAAGGACATGATTTTCAACTTTAGGTAAACCAATATCCTCATTTTTACCCTGAAGCAACTCAAGCATAAATTTCATAAATGGCAATCTTACAAATTTAGGTAGAAGTCTGGAACGCAATGCAAAAATATCCGTAGTCAAACCAAACATAAATTTTGGAATTAAAAAGTATCCCCTCCTCCAGCTTATAGTTGTTTTTTTTGAAACTCTCGACGTTTCAACAGCAACGTCACAAGCAGAATTTCCACCGCCGATTACTAATACTCTTTTATCTTTAAAAGGTGCAGCCTTTTTATATTCGTGAGAGTGTAAGAAGTCGCCCGTGAATTTTCCTGGATATTTTGGAAATCTTGGTTCATGATGATGACCATTACAAACAACAAGAGCGTCAAAAATAAGGCTTGTTTGTTTTTGAGTTTCTAAATCTTTGTAAGTNANTTCCCATTTATTATTTTTTAAATTCTCACAATTCATAACTTCAGTATTAAATTTAATTTTTTCATTTAATTTAAAATTTTTTGCGTAATTAGAAAAATACTGAAGTAATTCTTGATGAGAGGGATAATCTGAAGCAGTTTTAGGTAAAGGGAAATCTTCATAGAAGGATGTATATTTTGAACTTATTATGTGAGTTGTCTCAAAAACACTTGAATGACCGGAGGGATCATCAAACCGCCAATTACCACCTACACCTGAACATCGCTCAAAACCTGTTACATCGAAGCCTTGGTCTTTAAAATTTTTTAGGGCAGCTATTCCTGACGGACCAGCCCCTATAATTGCTACTTTTTTCATATTTTGTTTTGAATTATTTATGCTTAAATTTATATTATACAAATTAGTTTATGTCTCAAGTAATTGAAGCCAATTGCCCTATATTGTCCAACCCACCATGGAAAGGTGGCAAAGCAAAATATCGTCTTGGGCTTAAACCGATAAATTTAGATGAATGGTTTGATGCAAAAATAAGCTCTGAATTATACAAACATAAAAAATCTTTAATTGATTTTAAATATGATGAAGTCATTGCTACCACAACTGATTCCAGTGAATCTCAAATTTATTTGAGTGAAAAAATAACTGGAAATAACGAAAATTATCCAGATCTGATAGCAAATATATCTCTTCGAGTACCAGATGATTTATGCATTATTCAGTCAACTGGTAAACAAAAACTTTTAGCTGCATCAGTGTGTTCGCCTAGCTATTGGAATTTAAAGGAAAAGATAGGCAAATCCTTGAGAGAAGTTCATAAACCTGTAAAGTCGCTTAATGAAAAAATTGGCAATCCAATTGAGAAATTCATTGCGAATGCTCCAATTAATAAGCCTTTTAAGAGAGAAAATTGGTTTATTCATGGCGATAGCAATAGATACCACACAAAAGCCGAGGGAATCCCTAAAACACCTATTGAACATTGGGTAATAAGGTCTGAAAGAGAGACCTTATGCAGGTATCATGAAAAATATACTTTATTTGCGATAAATGTTCGATTTTCTAAATTTTTGAACCTACTTGACTACCCTGAAGCTGCTAATGAAATGTTACGTTCATTGAGCACTTTCGATGATGAAGAAATAAAATATTTTGGCGGCGAAAATAAANTTTCTAAAATTAAGTCCTTTTTGCAGTCTCATTTAAGGAATTAAAATACTCTTTAGCAGAACTCATCACTTTCGGTGCTAACCATAGTGTTGAAACTAGCGTAGGAATTGCCATCATTGCGAAAGCACCATCAATGATGTTTAAAGCGGTATCAAGTGATATAACNGCAAATATNACNATCATAAGAATNAAAATATAGGTATATAGTTTGGCTGCCTTTTTCACCAAAAAGAAATTTTGCACATGATGAGCCGTAATATGAATATGTAAAAATAGTACTTATTCCAAAACAAAGAACGCATAAAAATACAACAAATGAACCTACTGGCCCCAAGATATTGTTAAAAGCCTCTGCTGTTAATGTAACACCTTGAGCATCCGAGTTCTGCCAGACACCTGAAATGAGGATAAGTACAGCAGTAGCTGTACACATTATCAAGGTATCAAATATTGGGCCAGTCATTGCTACAAGACCCTGCTTAACAGGATGCGATGCTTTTGCTGAGCCATGCACTAATGACTCAGTACCAATACCAGCTTCATTAGAAAATGCTCCCCTTCTTACCCCCACAATTATTACTCCCATGATGCTGCCACTTGCTACTGCTGATCCGGTAAAGGCATCAGAAATTATTAAGGATAATGATGGTAAAAAGTCTTCAATATTTAGAGCTATACAAATTAACACTGCTCCAAAGTAAATGCAGCCCATAAAAGGTACTAAATATGACGCTACATTTGCAATTCTTTTTAATCCTCCTACAACAACAATTGCAGTAATAATTGCTAGAAATATCCCCGCGATAAGTTCAAAATTTTCTACACCTGGGAAATATAGATCTTTTGATATTTGAACAAGCTGATTGCTCTGAAATCCTGGGAGACATCCAATTATTCCAAAAATAGCAAAGAAATATGCAAGAGGAAGCATGTAATTTGGCAAAGCATTTTTAATTACGTACATCGGTCCAGCATTTGTCGTTCCATCAGGATTAACATCTCGATACATAACTGATAACGTACAAGTAAAAAATTTAGTAGCTATACCTACAATAGCTGTAAGCCACATCCAAAATATAGCTCCAGGACCACCAAGTTGAATTGCTACTGCAACTCCAGCAATATTCCCAAGTCCTATTGTTCCCGAGAGTGCAGCAGTTAAAGCTTTAAAATGGCTAACATCTCCAACATCACTTTCCTTAGAGTATTTTCCTGTTAGAAGTGCAAATGCATGTGGAAGATATCTAAAGGGCCGTAAACCTGAAAAAATTAAAAAGAAAATTCCTGAACCTACAAGAAATATGACCAACCATGGCCCCCACGCCAATGTAGCAAATTGTTCAGCTAGGTAATCAAAGGACATTGTTATTCAGTTATTAGCTCAATATCCTTGAGAAATAAGTCAACTTTAAAATCTCGACCATATCCAGCAAAAGCAATCTCTCTGAAATTTTGCGGTTTAAATGATTTTAAAGAATATCCATATTTTTCGAAGTCATTGAATTCTATAAAGAACTCCTGCCACTCTTCATTGACCTTAAATTCTTTTCTGAAAAAAGACCATGGAGGCAACTTCATTCCACTTAAAGTGATATGAATTTCATAAGCTTCATTATTTCCTTTTGCCATAAACTTCAGTCCTTTAGCAGATTTTGAAAGTTCTTTTTGTGATTGGCACCCCATTCTTACAAAACCACCATTATTCTCAGTTGTTACTTCTCCAATTAAGTGTATGTATTCATCAGAAGATGGAGTTGCATTTTCTTCAAGAGTTGATTTTCCTCCCATTACATCATCTGTGTAAATTTTGAGAGTCGATTTACCTCCCATAACATTATCTGTATATAAATTACATTGAGCAGAATTTTCTTCGTCTGAATTAATAAACATTGATAATAAAAAGACTATATATATTTTTTTCATTGGTATAGTTTATTTTATTTGCAGACATAAAGGTTAAATAAAAATACAATATATTTCTATGAAAAATGTTCTTACTCTCTTAATTTTATTATCGTTCATTACAACAACTGCAGAAGTAAAAAACCAGTTTGCAACACTACCTGATATCTACTCGGTAAAGATTTCACCTGATGGGAAAAGTATTGGCATATTGAGAAAAATTGATGGTGAGAGAATGCTCAGCATTTTAGACATACAAACCAACGAAGTTATATTTAATCATGAATTTGTTAGAGGCGATGAAATAAATTCCTTTTACTGGGCCAGTAAAGATAGATTAATTTTTGAGTTATTAAGAGCTGGAAGAGACACTACTAGGTATTTCGCTACAGGACAGGTCTACTCGACAGATATTGACGGGAAAAAACAGATTATGCTTGCTGGGTATAACGCGAAACGTGAAGCTGTTAGAACTGGGCAAGGGAGCGCCAAAAGACCTGCTCAAGTTGCAAATATGATGCCTTATGACGAAGAGCATATTGTTGTTCAATTTTACGATAGTTCAGAATTTTTTGAATTATGGAAAATGAATATTTATAACGGCAGAATGAGCAAGATCACTACAGCACCAGTTAAGCAAGCAAATTTTATTTTTAACAATCAAGGTGAGGTTACTGGGGCAGTTGGCATGACATTGCAGAATGAGATGGTTTATTACATCTATAAAGAAAACTTACCCATTGAATATGATCCTCTTGACTGTAGAGAGGAGAATGATGATGAAACATGTGTAAGAGTAAGAACCTCAAGACCAAAGGTATCCGACTGGGAGTTTCTTGCGAAAGTTGACCCGTTCAAAGCAATTTATCCTATTTCCTCGTTTGGAAGAAAGATCTATATGCTTGGTTACGGCGAAGACAATAAATCTGATAGACGTGGTTTATACACCTACGATATTATTTCGAAAAAATATAATGAAATTTTCACTCATCCTAGAGTTGATATTGGATTAGGAGCTGTTGCAGTTGATGATGCTAATCAAGTAGTTGGTGTAAGGGTTGATGATGCCTATCCCGCAGCTGTTATTCTCAAAAATGTTGAGAGTGATCTTAAAAATGCTTTCATGGAAATTCAAAAAAGTTATCCATATGAGCAGTTTTTTGTTACATCTTCATCTGAAGATAAAAAGAAGTTAATTGTCTACATGACTTCAGACATTAATCCAGGAACCTATTTTCTGTATGACAGAGATCAAAGCAAATTTACTCCTTTAGCACGTAGTTGGTCAAAGATTGATTATCAAGATCTTAATCAAATGATTGCATATGACTTTAATAATCGAGATGGCGTTCCTATACAGGCATTTTTTACGCAAGCAAAAAATAAATCTAACAAAAAAACTATCATTTACCCCCACGGAGGGCCTTGGGCTAGAGATTATTGGGGATTTGATCCTACAGTCCAATTTCTTGCAGAGAATAATTTTAATGTAATACAAATGAATATCAGAGGCTCAACTGGATATGGTTATGAATTTGCAGCAGAAGTTTTTGGTAATTTCGAAGAAGTTCTAGAGGATATTTATGATGGAATAGAGTTCTTTGATGCTGAAGGGTTAATAGATAAAAATAATCTTTGTATCTATGGTGGAAGTTATGGAGGGTATGCTGCGACAATGGCACCCATCAATCGTCCAGATTTGTTTAAATGCGCTGCAAGTGATGCAGGTCTTTATGATATGGAAGCACAATATAAAAGAGGTGATATAAGAAGATCAAGAGGTGGTAAAGTTTTTCTAGATAGGGCTTTTAAAGGAAAGGACGGGAAGTTAGATGCTTCTCAATCACCAATAAATAGGGTTTCAGAAATGAAAGTTCCCTTTTTTCTGCTTCATGGAAAGAAAGATATAAGAACACCATATAAAGATGCCGAGCTATTCATGGAAGAGATGGATAGAAATAATATTTCATATGAAAAGATGATCATCACAAAAGAAGAGCATGGTTTTTCCAATGAAGAAAATAGAGAAGCATCTATGGAAAGACTGCTAAAATTTTTCAATAAATATCTTTAGAGGTAAATGAATAATCCTGAGTTCAATACAGAATTAAAAGAATGGATAGAAGCACTTGAAAATACAATTCTCTCTGATGGGAAAGAATATTCAAAAGAACTTCTAAAAGCCCTTTTTACAGAAGCATCCCTCAAAGGAATTGTTCTTGATGAGCTCAATGATCCATCTTTTAAAAATACTGTTCAAAGCGATGAGGAGTTACCTTATCCGGGAAACTGGGATTTTGAAGAAAAAATTAGACATTTCATTCGATGGAACAGTCTCTTAATGGTACTTAAAGCTAACAAAGATGATGATTTAGGAGGTCATATATCTACCTACTCCTCAGCTGCAACACTTTATGAAGTTGGTTTCAATCACTTTTTTAGGGGCTCAGATAAGCAACTAGGTGATCTCATATATTTCCAAGGCCATAGTTCTCCAGGAATATACGCTAGGTCTTTTTTAGAGGGAAGACTTAAAAAGAGTCAAATAGAAAATTTTAGAAAAGAAATTAAAGGAAAGGGTCTTTCCTCCTATCCACATCCTTGGCTAATGCCAGATTATTGGCAATTTCCAACTGTTTCTATGGGGCTTGGACCTATTTTTGGCATCTATCAAGCTCACATCATGAGATATCTTGAAAAAAGAGGACTCATTGAAGAAATTGAAGATAGGAAAGTTTGGGTTTATTGCGGAGATGGAGAAATGGATGAGCCCGAATCAATGGGTGCAATTAGCCTAGCTGGAAGAGAAAATCTTAATAATTTAGTTTTTGTAATTAATTGTAATTTGCAAAGATTAGACGGTCCTGTAAGGGGAAATTCAAAAATTGTTACTGAGCTAGCAAAACAGTTTAAAGGCGCTGGATGGAATGTAGTNAATTTGATTTGGGGAAGGCANTGGGATGATCTNATTAATAANGATCAAAACGGNTTNTTNCAAAAAATTATGGATGAGACTGTAGATGGGGAATATCAGAATTTTAAAGCTAAAGGTGGAAAATATACCAGAGATAATTTTTTCGGGAAAAATCCTGAAGTTCTGAAAATGATTGAAAAATTCTCTGATGATGAAGTTGAGAATCTCAATCGTGGTGGACATGATCCAATTAAAGTTTATAACGCTTACAGACTAGCATATGAAAACAAAACTAAACCGACTGTTATTTTGGCATTTACTATTAAAGGTTATGGAATTGGGTCAAGGCAGGCAGATAATACAACACATCAAGTTAAGAAATTAACAAAGGAAAATTTAGAGAACTTCATTGATAAATTTAATCTTCCAGTCAAAAAAAATAATTTAGATAACCCGGATTTTTTAGACCTTTCGAAGCATAAAGAATTAAATAATTACTTACACGAAAGAAGAAAAGCATTAGGTGGATTTATTCCCCTAAGAAAAGTTTCAAATGAAAAATTGAAAGCTAATAAAGATACATTTGTATCTTTTGATGATGCTGTAGAAAGGGAGCAATCAACAACAATGATTTTTGTAAGATTGCTAACTAAGCTACTTAGAGATAAGTCTATAGGTGAAAGAGTTGTGCCTATAGTGCCAGATGAAGCACGTACTTTTGGAATGGATGCCCTTTTCAGACAATTTGGCATTTATTCTTCAGAGGGACAGAAATATGAACCTGAAGATGCAGATAAAGTAATGTTTTATCGAGAGAGTGAATCAGGAATTATGCTTGAAGAGGGAATAAACGAAGCAGGTGCATTTTCTGCATGGTTGGCATTAGCAACTTCTTATTCAAATAACCAACTTCCAATGATCCCTTTTTATATTTTTTATTCAATGTTTGGATTTCAAAGAATACATGATTTAGCTTGGGCAGCAGGTGACTCAAGGGCTAAAGGATTTCTTTTAGGAGCAACATCAGGGAGAACAACTCTAAATGGCGAGGGACTTCAGCATCAAGATGGCCATAGCCACATCTTAGCCTCAACTATACCTAATTGTAGATCTTATGATCCCTGCTTTTCATATGAGGTTTCAAGTATTATTGATGAAGGGATAGATGATATGTATGTAAAAGGTAATGACCGTTTTTATTATCTAACCTTAATGAATGAAAATTATTCGCATCCAAAAAGACCGAAAAATGCTACAACTGAAAATATTATTAAAGGGGCTTATAAGTATCTTGAAAATAAAAATCCATCCCTAAGAATTTTAGCTTCTGGAGTAACACTGAACTTTGCTATAGATGCAGAAAAGGAACTCAAAAAATTAGGCATTTTTACAGAAATATGGTCAGTAACAAGTTTCAATGAATTGTATAAAGATGGAATTGAAGTTGAAAGATTAAATAGGTATGAAAATAAAAAAAGTGTCTCACATGTAGAGTCATGCTTTTCAGAATGTTTGCCAACAGTAGCTGTATCGGAATACGTGAGAGCATATACAAATCAAATTCGACAATGGGTAAATGGTGACTATGTTACTTTAGGGACTGATGGTTTTGGAAGAAGTGACACAAGAGAAGAGCTAAGAAATTATTTTGAGATTAGCAAAGACCATATAGTTATTAATGCTTTAATTGTCTCTGGCAATAAGGATAAAGCTGAAAAATATATTAAAGATAAAAAAATAGACTTAAACGCAAAGGCGCCATGGCTAAGATAAATACAATTGCATTAAAAATTCCAAATTTAGGNGAAGCAGAATCAACAGAAATAATAGAGGTAAATATTAAAGTTGGTGACAAAGTAAATGTGAATGACCCATTAATTGTACTTGAGTCAGAGAAGGCAGCTATGGAAGTCCCATCAGACTTTCAAGGAGAAATTAGCGAAATACTTATTAAAGAGGGCGATAGTGTTCACGAGGGGATGGAATTTGCAAAGATTAAAGCAGAAACNGAAGTAAAAGAANCTNAAGTNAAAGAGGANANAGAAAAAGAGATAGTNAAAGAAGAAAANATNATTAATAGNCCTGCAATAGATTTTACAGGCATTAATGCAGGNCCAGCTGTAAGAAAATATGCNCGNGAATTAGAAATAGATCTCAGNATTATCGNGGGTACAGGNAAAAACAAAAGAATTACAAAAGAAGACCTTAAAANTCATATTCACTCNAATAAATCNGGTTTAAGTTTNAAAACCTATAAAGAAAATGATTTTGTTNATGAAGGTTCNTTTAAAATTCAAAAACTTTCTAANATTCAATCTNTAGGAGCNAAAAATTTACATGAATCATGGGTNACAATTCCACANGTAACACACTTTGAAGAAGCAGANCTAGNTGCAATAAATAANTTGAGAAANANTAANAANTCNTCAGTTTTAGCNTATTTTGTTCATGCTTTATGCCAAATTTTAAAAGAGTTTCCTTCATTTAACTCTTCTCTTGTTGATGGAGATAACCTTTTATTGAAAGAATATATAAATATTGGCATCGCNGTGGATACTGAAATGGGTTTAGTAGTTCCTGTTATAAAAGATGCTGATAAATTATCTGTNGAGAATATTTCAAAAAAAATTGAAGAGCTTGCAGGAAAAGCTCGTGACAGNAAGTTATTTGAAAAAGATTTAACTGGTGCTACNTTTACAGTTTCTAGTCTTGGAAAAATNGGAGGCATAGGATTTACACCAATAATAAACCCTCCTGAGGTTGGAATTATCTCAATTTCTAGATCGCGAAATGATATTGAATTGCAAAATGGAGAAATAAAGGAAAAAGTTATTCTACCTTTTGGATTATCTTATGACCATAGGGTTATAAATGGTGCTGATGCAGGTAGATTTTCTTTGGCACTTAAGGAAAAGTTAGAATCATTATCTTAATTATTTCCACTTAATATTACATCCCATTGAGGGATGTTGAGCTTGATTTACTTCTTTGCCATTAAGTAAATTTTCTATGGCTTCTCTAACATCAATACCAGAGGGTTCAATGCCATTTCCTGGACTAGAATCATCTAATCTACCTCTATATTCAAGCGTTTTTTCATTATTGAACAAATAAAACTCAGGCGTACATGCTGCTTTAAAACTTTTTGCAACTTCTTGAGTCTCATCGTAAAGGTAAGGAAAGAAGAAACCTAATTCTATGGCTAATTCTTTCATTTTCTCAGGCGAGTCCTCTGGATAGTTCACTATGTCGTTTGAGCTAATTGCAACAAAATCAAGATGATCTTTGTAATCATGTGATAGCTTAACTAATTCTTTGTGATAATGAATTACGTAAGGACAATGATTGCATATAAACATTACCAACTTCGGACGAGTGCTATTGAAATATAAGGAAGAAAAAATTTCATTATTAACTGTATTTTCAAGTTCAAAATTAGGCATTTGTGTCCCTAACTCCAACATGGAAGAATAAGTAAGTGCCATTTAGATTTTTTTTCCTGCAAGCTTAAACCAAGTATCAATTACTGTATCAGGGTTTAAGGACATCGATTCAATATTTTTCTTAAGTAGCCAGTCTGCTAAATCTGAATGATCTGAAGGACCTTGTCCACAAATTCCAATATATTTTCCTTTCTTTAAACACGCATCAATTGAAAGTGAAAGCATCATTTTTACAGCATCATCTCTTTCATCAAAAACATCTGCAACTAGAGACGAATCTCTATCTAAGCCTAATGTAAGTTGTGTCATATCGTTTGAACCTATAGACATTCCATCAAAATATTTTAAAAATGAATCCGCTAAAAGGGCATTTGATGGAAGTTCAGACATCATAATTATTTTTAATCCGTCTTTGCCTCTTTTTAAACCATTTACCTCAAGCAAATTAATAACATCTTTAGCCTCTTTTAAAGTTCTTATAAATGGAATCATAAGCTGAATATTTTTTAAACCCATCTCATTTCTGACTTTTTTAAATGCCTCACANTCCAACTGAAAACAGTCTTTAAAGGCTTCAGATACATATCTGCCTGCACCACGAAATCCAAGCATTGGATTTTCTTCTTTAGGTTCAAACTGTTTCCCCCCTATTAAATTTGCATATTCATTAGATTTAAAATCAGACATTCTCACAATAACAGGTTTGTTATTAAAGGCTGCTCCAATTGTGGCAATCCCCTCAGACAGTTTTGATATAAAAAAATTTATAGGATCTTTATATCCATACATTTTTTTATCAATCAATCTTTTTGTTGACTTATCAATCTTAGAGTATTGAATTAATGCTTTAGGATGGATACCAATCATTTTATTAATGATAAATTCAAGCCTAGCCAATCCTACTCCTTCATTTGGAATTCTTGAGAAACTAAAAGCTTTATCAGGATTTCCAACATTCATCATAATTTTGACGGGAATTTTTGGAAGCTTAGATATTTCATACTCTTCTGTTTCATAATTTAATTTTCCTTTATAAACCTTTCCCACCTCTCCTTCAGCACAAGAAACAGTAACAGGGACTCCTGAATTTATTGTATTTGTAGCAGTATTCGTACCAACTATCGCCGGAATGCCAAGCTCACGAGCAATTATGGCCGCATGACAGGTTCTCCCTCCTCTATTGGTTATAATGCCTGATGCTCTTTTCATAACGGGCTCCCAATCTGGATCGGTCATATCTGCTACTAAAACATCGCCCTCCTTTACTTTATCCATATTCTTCGGACTATCGATTATTCTTGCGATACCTACTCCAATTTTTTGTCCTATGCTTCTTCCTGTAATTAATATTTCAGAATTTTCTTTTAACGAAAATTTTGTGATTTTATTTCCAGAATTACTGTGAACTGTTTCTGGCCGTGCTTGAAGGATATATATTTTATTATCATCTCCATCTTTCCCCCATTCTATGTCCATGCACTTACCGTAGTGCTTTTCAATAATGGATCCATATTTTGCAAGTTGAATAACATCTTTATCTGAAATACAAAACTGATTTGAAAGATGTTTTGCTACTTTTACAGTTTTTACAGATTTTCCAGCTTCGCTTTTATTTGTAAAAAGCATTTTTTCAGATTTCTCACCTAGATTTTTTCTAATTATTGGAAAATGATTGTTTTTAAGACCATCTTTAAATACATAAAATTCATCAGGATTTACTGAACCCTGTACAATGGTTTCACCTAAACCATAGGAAGCATTTATAAAAATAATATCCTCGCTTCCAGATTCAGTATCCAAAGTAAACATCACACCAGATGTTGATTTATCACTTCTGACCATTCGCTGAAATCCTACTGAGATAGACACATCAGAATGATCAAATTTTTGATGTACTCTATAAGCAATTGCTCTATCCGTATAAAGAGATGCGTATACCTTTTGCATTGCATCAACTAGAGCTTTGAGGCCGACAATATTTAAATAGGTTTCTTGTTGACCAGCGAAAGAGGCATTAGGTAGATCTTCAGCAGTTGCGGACGATCGAACTGCAAATGAGTAATTTTTATTTTTACAAATATTAGTCCATGCTTCTTCAATACTTTTAAGCAGTTCAGAAGGAATTTTTGCTTTTAAAATTAAGTTCCTAATTTTAGAACCAGTTTTCTTCAGTTCTTTAATGGAATTCACATCCAATTTTTTGAGTAATTCAGGAATTTTTTTATCAAGTCTGTTTGCTTTAAGAAATTCTTGAAATGCATATGAAGTTGTTGCAAAGCCATCTGGAACATTAACCCCCAGAGATGAAAGGTTATTTATCATCTCACCTAGAGAAGCATTTTTTCCACCAACAGATTCAATATCATTAATGGATATATCGGAAAACTTTTTAATGAACTTATTCATTTATAAATGTAAGTATTTCTATTTCAAAATTGAATATATCTCTTCAATAAGTTTATTTGCTGTTCTGTAGAGCATTGAATAATCTTGCTGTCTATTTCCAACAAATGCAAATCCAATTTTTTTCTCTTTATCTCCAAAAGCTACAGCTCCACCTGCACCTGCATGCCCAAACGCTGTCTTTTTGAAAGTTGGAACAAAATCACCTAAAAAATTGCTTTTTTGTTCCAGCATAAAACAATATCCGAATTTTAAATTGCTTCCGAAAAGTACTGTATCAGGACCTCTGGAATGGACTTCAATAGCTTTATTTAGAATGCTCTCATCAAAAAGACGCACACCATCCCTTTCACAACCTGTACTCATAATTCCAAATAATTTTGCTAAACTTGCTGCTGTTCCGTGACCATTTGCNGATGGCACNTCTCCNTTACGCCAATCATCTTTNTTAGGATAATTATCATCATCNCTNCGTCCTGTATCNAAAGCGATNGCATAATCNCTNCTTTTNATAGCATCTTTAAAATTTTTCATATTTTGATTCAGAATTGCATCTGGCACATTTGCAAGTGAGTNTATAAATGGGTTTTCCTCTGTCCAATTTTTAAAAGTGATTTCAGCACATCTAGAAATATCTTGATCCTTTACGCCTATGTGAAAATCAAGTTTTAAAGGTTCTGCAAACTCCTCTCTAAAATAGTTTCCAACCGTTCTTCCGTCTACTCTTCTAAAGAGTTCGCCAATTAACCAACCAAAGGTTAAGGCATGATAGCTTTGAGAACTGCCAGGCTCCCTAAATGGACTTTGTGCCTCTAGTTCCTTGGTATACGCTGACCAATTAGTCCAAGGTTCTTTTGGATAACCATTTTGAAAACCATACATACCAGCTCTGTGGCATAAGAAATCTAAAACTGTTGTTTCTTGTTTTCCATTGCACCCATACTCAGGCCAATATGTTTGTACTTTTTCATTTACATCTAATTTNCCTTCGTCNATTAATTTTATGACACAAGCTCCAACAACNCCNTTTGTNACTGACCATACATTAGTAATGGTATCTTGTTCCCATCTGCTAGATTTGTCAGGTTTCGNGTNACCTCCATAAAGATTTACANCCTCTTTTCCCTCAAGCTCTAAAGCAACTGATGCTCCAATTTCAAAGCCATTTTCTATTTGTTTCTCAAGGATTTGATGNATTTTTTGGAATCTTTCGTCACAATGACCTTCAATCATTTATTAAGTACCCCGTTATGATAAATATATTTTCTGTTCCTATTTTATGGTATTTTTAAATTACAAACTAATGGAGAAATTGGTTTAATGAAATTAATCAAATTGCTTTTTATTTTTCTACCTACCTACGCTTTTGCTGATATGGATAAGGTTTGTACTATTGATATACAACAAACTGCTGCTACAAAAAAAGACTGGCAGGAAGTCTACAAGAATGACTGCTTCAGAAATAATATCTTATTGATAAAAGGAGTTCCTCATGATGAGCAAAGTCTATTTATTGCAAGGTTATGTAGATTTGATAGAAATGTAGAAAGGAGCAAGAATTCATTTACTTGCGTAGTTTACGGAAAAATAAGAGATCTATAATCTTTTTTGTAAGTATTGCTTACTAATTTTACATTTACCAAAAGTANCTATCCTTGGCCCTAATTCACGTTTGAAAGCATTCTCTTCTTTGTTATGAATTATTTGTTGCTTTCTTTGTTTTAAAGAATTTTCATCTCGAAAAGAGATTTCATACACATCTTCATTGGCTGATGTATTGAGCATTCTAAATTTTTTATTTTTATCATTTGTTATATGTATTAGATACTGCTCTTTGGTATTTATATAAAAAAAATTTTTTTCAGAAATTCTCTCGCATTCGTAGTAATGATGACTTCTAAAATATCCCATTGCCTCACCATAAATATAAGTAGCAATAGCAATAATAATTAAAAATATATAAAAGACTCTTAGTGGATCCATTATTTTTTAAAATTGGCGGAGAGACAGGGATTCGAACCCTGGAGACGCTATTAACGTCTGCTGGTTTTCAAGACCAGTGCATTCAACCGCTCTGCCATCTCTCCTGAATTTTGTAATTGTATATCATTTACACTTATTTTATAGAATGTAAAATTCACTATATGAAAAAAGTATTAATTTCAGGAATATCTGGCTACATTGCAATGCATTGTGCTCAACAGCTNCTTGAAAANGGATATTCAATAAATGCTACTGTTAGAGATACAAAAAAAATAGATCCCATTAAAAAAGCACTTAAAGATCTCTCTTTAGATGTTAGTAAAATAGATTTTTTTGAAGCTGATTTACTTTCAGATCAGAACTGGGAAGATGCAATGACTGGGTGTGAGGATGTATTGCATGTTGCATCACCCTATCCATTAGCTCAACCAAAAGATGAAAATGATTTAATCAAGCCTGCAGTTGAAGGTACTGAAAGGGTTGTTTCGTTAGCTCTTAAACAAAACGTAAGAAAAATAGTGCTGACATCGTCAGTTGCAGCAATATCATCAGGACACACAAAAAAACAATTTAGTGAAGAAGATTGGAGTAAAGTTGATGAGCCTATTCCTGCTTATCCAAAAAGTAAGGCTCTTGCAGAAAAAAAGGCTTGGGACCTAATTAATAAATCGAATAAAAAAACAAAACTTACTGTCATTAATCCTGCGGGAGTAATTGGCCCTTCTCTTACTTCTGAGGTAAGTTCTACTCAATTAATCATTTCAGGTTTAGTGAATGGAAAAATTCCAATAAACCTCCCCATTCACATAGGGTACGTCGATGTTAGGGATGTTGCTCTAGCACATGTTAAAGCACTTGAAAGCACTAAGTCTGATGGAGAGAGGATTATTCTTTCAAACACTGAATTATGGACAAAAGACGTATCCAAGATACTTCGAGAGAATGGTTACAATGCTCCAAGATTTTCAGCTTCTGTTGCAGTGGCAAAATTTTTATCAAACTTTATCCCAATATTGAAACCGTCTAGGAGATTTTTTGGTAAAGCAATGACAAAGAACAGCACTAAGGCTGAAGATATTCTTGGCATTAAATACATAGATATTTCAAAGTCTATTATTGATGAAGTAGAGAGTTTAAAGAGATTTGGTAAGTTTTCAGGTTAGTATCTAAAGTGCTTTATTTTTTCGCCGCTCTTCTCAATTTCAGTCATNGATTTTATTCCAATTTCTAAATGTTTTTTTGACCAATCGGAGGTTACCTTTTTATCTGACTCCTCAGTTTTTACTCCTTCAGGGGTAGTAGGAACATCTGATACAAGCAATAATGCACCTCTAGCAATTTCATTGTAATGTCCTGTAACAAATATAGTTGCCACTTCCATATCTATACCTATAGCAGTACTTTTCTTTAGCTTTTTAAGAAATACTTTGTCATGTTCCCAAAGCCTTCTATTTGTTGTGTAAATTACTCCTGTTCGATAATCGCAATTTGCTTCAACAATTTTTTCAGAGACAAATTTATGTAATTTAAAAGAAGGCAGAGCAGGCACATCTGGAGGAAAGTAATCATTACTTGTACCCTCACCTCTTATAGCTGCAATTGGNAGAATAAAGTTACCAATTTCAGATGTATCTTTTAATCCCCCACATTTCCCCAGAAATAATACTCCTTTAGGATTCCTTGCAGTTAATAAATCCATAATAAGCGCTGCATTGGGTGAACCTATGCCAAAATTTATTATGCTAAGCCCATCTTTATTTGTAGCACTTTGCATTGGTTTATCTTGACCCTTGATTTCAACATCAAATGTTTCTGAGAAAGAATCAATATAATTTGTGAAATTTGTTAATAGAATGTAATCACCAAAATCATCTGGCTGCATTCCTGTATATCTTGGAAGCCAATTTTTTGCTATTTCGTACTTATGAACCATAAATTGGGATGGAATAATATCAGAATTTTAGAGAAAGTAAAATTTACTTAAAATCTTTTATGCTTGGGCAAGTACAAACTAAATTTCTATCCCCATAGACATTATCAACCCTTCCTACCGGTGGCCAGTATTTTTGGAGTTTAGTTTGATTATTTGGATAATAAGCTTCTTTTTTAGTGTAAGAATAATTCCAATCTTCTATTGCGTCATCAATACAGTGAGGAGCATTCTTTAATAGATTGTCTTCTTTATCTGAAATTCCATCTTCAATAGCTTTAATTTCCTTTCTTATTCCGATCATTGCATCACAAAATCTATTTAATTCATCGAGAGATTCACTCTCTGTAGGCTCAATCATTAAAGTTCCTGCAACAGGCCATGACATAGTAGGAGCATGAAATCCATAATCAATTAATCTTTTTGCAATATCTTCAGCTTCAATGCCACATGATTCTTTAAATGGCCTTACATCTAAAATACATTCATGGGCTACTAAGCCCTCATTACCTGTGTATAAAATCTTATAATGATCTTTAAGTCTTTTAGCTAAATAATTGGTATTTAATATCGCAACTTGTGTTGCCTTTCTAAGATGATCTTCACCCATCATAGCAATGTACATCCAGCTAATGGGTAAAATGCTTGCGCTGCCATAATGTGTTCCAGAAATTGAGTATTCGGAGTCAACAAAATTNAGTGGATCTTTCGGTAAATATGGCTTTAGTTTTTCAACAACTCCAATCGGACCAACTCCAGGGCCACCTCCNCCATGAGGGATNCAGAATGTTTTATGGAGGTTTAAATGCGATACATCTCCACCAAACTCACCTGGATAACATGTTCCTACCATGGCATTAAAATTTGCTCCATCTATGTAAATAAAACCACCAAAATTATGAATTAAATCACAAACATCTTTTACTCTCTCCTCAAAAACACCATGAGTTGATGGGTATGTAATCATCATTGCTGCTATTTTATTTTTGTGTGTATTAACCTTATTTTTAAGATCATTGAAATCAATATCTCCATTCTCGTCACAATCAATTACCACAACCTCATATCCCACCATTTGAGCTGAAGCTGGATTGGTGCCATGTGCTGATTCTGGAATTAAACATATATTTCTATCATGGTCGTTATTAGCCTTATGAAAGCTGTCTATAGCAAGCAGTCCAGCATATTCACCTTGAGATCCCGCATTAGGTTGTAAAGAGATTGCTTTATAACCTGTAATTTGNGATAGCCAATCCTCTAAATCACAAATTATTTTTTGATAACCTTCGGTTTGATCAGTTGGCGCATGTGGATGAACATTTGCAAATCCATTCCAGCCAACTGGAATCATTTCAGAAGTAGCGTTTAATTTCATTGTGCAAGAACCCAATGGAATCATGCACCTATCCAGAGCTATATCTTTGTCAGATAGACTTCTGATATACCTTAGAATTTGTGTTTCTGAGTGATGGCTGTTAAATACTTCATGATTTAAATANTCTGTTTTTCTATCGAAAGATTTATCCCANTTNATTTCATATTTTTTCAATGGCTTTTTTAGATCCTCAAAAAGCTCAGATATGTTATTAACATCCTGATCCGTTGTCATTTCATCAAAACTCAGGCCTAATTCTTTTTCAGAGATAACTCTTAAATTAATTTTTTTATCCTTTGCTCTTAGATGAACTTGTTCTGGATTTTCAAGCTCTACAACTAGTGTGTCGAAAAAATTGTTATTTTTAATAACATATCCTTTTCTAGAAAGCTCATTAGCAATTTTTAGTGTTTTTTCTTTAACATCACTCGCAATAGATTTTAGACCATTTGGACCGTGGTAAATTGCATAAAAGCTAGACATAATTGCTAATAATGCTTGAGCTGTACAAATATTACTTGTCGCCTTCTCCCTTCTAATGTGTTGTTCTCTAGTTTGTAGTG
>FUFK010040122.1_pt1 | contig 62879 bp, 58 predicted proteins | sample 1021851 | NCBI WGS metagenome assembly FUFK01 (sample SAMEA51879418, study PRJEB19060) | metagenome
AGTACCGAAAGGCAAACACAGGTTAGAATTTGTATTTGACCCAACAATAGTCAAATTAAGTTCAAATATTAGTTTATTTAGTACTCTAGGCTTTGTGTTTATAATCTTGGTTATGATTTTAAAAAGAAAAAATTGAAAAGGGTACTGATTATATCCTATTATTGGCCACCATCGGGGGGGCCAGGTGTTCAACGCTGGTTGAAATTTGTAAAATATCTTCCTGAATATAATATTGAGCCAATATTATTTGTTCCAAAAAATGCAAATTATCCTCTAATTGATAATTCTTTGGCAGATCAGGTTGATACAGATCTAAAAGTTATAAGTCATCCTATTACTGAAATCTCTAAATTTTTACCAAAATTTGAATTTTTAAAATCAGCTAGAGCTGGAAATATTTCTATACCTGCTAATCAGTCATTTTTTCAAAAAGTATTTTTCTTTATTCGTGGTAATCTTTTTATNCCNGATATGAAAATATTTTGGAAAAATAGCTCGGTTAATTTTCTTTCAGATTATATTTCTAAAAATAACATTGATGCAATAATTACCACTGGACCACCTCACAGTGTACATTTAATTGGTTTAGAGTTGAAAAGAAAGCTTGATGTTAAATGGATTTCTGATTTTAGAGATCCTTGGGTTAATCTAAATTATTTAAATAGATTTCATCTTTTNTCTTCTTCAAAAAAATCTCANAAAAGTCTCAGAAATAAAGTTTTAATTAATTCAGATGCAGTGATCGTAACATCTGAAAAATTAAAAAATCTTTTTTTAAATATAACTACCAATGTTTTTAAGATTACAAATGGATTTGATTACATCAATAAAGAANTTAATTTAGATAAAAAGTTTTCAATATCTCATGTTGGATCACTTTACCCGGAAAGAAATCCTAAATTTTTATGGGATGTATTAGAAGAACTATTTGATGGTTCTTTATTCTCTGATTTACAAATAAATTTTATAGGAAATACAAGTGAAAAAATAAAAAAGGAATTAAGTAAGAGAAAATTTAAAAAATCAATAAAGTTTTATGATTATGTAGATTATAATAAAGCTACAGAATTGATGTGCTCTAGTCAGGTTTTACTAATGGTTGAAGTTAATGATGAGGAATCATCATATGCAATNCCTGGAAAACTATTTGACTATTTAAATTCTAAGCGTCCAATTATATCAATCGGCCCCACCGATTCTGAAGTTGCCCAGATATTAAATAATACCGCATCAGGGAAATTTTTCAATTACCATGAGGCACATTCTTTAAAATCACACATAAAGAAATTATATGATAGATTTAAAAATGGTTCAAATAATTCTAATACTAATCAAAGCATTGAAAANTATAATAGAAAAAACTTGACAAGAGAATTGAGTGAAATAATAGGGTTANTTACTAGAAAAAGCTAAGCCCTGTAATAAAGGAAAGATACAGGGCTTAAAACTAACTATTCAATAAATTAAACTAACCGATTTACTTAAAACAAACGGCGTGCCAAACTTTTAACTCAATGATTTTTTTAAACTTTCTGCTGTGATAGTACTTGATTTTAAAAGTTTATCAAGATTTCCCTGAAAAACTATTTCTCCACCATTATTTCCCCCCAAAGGACCTAAATCAATTACATGGTCTGAAGATTTTATAATTTCAAGATTGTGTTCAATTATTATTACTGAATTACCATTATCAATTAATTCATTAATTGATTTTAATAATTTTTTAATATCGTCAAAATGTAAACCTGTAGTTGGTTCATCAAATAAAAATAAACCACTCTTTGATTTATTTTTTGCGCTCAAGAAAAAAGCTAATTTAACTCTTTGTGCTTCACCCCCAGAAAGCGTGGAGGAACTTTGCCCAAGTTTGATATATCCTAGACCAACTTTTTGTAATACAACTAGCTTCTCAGCAATTTTATTTTCCCCTAAATCATTGAAAAAAATTATAGCATCGTCTACTGTAAGATTCAAAATATCTGAAATATTTTTATTATTAATCCTGATTTCCAAGATATCATTCTTAAACCTTTTACCGTTACAACTATCACATACTAAATTAACATCTGGCATAAATTGCATTTCGATTGTGATTGTTCCTTCGCCTTTGCAAGTTTCGCATCTGCCTCCGTCAACATTGAATGAAAAATGTTTTGGTTTGTAACCTCGAATTTTACTTTCTCTTTGTGAAGAAAAAAGTTTTCTTATATCATCATATGCCTTAATGTAAGTTACAGGATTTGATCTTGAAGATTTTCCTATTGCTTTTTGACTAATATATTCCACAAAACTAATCTGGCCTAAATCACCTGAAAGGTTGTCAAATTCTCCCGGTTTCAGAGAGTAATCATCCAAATGGTTTAAGATGGATGGGTAAAGAATTCTATTAATTAAAGTACTTTTTCCTGATCCGGAAACACCTGAAATAGTCACAAGTTTGTTTAACGGTATTTCAACATTGAAATTTTTTAGGTTATTTTCTCTACATCCAGAAATTTTAATTTTAGATTTTGAATCACGAATACCTTTTGATTCATTAATCTTGATTTTTCCATTTAAATATTTTGCAGTAAGGGAATCAGAATTGAGAATTTTTTTAAAACTACCTTCAGCTACAACCTGCCCTCCAAAAGTACCAGCTTTGGGTCCAATGTCAATTATATGATCAGCAGATTTAATAATTTCATCATCATGTTCAACAACCAATACAGTATTTCCTAAATTTTTTAATCTTTTTATAATTTTAATTAGCTGCTGTGTATCGTAAGAGTGTAGCCCAATGCTAGGTTCGTCAAGAACGTAAAGTGAACCAGTAAGATTACTTCCAATACACGTAGCTAAATTTATTCTCTGACTTTCACCACCAGAAAGCGAACTTGATTTTCTATTTAGTGTTAGGTAACCTAAACCTAAGTCATTTAGACACTTGACTCTTGAAATTATTTCATTTGTAATCCTATCAGTTATTTTAACGGACTCAAAATATAGCTGTAATTCATTTAAAGGCATGTTAATTAAATCAAATATGTTTTTATTATTAATTTTTACATAACCAGCTTCTTTCTTTAATCTGTTTCCATTACATTCATTNCAGGTCGTTTTNCCTCTATATCTTGATAATAAAACCCTGTTTTGTATTTTATACAGCTTAGCTTCTAGTTTTTGAAAAAAATTGTTAATACCAATTAGCTTATCGTTACCATCCCAAAGCAATTTCTTTTGGTCATTTGTTAGTTCAAAATATGGTTTGTGGATAGGGAAGTTGTATTCAACAGAATTCTTGATGAAAAGGGATTTGTATTTCTTTAATTTTTTTCCTCTCCATGGAAAAATCGCATCGTCAAATAATGATAATGATGTATTTGGAATGACCAGTCTTTCATCAATACCAACTATATCTCCATAGCCTTCACATTTCGTACACGCCCCATATGGATTATTAAAACTAAAAAAATTAGTATCTGGTTTAGTGAATTTAATTCCATCAGCCTCTAAGATTGTGTTGTATTTTTTTATCTTAGACTTGGTTAGATTATTAACCAAGCATTTTCCTTTCCCTTCATAAATAGCTGTTTCAAGCGAGTCAGCAACTCTGCTTAAAAATTCATCTGACTCTCCTCGAACAATTCTATCAATAACAAGAAATAAATTGTTGTATTTTGATATTCTATCAAACTTAACATCGTTTAGTTTAATTATTTCATTTTCATAAAAAATTCTGTTATAATTCTGATTAATAAGGGATTCAATTTTTTGTTCAATGTTACCTGAATTGATATCTTCTAATTTTGTTAATATGATTAATTTATCTCCTACAGATTGTTTTTTTATATCGTCAATTATTTCAGAAACTTTATTNTTTTTGACTTCTTTACCTGAAATGGGCGAATATGTTTTTCCAAATCTGGAAAATAAAATTTTTATGTAGTCATATATCTCTGTTTTGGTTCCAACGGTTGACCTAGGATTTGAAGATGAAATTTTTTGCTCAAGTGCTATAGCAGGACTCAGACCAGAAATTTTATCAACTTTTGGTTTTTCAATTCGTTCTAAAAATTGTCGTGCGTAACTTGAAAGACTTTCTACGTACCTTCTTTGACCTTCTGCGTAAATTGTATCAAAAGCTAGTGAAGATTTTCCGCTTCCAGAAACACCTGTTATAACTACAAATTGCTTTTTAGGTATATCTACATTAATTCCCTTAAGATTGTGCATTCTAGCCCCTTTTAAGCTTAAATATTCAGTATTTTTTTTAGTAGAATTCATTTTTTTGAATAGATACAAATATAGTGCTAAACTTTACTAAATATGATTAGACTTATCACACTTTGAATATTATTAAATTAAAATGTATATTTGACTTATAAAAATCACGCCTATAGAATAACATTACTCTAAAAATTTTAATAAAACTCAGTTTTAGAAATAAGTAATGTTATGAAAAAACCAATAATTGCCGATTCTACTTTAGTATCAAAATATATTTCTGGAGATGAAAAATCCTTAGAAATCTTAATCAACCGTCACAAACAGAGGATATATAGTTTTATTTATTCTAAGGTGTACGACAGAGATTTAACTGAAGATATCTTTCAAGATACCTTTATTAAAGTTATTAGAACTTTAAAACTTGGAAATTATAATGAAGAGGGGAAATTTATCTCCTGGGTAATGCGTATAGCACATAATCTGGTTATTGATCATTTCAGGAAAAATTCAAGAATACCAAAATTTGAAAATTCTCAAGATTTTGANATTTTTTCGGTACTTAAGAATACAGATATAGATATAGAAAATAAAATGATAAAGGATCAAATATTGGGTGAGGTTAAGAAAATTATAGAGTTTTTACCTGATGATCAAAAAGAGGTCTTGATTTACAGATATTATAATGATCTTAGTTTTAAAGAAATTTCCGAAAAAACAGGAGTTAGCATTAATACATCACTGGGAAGAATGAGATATGCCTTGATTAATTTGAGAAACATTATTAAAAAGAAAAATATAATTTTAACAACCTAATATAATATTCTAAATTTTTTTCCGTTTTCATAAAAAAATAATGAATGGAAAAAAACTACTTTTTTCAAGAGCAGATAGCTCTTGAACCAAAAAGAAAAACTATCAATTTTATTTTAAATTTTTCAAAATCAATAAAAGTTCAAAAGACAAGTTTGGGTTCAGTGATTATTGACTTAAATTAATTTATTAAGAATAGATTTTCTACCTATTTTCTTCATGATAATATCATTATCAATATTCCATCCCCTGGCTGGAGAATACTTTCTTGCATAATAGATTATTTGTAAGTGAAGTTTATTCCATTTTTTCTCTGGAAAAAGTCTTTTAGCATCCTTTTCTGTTTGAACTACACTTGACCCATTACTCAATCCCCATCTATACATTAATCTGTGAATGTGTGTATCTACCGGAAATGCTGGAATACCAAAAGCTTGAGACATAACTACACTAGCTGTTTTGTGTCCCACTGCAGGTAGTTCTTCAAGATGTTCAAATGTTTTTGGAACATAGCCGTTATGCTTTTCTATTATTATTTTGCTCAACCCATAGATTCCTTTACTTTTCATAGGAGAAAGTCCACAGGGTTTAATAATTTCTTTGATTTCCTCAACTGAAAGCTTAATCATATCATANGGGTTATCAGCTTTTTTAAATAAAATAGGGGTAATCTGATTAACCCTTTCATCTGTACATTGAGCTGACAAAAGAACAGCGATAAGTAATGTATAGGGGTCTTTGTGATTTAAAGGAACGGGAACCTTGGGGAATAAATTTTCTAATTCCTCAATTATATAATTTACTTTATTGACTTTGTTCAAATTATATTATTTTTGAACTCAAATATAATAATTATGAATGTTTTAAAAGTAGGTGATATTGCTCCAGATTTTAGTTGTAAGAATCAGTATGGTGAATTAATTAATTTATCAGATATGAAAGGAAAAAAAATTGTTGTTTTTTTCTATCCCAAAGCTAATACTCCAGGCTGTACCGCTGAAGCTTGTAATTTAAATGATAATTATAGTAGATTTAAATCCGATGGTTATGAAATTATTGGTGTTTCGGCAGATAATGAAAAACTCCAGAAAAATTTCAGTGATAAATTTAATTTTGGTTACAGTTTACTATGTGATGAGGATAAAAAAATTATCAATGACTATGGGGTATGGGGTACGAAAAAAATGTACGGTAAGGAATACATGGGCATAATTAGAAAAACCTTTGTTATTGATGAAAATGGAAAGATTTCACAAATTATTGAAAAAGTAAAAACGAAAGAACATTCATCCCAAATATTAGGATAACGATTATTTATTGTATCCGAAAAGATTAAATTTTTTGATTTTTGCAGCAACTGCCTTGGGTAGAAGNGTTTCCCATCCTTTAGAATTTTCCTTAATTTGGTTTAAAACTTCATGAGAATATATTTTTAGGGATTTCAGGTTGTAATTATTTAAATCAACCACCTTACCATTAAATTTTAAAAACTTATAAAGTTCTTTCATTCTTGGATGAACTTTTAAATTATCACTGTTTATAATTTCATCTTTCTCATTTAGCATGGGATAGAGATAGATTCTCATATTTTTGAAAAATAATTTACCAAAAGCCTCTAATATTCCTCCACTGAGATGGGTGTAGTATTTTGGGTCGAATATTCTTACAAGATTGTTAACCCCCATGGTTAATCCGATTTTCTTTTTAGTATACAATGAAAAATATTCAACTAATTTATAATACTCTTTAAAATTTGTAATCAAAACTGTTTCACCTAAAGATCCTAGGAGTCTTGCACGATCCATAAAGTCCTTTTCATCTATTTCCCCATCAGTAGTTAAATCCACCATNGTTATTTCAAATATAACTATGGTGTCTTTTTTATCTACATGTCTCTCGTTAACAAACATTTCCAATGAATTTTCATACATTTCTTCGTTTACTTTAGTAACTGGCCTGAATCTTCCACGAAGAGCTAAAATATTTTTTTTATAAAGAGCGGCAGCAGGTAATAAATTATTTCCGTCAGGTCCAAACATTACGGCGTCTGTCATCCCATTTTTAACCAATTCTAAGCTTAATATCCTATTGTCGACTTCTTTAAAAACGGGTCCCTCCAAATTNACGGTGTCGATTTCTATNTGGTCATTGTTAAGATGATCATANAGGTATTTTATGATTTTTTTAGGGGTTTTAAAATGATAAAATGCACTATATATTAGGTTTGTACCAAGAACTCCAAGAGTTTCTTGCTGTTGACTAGCTGTATTTTCTTTAAATCTGACGTGAAGAATTATCTCGTTATATTTTTCTTTTGGATTTATCTGAAATCTGATACCAACCCATCCATGCCCATTGTATTTTTTCGCAAAATCAACAGTAGCGACTGTGTTTGCATAACAAAAGAACATTTTATTTGGTTGGTTTTTTCTTTGGATTCTCTTTTCGATTAAATTAGTTTCATGTTTAAGCATTTTTCTTAAACGATTCTCAGTCACATATCTTTGGTCATCTTCAATCCCATAAATATCATCGCTGAAGCTTTTGTCATATGCAGACATTGCTTTGGCAATTGTACCAGAGGCACCACCGACCCTAAAAAATTGTCTGACAGTTTCCTGTCCTGCACCAATTTCTGCAAATGTTCCGTAAATATTCTCGTTTAGATTAATTCGTAAAGCTTTCTGCTTTATTGTAGGAATGGCTTCTATGTGTGAATCACCATTTAGAGATACCTCATTCATAAGGTGTGTTTTTNCATTAACAAATGTATTAAATAACTCTAATTAGATGAAAAAAAATAGTGTATTTTTGAATTTAGTAGATTATGAAAATTACTTTTTTAGGAACAGGTACATCACAAGGTATTCCAGTTATTGGAAGTAATCACCCAGTTTGTCATAGTGATGATAAAAAAGATACAAGATTAAGGACATCTGCACTTATTCAATGGGATAATAAAAATATAATAATTGATTGTGGTCCTGACTTCAGAGCTCAAATGCTAAATTCCAAATGTAATAGGGTAGATGCAATTTTTTTTACCCATGAACATAATGATCATGTTTCAGGGCTCGATGATATAAGACCTTTTTATTTTAAACAGGGTAGCATTCCTATATATGCGAGTGATAGAGTAGTAAGTGCGTTAAACAAAAGATTTGAATATGTCTTTAAAAAAGATGGTAATATACCCGGAACACCTAATGTAATAACAAACATTATTGAAGACAATTTTATATTTAATAGGCACGAAATTATAGTTTTAAATGCAAATCATGGAAATCTTCCTATTCATGGGTTTAGATTTAATAATCTTGCTTATTTTACCGACGTTAAAACCATTCCACAGCAAGAATTTTATAAATTAAGAGATTTAGATGTATTGGTTATTAATGCCTTAAGGATTGAAGAACATTATTCACATCTAAATTTAAATGATGCTTTAGAAATAATTTCTAAAATAAAACCAAAAAGAGCATATTTAACTCATATTAGTCATAAGTTAGGATTTCATGAGGATGTGCAAAAGGGATTGCCTGAGAATGTGTTTTTAGCTTATGATGGCCTTCAGGTTGAATGTGATTAATTTTTATTTAACCAATGAGTCATTTGTTCAAAATTCTCTGCATTTATTCCGTGAGCAGAATCAAACTCTAGGTATTTGTGACTGATTTTATTTTTTGACAACCATTTATCAGATTCTCTTCCAATTTCAATTGGGATAACCTGATCGTAAATACCATGGGAACAAAAAAAGTTGTGATCTGTGTAATCTTCCTTTTCATCATATTTTAATATTTCATATGGGATTTTACCACTTAAGCCGATTACTTTTTTGTATTTTTTAGGATAATTAATTGACAGGGTATATGAAATCATGCAACCTTGACTAAAACCTACTAGATAAATTTGATCGGAAATAAAATTATATTTTTCACACAAGTCTGTAGAAATAAATTCGTCTAATTGATTTACTGTTTTTAGGGCCTCTTCAGCATTCATCGTTAATCTCATATTATCGTCATACTGTAATGACCACCAACAATATGAATTATAATCTAATTTTATAGGTGCTTGAATTGAGATTATTAAATAGTCTGAATCCATAAAATTAGAAAATGAAAATAAATCAGATTTATTACTCCCATACCCATGAAACATTAATATAACCTTGGTATTCTGATTGTAGGATGAAGGCTTTTTTATATCATATTCTAAGGAAAAACTATTCATTTAATGAAATTTTTCCATTTGAGATTATCCCGTATACTATTCCTTTCAATGAAGTATTTTTAAATATTGAATTTTTTGAAATTGATAAAATATCCTTTTCATCAAAAACATAATTTGTTAGGGGGTTAAATAAGGTTAAGTCAGCTTGTGCTCCGATTTTAATACTTGTGTTTTCAATATTAAAAATCTTTTTTCCTCTAGTTAATATGTTTACAACAGTTTTTAAAGGAAAAATTTTGTTGAGAGCACCAAAGAAGGACTCTAATCCTATTGTTCCAAAATCAGCATTATCAAATTCTAAATTCTTTAATTCTATATTCAAAGGATTGTGATCGCTTGTAACAATGTCAATAGTACCATCTTTAACCGCCGCTATTAATTCATCTATATCACTTTGAGTTCTTAGCGGAGGTAATACTTTATATTTAGTGTCAAAGTTGTTAAGAGAGCTATCGTCAAAAAATAAGTTGTGAATACAAGTGCTACACGAAATATTTAAACCTTTCTTCTTAGCTTCCCTGATAAGTTTTACTGAGTTTGATGTTGAAATATAAGGTATATGTAAATTTCCACCTGTATATTCAAGAATTTTTATATCACGCATTATCTGAATTTCTTCTGCTATATTTGGAATACCTTTTAGGCCAAGCATTGTACTGCTCTTACTTTCATTCATAACTCCATTATTAGATATCTCATCATTTAGCGGAAAAGAAAATATGGGTGTATTAATATCTCTAGTATACAAAAGAGCTAATTTCAATAAATTTGGATTTCCAATCGGTTGTTTATAATCACCAAAACCTATAGCACCTGAGTTTTTCATTTCAAAAAGTTCTGCTAATTCAAAAAGTTCTGATTTTTTGGTTAATGCTCCAATAGGGTGTATGCTTACGGATGAGTTTTTTGAAGCTGATTTTAGAAATTCTATCTCAGTGTTTTTCTCTGTTACTGGAAATGTATTAGGTTGTAAACCTATTGAGGTAAAACCGGATCTTGAAGCAACATATAGTGTATTTGAAATATTACCTCTTTCTTCATAACCTGGCTCGCCAGTGCAAACACTATAATCAAACCACCCTGGAGAAATATGAAGGTTTGGTAAGTTAATTTCCTTAAGATTTTTAGGATTTTTGATATTTTCAGAAATATCAGATATTATTCCGTTTTGGACTAATATATCAACCTTTTTGTTATGAAATTCACTTTTCTTATCAAGTATTATAGCTGACTTTATTAGTGAATTCATTTATAAAATTTCAACAAAAATAATAAAATAAAGGTATATGTTTTTAATATTTCGCAGGCATTCCGTTAGTGGAAGAGTTTTTTATAAAATCTCTTAAATCATCATTGGATTTTTTTAGATCTTCTGACCTTAAATACATCATATGGCCACTTCTATAGCCTTCAAAATAAAACCTGTCTTTCATTTTACCACTAGGGTCAACTTGCCACATGGTATATTTTGCTTGAAAATAATTAGTAGCGCCATCATAATATCCAGACTGAATAAAAACTTTAAGAAATGGGTTTTGAGCCATAGCCTTTCTTAAATTTTCTCTTGTATTATCATTTTCTCTATCCCAAGGATGCACAGGTCCAAAAACATTATATTTTATATCAGTTTCAAATTTTAATTCATTTTTAACGTAGTAGTTTATTGCTGGAGTAAATGAATGATTCCATGAATTCAACTCAATGTTGGTGTCAGGACTTGATCCAGCTACTCTTTTATCAATTCCTCTATATCTTGAATCTAAGCGACCTACAGTTAACCCATTTTTATCTCTAAGTAACTCTTTCCAAAAATAATTATTAGGAATATCAAGGTTATTATTCATCACAAAATCTTTACTTAATCCAGAGTAGAATGAATATTTGTCAGCTATTTTATTTTTTTCACTGTCTGAAATAAATCCTCCTTTAGCTATAGCTGGTATTAGTTCATTTATGGTAAAATCCTCAACCTCAGGTAAAATTTCATATAAATCTTTTGATTGTAGCTTTTCGTTTAAAGCTTTGTGATACCATGCAGTTGCAGTATAATAGGGTAGATGCAAAGATGAGTTTACTGCATCACCCTCTTCAAATAATTTATAATCTGCAGGAGAAACCATTATAACACCATTTAAATACATCCAATGTCTATTTTGGAGCTCGTAGGAAAGTCCCATAACCCTTGTGCCTCCATAACTCTCACCAATAATGTATTTAGGAGATTCCCATCTGTTTTTTCTGGTGATAAAAGTGTTAATCCAGCTAGCTAAATATTTTATATCAGCGTTTATTCCAAAAAAAGTTTCTCTTTTTGGATAATTTCCATCATCATCGGCAATCATTCTTGAATATCCAGTATTAACAGGGCAAACAAAAACTATATCAGCAGTGTCTAAAATTGAATAAGGATTGCTTTTCATACCGTACGGTTGTGTAGGATACCCCTCGTCATCAATTTTTAGAACCCTTGGTCCAGTGTATCCAATATGCATCCATAGGGATCCTGATCCAGGACCTCCGTTAAATGAAATTATTATCGGTCTGTGAGTACTTTTAGTTTTTGAATCTTTTGCTAATTCTCTTTTGTAATAAGTATAAAATAAGCTAGCGATTGGTTTACCGTCATTATTCCAAACGGGTTGAGTTCCAGTCTCAGCTGTATATTTTATTTTTTTCCCTTTAATCAAAGTTTCATGTGTAGTCTTGACGATAGTATCAATAGGGATTGATATCTCCTGAGAGAAGAATAAACCTGTATTAAGAAGCGTGATTAATATATATTTTTTCATTTTGTGGTATTAATTATAACTAATTTAAAAATTAAAAATCATTTTTTTCAAAGACCCCAATCCCAAAAAGAGCAAAATCATATTTTACTGGATCTTTTTTATCAAAAGATCTTAGAACTTTATCCAATTCAACAACAGCTTTGTGGTCATTCTGATTTCTTTTTATTAATCCAAGTTTTCTGGCAACATTTCCCGAATGTACATCAAGTGGACATGATAAATATTTTGGATCAATTGAATCCCAAATTCCAAAATCTACCCCTTTATTATCTTTTCTTATCATCCATCTCAAGAACATATTTATCCTTTTTGATGCTGAGCCCTTCATCGGATCAGAGACGTGTTTTTTTGTTCTTTCAGTATGATCAATTTCAAAAAAAATTTTTTTAAACATATGAATAGAGTTATGTAACCTTTCATCCTTTATGTTTTCGGAAAAAATATTCTCCATTCCCCCATAATTTTTATAAATATGTTTAAGACTTGTAATAAATTGTGTAAAATCGAAACCATTGAATGTTCTNTGAACAAAATTCAGTAAATTNTTTAAATCTTTCTCTGAATGATTAATAACAAAATTATATGGGTCGTTATCCAATAATTGCATCATTTTTTTTGAATTTGATATTATGGACTTTCTGTTTCCCCATGCGATAGACGATGTCAAAAAACCTGAAATCTCAATATCTTCTTTCTTTTTGAAAAGATGGGGGATTTTTATAGGATCATCTTCAATAAAGCTAGGATTATTGTATTGCTCAACCTTTAAATTTAAATAATCTTTTATGTGCACTTAAGGTCTATTTGATTTTTCCGTCTTTAATCTCTAAAACCCTGTCTGATTTTTTTGCAAGTAATTTATTATGTGTCGCTATAATAAATGTATAGTTAAAATCTTTTCTTAAACTTAAAAATAATTCGTGAAGATTATTTGAAGCATTACTATCTAAGTTTCCAGATGGCTCATCGGCTAGTATTATACTTGGTTCGTTAATTAGTGCTCTAGCTACTGCAACCCTTTGTTTTTCACCTCCTGATAATTCATTTGGTTTATTTTTGGATCTATCACTTATTCCAAGATAATTCATGAGTTGGTTAGCTTTTGATTCAGCAATATTTTTTGGTGTCTTTTTTATAAAAGCAGGTATGCAAATATTTTCGATCACATTAAATTCAGGAAGTAGTTGGTGAAATTGAAAAATAAAACCTAACTCATGATTTCTAAAATTTGCTAATTGATTTTCAGTAAAATCAGAAATATCTTGATTTTTTAAAAGTAATTTAGAACCTTCTTTTTTATCATATTTATCAATTGTGCCAAGGATTTGTAAGAGAGTTGTTTTTCCTGCTCCTGAAGCTCCAACTAAACTTATAATTTCTCCTTTATCTACACGAAGGTTTATTCCTTTTAGAATGTGGTTATTTTCGTAGAATTTATGTATATTTTCNGCTACAATCATTAATCAAAAATAGTATATTAATTTAATTTATGAGTGTTATTGAAAGGGCATATTTTTCTGGTGGTTGCTTTTGGTGTACTGAAGCTATATATAAGCGTTTAAATGGTGTGTTAGGAGTTAAACCAGGATTTAGTGGTGGAAATATAAAAAATCCATCTTATAAAGAGGTTTGCACGGGGAGAACAGGTCATGCTGAAACAGTCGAAGTTGTCTATGATTCTAGTCAAATTGATTTCCAGCTTCTTTTGGAAGTGTTTTTTAAAACACATGATCCAACAACAATAAACAGACAAGGCAATGATATCGGAACACATTACAGATCGATAGTTTTTTACTCAAATTCAAAAGAGAGGGAGCTCGTGACAAATTATATTGACTTCCTTAATAATAAAATTTATGATAATAAAATAGTAACAGAAATTGTAGAGTTTGATAAATTTTATGAAGCAGAGAGTTATCACGAAAACTATTATGAACTAAATAAAACACAACCATACTGCGATTTAGTTATTACGCCTAAAGTGGAAAAATTTGAGAAGAATTTTAAAAATAAACTTACAAGAGATTAAAACCTAACACCCATTCTGGCAAGGAATTTTTTGATGAAATTCCAGAAAAAAGTAAATTCTCCAAAAATAAATGCAACAAAGACAAGAATAAATTTATAAACTACAGTAATTAATATTATTCTTAATGTCCAGTATAGAAATACATTTAAATTTTCGGTTGTAATTCCAAATGCATCACATATCGGATGTGTTACCCAAGCAGCAGTTGAACCAGTTATACCAAAAACAACAAATATTTTTAAGATTTGAAAATTTGAGTTTATACCCCATCTAACTTTTAATTTTTCTATCATTTTATAATTTATAAATATTAATAATCTGATCTGCAAGTTCAATGCCAATTCTATTTTGGGCTTCATTTGTAGCTGCACCAATATGAGGAGTTAGCGATATATTTTGGTTCATTAAAATTTTAATACTTGGTGTAGGCTCATTTTCGAAAGTATCTAGTGCTGCAAATGCTATTTTTTTATTTTCTATGTGTTTAATCAGGGATTCTTCGTCNATTACTCCACCACGAGCAGCGTTAATTATTCCTGAGCCNTCTTTCATTTTAGAAAATTCTTTTTCTCCGATGATATAGTCTTTTTGAGCAGGAACGTGTAATGAAATAAAATCAGATTTATTTAATAATTCTTCAAATGAAGAGCTTTTTAAAACAAACTCTTTAGAACTACCATCGAAGAAATCTATTTTGATATTGGCCTCTTTGTTGTGCAAATCATAAAAAATGATATTCATTCCAATTCCAAGACCTATCTTAGCAACTTCTTGACCAATTCTCCCAAATCCTACTACACCAAGGGTTTTTCCCTTTAATTCAGAACCTCCAGAATAATTTTTTTTAAGTTTTTTAAAGTCTTTGTCGCCATCAAGTGGCATCTCTCTGTTAGAAATATGTAGCGATCTTACGCATGAAAATAGGTGTGAAAATACCAATTCTGCAACTGAAATTGATGAAGCTGCAGGAGTATTAATTACATGGATTCCTTTTTCCTTTGCATAAGAAACATCTATATTATCCATACCAACACCACCTCTTCCTATAATCTTTAAGTTTTCACAGCTATCGATCAAATCTTTTCTGACTTTTGTAGCACTTCTAACAAGTAATACTTCTATCTTGTTATTGTTGATGAAGTCAATTATTTCTGATTGATCAATTGATTCAACAATGGTTTTAAATCCAGCAGAATTTAACCTATCAACACCTTCTTTACTAATACCATCATTTGCTAAAACATTCATATTTTAAATTTTTGATTCTAATTCACTCATAACCTCCACAAGTACTTTAACACTATCAATACNCATTGCATTATACATTGATGCCCTATAGCCACCAACACTTCTGTGGCCAGAAAGGGCTGTAATTTTAGCATCAGCTAGCATTGTTTCAAAACTGTCCTTAAAATTATCATCACTTAAATTAAAGGTAGCATTCATAATTGATCTATCAACTTCTCTTGCGTGTCCATTGAAAAGAGGATTCAAATCAATTTCAGAGTATAACAGCTGAGCTTTTTTTCTATTAAGTTTTTCTATTTCAGAAACTCCCCCCATTTTTTTTAACCATCTCATATTAAGCATTGATACATAAACGGAAAATACAGGTGGGGTATTAAACATACTACTTTTATCAGCGTGGACTTTGTAATTCATCATTGAAGGTACATTATCCTTAATATTTTCAAGTAAATCATTCTTAATTACAACAAGTGTTGCTCCAGCAGGCCCAAGGTTTTTTTGAGCCCCAGCATAGATTAAATCAAATTTTGAAAAATCTAGAGCACGTGAAAAAATATCACTACTCATATCACAAAAAATTGGATTGTCTGTATTTGGAAAAGAATTTATTTGAGTACCAAAAATTGTATTATTAGACGTGCAGTGAAAATAATCGTAATTTTTAGCTATTTCAAAATTTGGTATGTGATTATAATTATCATTTTCAGAACTGGCCAAAACATCTACATTTCCAAAAAGCTTAGCTTCTTTAATTGCTTTTTTACTCCAGGTNCCAGTGTCTAAAAAAGCCGCTTCATTTTTAAGAAAATTGTAGGCTGTCATTAAAAATTGAGAACTGGCTCCGCCTTGAAGAAATATTGAAGTGTAATCATTTCCGCTGAGGCCGAGTAATTCTAATGATAAATCTCTTGCCTCATCCATAATTTCTACAAATGCATGACTACGATGGGAAATTTCTAATAGAGATAATCCTGAACCATTTAAATCTTTAACCGCATTTGAAGCCTCATCAAACACTTCAGATGGTAAAATAGACGGTCCAGCACAAAAGTTATGAATTTTCATGGTTTTAATTAAAAAAGCAAATTTCGATATTTAGTAAACCAAATATGTTATCAAAATGTAAATGTTTTTAACTACTTGTTAACAGAAATTTTAATGTATCAATTTTATCTGCATATTGATTTAATTTTGGTTTTTGAGCATCACCAAAGCCTATTGAATTTTTTATTTTTAGATTTGAAACTACACATTGAATATCCTTATTTTTAGAAATTATCTTTTTGTTTACCTCCTGTATATCTGAATAGTACTCATAGTATATTATTGAAATAGGCGGAGCGTAATTTTCCGATTCGCTTAAGATAAAATGTCCACCATCAATAAACTCTTCATTATTCATCAATTTTATAGTTTTTTGATAATTATAGTTATTTGAATATTTATGGTGATTTATAATGTGTTTATAATTATTAAAGCTTGAATTTAGCTTAGTTAAATCATAGTTTTTGGGTATAAATATTTTTGAAACGTTTCTGCAGCCTAATCCAAAATACATAAATACGTCATCTGAGAGAAGTCTTAGTTCATCATTAGATTCATTTCCGGATAAAACTGCAAGTGAGGTTCTGTTTTTCCTTAACAATGATTTTTTTTCTCTGAAATAGTATTCAAAATATTTAAAAGTATTGTTGGAGCCTGTGGCTATTACTTTGTCAAAATCAGTGAGTTTATCATATACTATTTTTACTAATTTATTGGTTTCAGGAAATTCTTTATGGAGATAGCTGACAAAAAATTCAATCAATATTTTGTCGTCACTAGAAGGTTTTACAATGGCGTTATTGCCTGAAATAATCACTGAAATTAGGTCATGAAAACCAGCCANAGGGAAATTNCCAGCCATAATAATCGCAACTTTTGAATTTTGATTAACAAAATTATATTGATTGATCCATGCATCAAGAACATTTTTGTTTAGTTTATTTTCCCAATAACTTAATGCATTTAATATGTTACTGTTAGAAAACCAGCTATTATGTTTTTCAGCCTCTTGAACTGCTTTATTAAGCTCAACACTAATCGAATCTTTTTTATTAGACAAATAGGACTCAATTACTTTACCGATACTTGATAAGTAATTGATTCTTCTTTCTTTTTCCTTATTTATACTTTTGTTTTTAATAAGATTGGCGTTAATTTTGCAACAAATTTAATTAATATTATAAAATTTTATGGCGATAATCATCACTGATGAATGTATTAATTGTGGGGCATGTGAGCCAGAATGTCCAAACACAGCTATTTACGAAGCTGCGGTTAATTGGAAGTATTCTGACGGCACAAATCTTTCAGGTGAAGTAAACCTTCTTGACGGTAAAATTGTTAATGCAGAATTACCTCAAAGGGCTGTAAATGATGAGGTTTATTACATTGTTCCTGATAAATGCACTGAATGTAAAGGTTTTCATGAAGAACCACAGTGTGCTGCTGTATGTCCAGTTGATTGTTGTGTTCCTGATTTGAATCATATTGAATCCACCTCTCATTTATTAGAAAAACAAAAACTTATGCATAGTTAATATGAAAGCTGGAATTGTTGGTCTACCAAATGTTGGAAAATCTACTTTATTTAATTGTTTATCAAATACTAAAGCTCAAAGTGCAAATTTTCCTTTTTGTACTATTGAACCTAATCACAGTATAATTAATGTTCCAGATAAAAGATTAATAACCCTTCAAGAAATAGTTAACCCTGAAAAATTAATACCTGCAACCGTAGAGATTGTTGATATTGCTGGATTAGTAAAAGGAGCAAGTAAAGGTGAGGGGTTAGGAAATAAATTTTTAGCAAATATCAGAGAAACCGATGCCATTATTCACGTTCTTAGATGTTTTGACAATGATAATATTACTCATGTTGATGGTTCTGTTGATCCTATCCGTGATAAAGAGATCATTGATATTGAGCTACAGCTAAAGGATTTAGAAAGTCTAAACAACAGACTTGAAAAGGTAAGCAGAACCGTAAAATCAGGTGATAAAGAAGCTGCCAGAGAAAAAGAAGTTCTCAATCAAGCAATATCATTTATTGAATCATCCAATAATATAAGATCTATTGATTTGGATGAGGATGATATTAATAAGTATTTGAAGCCATTACAACTAATTACATCTAAACCAGTTCTTTATGTGTGTAATGTTGATGAAAGAAGTGTAACCTCAACAAATAGCTATGTTGAATCCGTAAAATCATTAATTTCAGATGAGGGGGCAAATTTAATTGTTCTAGCCGCTGGAATTGAATCAGAAATTAATGAATTGGAAGATTATGAAGAAAGAAGAATGTTTTTAGACGATTTAGGACTAGATGAACCTGGTTCATCAAAATTAATTAGCGCAACATATGACCTGCTTAATCTGCATACTTATTTCACAGCAGGCCCCAAAGAAGTTCGTGCATGGACAATTCCTAAAATGGCTACAGCACCCCAAGCGGCCGGTGTAATACATACTGATTTTGAAAAGGGTTTTATAAAAGCTGAGGTTATTGCTTTTGAAGACTATGTTAAATATCAGACAGAGGCAAAGGTTAAAGAAGCAGGAAAAATGAGGGTAGAGGGTAAAGCTTATGTGGTTAATAATGGTGACGTTATTCACTTTTTATTTAATGTTTAGAATACCTGATTGTATCTCTTGATATTTTGTTAATTACTTTGTTAGATCTCCATTAATTTTTTTTTACTGATACATTATATTAGCATACTTATTAAGTATGTCAAAAATCAATCAATATACCGAAGAAAATATACGATCGTTAGATTGGAAAGAGCATATTAGAATGCGTCCTGGAATGTATATTGGTAAATTAGGCGATGGTTCTTCGCCTGATGATGGTATTTATATTCTTTTAAAGGAGGTTCTTGATAATTCAATAGACGAGTATGTAATGGGTGCTGGTAAAACTATTGAGGTCTCGGTTCAAGGAACAAAAGTAACAGTAAGAGATTATGGTAGAGGTATTCCTTTGGGAAAAGTGATTGATGTTGTTTCTAAAATGAATACTGGAGGAAAATATGACACTAGAGCATTTAAAAAGGCAGTTGGATTAAATGGAGTAGGTACAAAAGCAGTAAATGCTCTGTCTGATTATTTTAAAGTTGAATCTAATAGAGACGGTAAATCAGTTTTTGCTGAATTCAAAAGAGGTGTTTTAGACATTGAAAACAAACCAGAGGATAGTGCCAGAAGAAGAGGAACCAAGGTTACTTTTATCCCAGATGAATCAATTTTTAAGAATTTTAAATTTAGAAATGAATACATAGCAAGAATGCTAAAAAACTATGTGTACCTAAATCCTGGCTTAACAATAGTTTTTAATAATGAAAAATTCCATAGTACTAACGGATTAAAAGATCTACTTGAAGAGAGGATTAANGATACACAAATCTCATACCCAATCATCCACTTAAAAGGGGATGATATAGAGTTAGCTATAACTCACAGTAAAACCCAATATAGTGAGGACTATCATTCTTTTGTAAATGGTCAGAATACAACTCAAGGAGGCACACATTTAAGCTCTTTCAGAGAAGCATTTGTTAAAACAATTAGAGATTTTTTTGGTAAAAATTATGATGCATCTGATATAAGAAAATCAATTGTTGCTGCTGTTTCCATAAAAGTAATGGAGCCTGTTTTTGAAAGCCAAACAAAAACAAAACTTGGTTCCACTGAAATGGGTGGAGATCTACCATCTGTTAGGGTTTATATAAATGATTTCTTAAAAAATAAACTTGATAATTATCTTCACAAAAATTCAAATATAGCAGAAGCTTTAAACAAAAAAATATTACAGGCTGAAAAGGAAAGGAAAGAGCTTTCTGGTATTAGAAAACTAGCTAGAGAAAGAGCAAAAAAAGCTAGTTTACATAATAAAAAACTTAGAGACTGTAGAGTTCACCTAGGGGATTTAAAAAACGAAAAGAGACTTGATACGACTTTGTTTATTACTGAGGGTGATTCAGCCTCTGGAAGTATTACAAAATCAAGAGACGTGAATACACAGGCTGTTTTTAGTTTGAGAGGTAAACCCTTAAACTCTTTTGGAATGTCAAAAAAAATAGTTTATGAAAATGAAGAATTTAATTTACTTCAAGCAGCACTAAATATTGAAGATTCTATTGAAGATTTGAGATATAACAACATTGTTATCGCTACTGATGCTGACGTAGATGGTATGCATATCAGATTATTATTAATCACATTTTTCCTACAATTTTTTCCTGAATTAATAAGAAGTGGACATTTATATATATTACAAACTCCTCTATTTAGGGTAAGAAATAAAAAAGAGACTATTTATTGTTATTCAGAGCTGGAAAGAATAAATGCTATTGAAAAACTCCAACCGAAACCTGAAATAACAAGATTTAAAGGGTTAGGTGAAATTTCTCCTGATGAGTTTGGACATTTTATTGGTGATAATATAAGATTAGATCCTGTAATGTTAGATGAGGATAAGAGTATAGAGGAACTTCTAAGTTTTTACATGGGTAAAAACACTCCAGATAGGCAATCCTTTATTATTGATAACTTAAAAGTTGAATTAGATATTATTGATTAAATGCAGGAAGATTTAGATAAAAATGAAGATTTAAATCAAGGGGAATCAATCACTCGTGTTACAGGGATGTACAAAGATTGGTTTCTTGATTACGCCTCATATGTAATTCTTGAAAGAGCAGTACCGTCTGTAGAAGATGGTTTTAAGCCAGTTCAGCGTAGGATTATGCAATCAATGAAAGATTTAGATGATGGTAGATATAATAAGGTTGCAAACATTGTAGGACATACCATGCAATACCATCCTCACGGCGATGCAAGTATTGCTGATGCAATGGTACAGATTGGTCAAAAAGACTTACTTATTGATACACAGGGAAATTGGGGTAATATTTTAACCGGTGACAGAGCAGCAGCATCAAGATATATTGAAGCTAGATTATCAAAATTTGCACTAGATGTAATTTTTAATCCAAAAGTTACAAACTGGCAATCCTCCTATGATGGTAGAAGAAAAGAACCTATAAATTTACCTGTAAAATTCCCATTATTACTTGCTCAAGGGGCTGAAGGTATAGCGGTAGGATTATCAACTAAAATCTTATCCCATAACTTTAATGAATTAATCGATGCCTCTATAAAATATTTAAAAAATAAAAGATTCACATTGTATCCTGATTTTATCACTGGAGGAATCGCTGACTTTACAAATTATAATGATGGAAAAAGAGGTGGGAAGGTAAGAGTTAGAGCTAAAATTAATATTGTGGATAAATCTACCTTATTAATCTCAGAATTACCCTATAGCACTACAACAACCTCGTTAATTGATTCAATTATTAAGGCAAACGATAAGGGAAAAATTAAAATTAAAAAAATTGATGATAATACATCTTCCAAGGTTGAAATATTAATTCACCTTCCTTCTGGTATATCTCCTGATAAAACAATTGATGCTTTATATGCTTTCACAAATTGTGAAGTTTCTATTTCACCGCTTTCCTGTATAATTGAAAACAATAAGCCATGTTTTTTAGGAGTCTCAGAAATTCTAATAAAATCGACGGACAACACGGTTAACATTCTTAAAAAGGAGCTAGAGATCCGTTTGCAGGAGTTGGAAGATCAGTGGCATAATTTTTCTCTAGAGAGAATTTTTATAGAAAATAAGATTTATAGAAATATTGAAAAAGAAGAAACATGGGAGGGTGTCCTTAAGGCAATAAGGGACGGAATAACCCCTTTTACAAAGATTCTTAAAAGGGAAGTTACAAATGATGATATTGCAAGGCTAACTGAGATCAAAATTAAAAGGATATCAAAATTTGATATAGATAAAGCCAAAGAAAAAATAGAAAATTTAGAGGATCAGATTTCAGAAGTGAAGGTTAATCTGGGTAATTTAATAGAATTTGCAATCTCGTATTTTACAAGGCTTAAGAAAGACTATTCTTCAGATAAAAATAGACGAACTGAAATTAAAGTATTTGATGATGTTGATGTTAAAAAGGTTGTGATGCGAAACACAAAGCTTTATGTTAACAGAGAAGAAGGTTTTATTGGAACATCATTAAGAAGAAATGAATATGTCTGTGATTGTAGTGATATTGACGATGTCATTGTCTTTACTGATAATTGTAATATGATGGTTACTAAGGTTGCGAGTAAAACTTTTATTGGAAAAAATATAATTCATGTAGCAGTTTTCAAGAAAAAAGATGTAAGAACCATTTACAATATGGTTTACAAGGATGGTGATAAGGCTTTTAATTATATAAAAAGATTCGCTGTTTCAGGAATTACAAGGGATAAGTTATATGCTTTGTCTTCATCAAAAAAACCTAGTTTGGTTAAATACTTTTCCGCTAATCCTAANGGTGAAGCTGAAAAAATTACAATTAACTTAAGGCAGAATGCTAAGATTAAAAAATTAAAGTGGGATGTAGACTTTAGTGATGTCATGATAAAGGGAAGAGGAACTAGAGGAAATATTTTAACAAAAAACACAATNAAAAACGTAGAATTAAAAGAAAAGGGTGTCTCAACACTTAAGCCAAGAAAAATATGGTTTGATGAAACAGTTCAGAAGTTAAATGTTGATGGTAGGGGTGAACTTTTAGGAGAATTTAGGGGAGGTGATAAAATTTTGGTGGTTTCTCAGAATGGATCCTTAAAGATTATTCTGCCAGAGCTTTCAACTCATTTTAATGACGATATGATTGTTTTGGAAAAATGGATTCCAAAAAAACCAATTTCTGCAATATATTTCGATGGAAAAAAAGAAAAGTATTTTGCAAAAAGATTTTTAGCTGAAAACAAAAACAAAGAAGAAGTTTTTATTTCTGAAAACAAAGGATCTTTTCTAGAGCTTATTTCAACTGATTGGAAGCCTGTTTTTGAGCTCGTATTTATAAAATTGAGAAATAAAGATCAAAGACCTAATCAAAGAATTGTTTTTGAAGAATTTATTTCAGTAAAAGGAATAAAAGCGCAAGGCAATCAATTAACTCCTCATAAAATTAAGCAGGTAAATACTTTAGAGTCTTTAGAATATAGACCTGAAGATGGTGAATCAANAGATGAAAATGATCCGACATTAAATGAAGTTAAAGAAGATGAAAACGATTCAGGTTCAGCTCAAACTACCTTATTCTGATTGCTTTAGCTTTTAATTTATTACTTTCACCCAAATACGAATATTCGTAGGTATAAGAGGAATCATTAGTTGTTAAAATCTTTATAAATATATTCTTCTTTTCACTCATTTTTTTTGGCTTAATTGGGGATAAAATCATTTCGCAATCATTTACCCACCTAACATAACTTGAGTCTATTTTACCTTCAAACTCTTCAATTTGAATATTTGAACTATTTCTTGAAAAGGTTGATTTATAAGTGATTCCGTTCACTGAGGTTTCTGTATAAAAGTCNCCNGANTGAAAATCTTTACAATTACGTTCAATTTTTTCACAGTTTGTAAAGCTTATGAANAGAATNATNANAAGTAGGGGGNTAGTTTTTTTTGTAAGTACCATCTTTATAGAGTATTAATACCGAATCTATTTGTTTATTNTTTTGTTTCTTTCNTGCTTTNTGCTTGGTTCTTTTNCCTGAAATTATCCAATTTAAATCAATTTCNGGGTATTTNTTCTTGATTTTTAGAAAAAACTCCAAGCTTGGTTTATTTCTACCACTAAAAAAGTGTGCCAAGCTCGATCTCTGAATACCAATTTCTTTTGCAAATGCTGATTTCGACAGATTCTTCTCTTCTATTAATTCCTGTATACGATTAGTAATCGACATGTTTACAAATGTAAACAAAATAATAATATATAAATAACAAAAAAGTGAAAATTAAATTATATAATAGCTTTAAGTAAGTATATATAATACATTGATTTTCAACAATTTATATAATTATATATTAATTGTTTTTTAATTATATATTAATTGTTTTTTATAATTTTAATTATTCCTTAATTAATTAAGCGTTTTGATAATATATATGTAAAATTTTGACTCTTTTTTTATTAAAATATCAAAGATGGTATTATATTTGTAACCCTTTTTAAATATTTATTAGTTATGTCAAAAATCAAATTAGATGATATAGATCATCAGATTCTCGATATGTTAATCGAGAATACTAGAACCCCTTTTACTGATATTGCAAAGAAACTTTTGATTTCTGCTGGTACTGTGCATGTTAGNGTAAAAAAGATGGAAGATTATGGTTTAATTAAAGGATCTTCATTGATTCTAGATTATGACAAACTAGGTTACACTTTCATAGCATATGTAGGTCTATATATAAAAGACACGTCAAAAATTAAGTTCATTATTCAAAGAATTAATGAAATTCCAAATGTAACGGTTGCACATATAACTACCGGAAAATTTAATATTTTTTGTAAGATAAGAGCAAAAGGTACGACAAGCGCAAAAAATATAATTTTTAGACTTGATGAAATCGAGGGTGTTTATAGAACGGAATCAATGATTTCCCTCGAGGAAAGTATAAATGATAAAAAGAGATTGATGCACTCAATTTTTAAAGATATGAGCTAGTTTTGATAAAACTTGAAAGCTTCTTTAATTAGTTCAATTTCTACTGGTTGATTAATTTTCATTTCCCCCACATTATTCAGTAAAACAAACATTGGTTCGTCATTGTTATTCTTTTTATCGTATTTAAGTAAATCAATGATTTTTCTAATACTTTCTTCACTAAACTCAATAATTTCATAATGTTGATTTATATAATTTTTAATCTCTTTAGTAATTTTTAGATCAAAATTTATTTTTAAATATGAAATATAAGTTTCTAAAACTAAACCTATCGCTATTGCCTCCCCGTGAAGAATTTCTCGCTCAGAACCAAGAAGATAAGTTTCAATTGCGTGTCCTAATGTATGGCCAAAATTTAGATGTTTTCTTATGTTTGATTCCATGGGATCACTCTCGATTATATTAACTTTTATGTTTATTGATTTATAAATCATCTCAGGGCTAATATCTTCTAAAGAGTTGATTTTTGATATTTTTTCCCATTCATGATTCTTATCGATTAAACTATGCTTAATCATTTCTGCATATCCTGCTGCCATCTGTTTTTTAGAAAGGGAATTTAAAAATTCGACATCAATTAATACTAGTTTAGCAAATTGAAATGTTCCAATTATATTTTTTATCCCATTTAAATCTATTCCAGTTTTTCCACCGATACTAGCATCAACCATTCCCAATAGAGTAGTAGGTATATTAACAAATTGTATACCTCTCATGTATGTAGAAGCTACAAATCCCCCTAAATCACTAACCATCCCACCTCCAAGATTAATTATCAAGTCATTTCTTTTAAATCCATTATCAGTAAGAAATTCCCATATATGATTTGATGTCTTAAGATTTTTGGCGTTTTCACCTGGTTCAACTGAAAAATAATAAGAGGTTGATAAAACCATCTCTGCGATTTTTTTGTCAGTTTTTTTGATATTAGAAAAAAATAAATCTAAACAGTGAACTTTTGTATTTTCATCCGTTAGGATTAAAATTTTTTTAAAGTTATTCTCTTGAATAAAATTGGCTAATTTAAAGTACCCATCGCTTCCAAATAGAATGGAAAAATTATCACGAATTATTTCTTTCATCATGTAGAATATAATTTTTCAAAATAAACTAATAAATTTAATATAGATATAATTCTTGTAAATTATCTTTGAAAAAAAATAATTTGGAGTTCAATAATACCAAAATAGCATTTAATTATAAGTCTAACTTCGACCTGAAAAGGGCTTATTTTCTTTTTAAATTATTATCACTCGGCTATATATCAAAATTTGGTAGAAAGTTGCTTAAAACGCTTGTATGGATGAATTTTCCAATTGATTCTTTAATAAAGAAAACAGTTTACGCTCAATTCTGCGGAGGTACAGATATTCTAGATTGTGTTGAGGTCATTAATAATCTGAAAAAAAATAATGTTTATTCGATATTAGATTACTCAATTGAAGGCTCTGTTAATGAAAATGATTTTGAAAATTCCATTAATAAGTGTTTGAAAATTCTTGAGGAATGTAAATCAAAAAATCTTTCAAAATTCATAGTCTTCAAACCATCTGCTGTTGGAAGATTTGAACTTTATGAAAAAATTACCTCAAATAGTGTATTATCAGAAAATGAATCAAAAGAATGGTCAAAGGTTGAAATAAGGTTTAATAAAATATGTTTGGAAGCTTCAAAAAAAGATATCATGGTTTTGGTTGATGCTGAAGAGAGCTGGATTCAAACTGCAATTGATGAATTGGTAACTAAAATGATGAATATTTATAATTCTGAAAAAGCTGTAGTATTTAATACTATTCAAGCATATAGAAAAGATAGGTTTGACTATTTAACCAAATTACACAATGATTTGAAAGGCAGTGTTAAGATTGGTGTAAAGCTTGTACGCGGAGCTTATATGGAAAAGGAAAGAAAGAGAGCTAAAAAGTACAATTACATTTCTCCAATTTGTGAAAATAAACAACAAACAGATGAAGTATTTAATAATTCCTTAAGTTTTATTATTGAAAATATTAATGACTTTGGCTTATTTGTTGGTTCACACAATGAAAAGAGTAACATACTGGCAACAGAGTTATTAAGAAAATATAAAATTGACTCAAATGATCAAAGAATCTGGTTTAGTCAGCTATATGGAATGAGTGATAATATTAGTTTTACACTAGCAAATAGCGGTTATAATGTGGCAAAATATTTACCATTTGGGCCTGTTCATGAAGTAATGCCTTATTTGATGAGAAGATTAGACGAAAATTCCTCAATTTCATCTCAGACAAACAGAGAACTTCAACTTATTAAAAAGGAGTTGAAAAGAAGAAAAAATTAATTCTTTTTTGTGATTTTGTAGTTAGAAATAATTGCTTGGTTTTCACAGTTTTTAACTATTATCCACACCTTATTTGATTTATCTTCATTTTCAAAGTAATATTCCTTACATTCTTTTAAAGATGTATTACTTTTTGAAAAATTTACATTTCCGTTTAAGATTGAATTCATAATGACAGTGGAATCAATTTTAAAAGTTGTTTTATTAAAAATGATATTTTTTTTCATTATATCCTTTTTAACCCTTGAATTTGGTAAATAACTACATGATGTTCTCTTACCACTTAAAAAAAACATTAGAAATAACAATCCAATTATAAATCCACCAGAAAAATAAGTCAACCTATTGAAAAAATTCATATTAGTCTATTTCTTTTATTATTATTTCTCTTTTATCTTCATCTAAATACCTGATTTCTATATCTAGATATTTAAGGTTTATTTTGTTTAGCACAATTTCTGGCCACTCTATAAAACACGTATTTTGACTGTAAATATAATCTTCAAATCCAATTACGTTTAGTTCTTCAATATTTTCAATCCTATATAAATCAAAATGATAAATTATATTTTCTGCAAAATCATATTCATTTAAAATCGAAAAAGTAGGACTAGTAACACTATCATTAACCCCCATTCTTTTAAGTACTGATTTTACTAGTGTTGTTTTACCAGAGCCTAGTTCACCTCTCAACATAATAGTCTTAACAGTTTTAATTTTATCAATAATAAGTTGAGAAATTTCATCAATCTTATTTAAACTATATACAACCTTATAACTCATATTATTTAGGGTCTAGAATAACAAATGGAATAATCATTTCTTCCATTGAAACACCTCCATGTTGATACGTATTTTTAAAATAATTGCTAAAATGATTATAGTTGTTAGGGTAAACTAAATAAAAATCATCTTTTGCAAAAACAAAAGAGGAGTTTATTGATGTTTTGGGCAGTAATATGTCATGTGGGTTTTTGAAAACCAAATTGTCTTTTTCATTTGTGGTTAGGCTTCTTCCGGTTTTATATCTTAGATTTTGACTTGTATTTCTGTCACCTATAATTTTTGTTGGATTTTTCACGTTAATTGTACCGTGATCAGTTGTGATTACTAGTTTAAAGCCTAGACTACTTGCATTTTTAATTATTTCAAATAACGGTGAATTTAAAAACCAGCTATTTGTAAGTGATCTGTATGCTTTGTCATTTGATGCCAATTCTTTTATCATTTCCATTTCAGTTTTTGAATGAGAGAGCATATCTACAAAGTTATAGACAATAGTTGTTAAGTTGTTTTGAAGTAATTGTTTAAGGTTATTAGAAAGTTTAACTCCATTTTTAAAATTTGTAATCTTGAAGAACTCGTTTTTTAAATTATTTGATTTTAAATTATTAAGGTTAATATTTAGAAGTTTAGATTCAAATAAATTTTTTCCGCCTTCTTCATGATCGTCTTTCCAGAATTGAGGAAATTTTTCTTTAATATGCATTGGCATGACACCAGCAAACAAAGAATTTCTAGCGTATTGAGTGCTGGTTGGTAATATGCTGTAGTATGGAACTTCTTTTACTTTATTATAAAAGTTTAGAATTGACGGTTCTATTATTTTCCATTGATCATATCTTAAGTTGTCAATAACGATCAAAATTAACGGATCATCACTAATCTCAGGGAATAAATGTTTTTTTAGTATTTCATGTGAAAGACATGGATGGTTATCATTTTTGAACCAAGATTGATAATTTTTTTCTATGAATTTTGAAAATAGTGAATTCGCTTCGATTTTCTGATTATTTAATATTTCCATCATAGTATCGTCATCGATATCAGAAAGTTTTAATTCCCAATCGATAATTTCCAGATAAAATTTAATCCATTCATCAAATGAACTAATATCCATCATTTTCAAAGAGAGATTTCTGAATTCTTGTTGATATTCCGAAATATTAGAATCTTTAATTAGTTTTTTATTTTGAAGAGTTTTTTTTAGACTTAATAATATTTGGTTTGGATTCACAGGTTTAATCAGGTAATCAGAGATTTCTTTTCCGATAGCTTCCTCCATTATGTTTTCTTCTTCACTTTTTGTAATCATTATTACTTTTATGTTTCTGTCAATCTTTTTTATCTTTATAAGTGTTTCTATACCGCTAATTCCTGGCATATTTTCATCCAACAGAATTACGTCAAATCTATTATTAGAAATTTTATCTAAAGCATCACTACCGTTTGTACACGAATCGATTTGGTATCCCTTTTCATTTAGAAATATTATATGGGATTTGAGTAAATCAATTTGATCATCAACCCATAAAATTTTAGCTTTACTCATGCCAATAAAATATTTATGTTAAAGTTAATTCATTAATAATAAACATTAAGAAATTAATAAGATAAATTAACAAAGCTTTAAACCTTATATGTCTAGAAATTTCATAATTTTGCCGTCAATGAAATTAACCATTGCTGAACTAGCAGAAATATTAAAAGGTAAGGTTGTTGGTGAGGACAACACGCAATTATTTAAACTTTCCAAAATTGAAGATGCGCAGAAGGGGGACATAACATTTGTTTCAAATCCCAGATACCTTCCTTGGTTATACAAAACTAAAGCATCTGTTGTTATTGTAGATAGTAATTTGGAATATGATAATAAAAAAGTAGGAAATATTATCCTAGTTGATAATGCATATTCATCATTTAACGAGCTTTTAAACAGGTTTGCCCAAAATAAGTTAAAACATACAGGTATTCATAAAAATTGTTCGATTGACTCAACTGTAGAATTAGGTAATAATGTTTCAGTTGGTCAGTTTTCATCTATTGGTCAAAATTGTAAGATTGGTGATAATGTTATAATTATGGATAATGTTTCAATTCAAGAAAATGTTATCATTGGAAATAATAGTGTCTTGTATGCTGGAGTAAGAATTTATGACAGCTCATCTGTTGGTTCAAATTGTATTTTACATTCAAATTGTGTTATTGGTTCAGACGGTTTTGGATTTGCACCCAATAAGATGGGGGAATATATTAAAACTCCTCAGATTGGTAATGTTATAATAGGAAACAATGTTGAAATTGGTTCTAATTCATCTGTTGATAGAGCAACCCTTGGATCAACTTTAATAGCTGACGGAGTAAAGATTGATAATTTAGTTCAGATCGCTCACAATGTTTCCATCGGAAAAAATACGGTTATTGCTGGACAATGTGGTATTGCAGGATCGACAAAAGTTGGAGAAAATTGCCAAATAGGTGGTCAGGTAGGTATTATAGGTCATCTGGTTATCGGAAATAATGTTAAAATTAACGGACAAACAGGGGTTTTTAGTAATATTAAGGATAACGCAATATTAAGAGGTACACCAGCTATGGATGAAAGATCATTTAACAGGTCATATGTTTATTTTAAGAATTTAGAAAAAATAGCTAAAGACCTAAACGATTTAAAGAAATTAAATGCTAACAACAACTAAATATAACCAGACAACAATTTCTAAAAAGATTTCACTTTCTGGAGTAGGTCTTCACACTGGAAAAGATGTTACATTAACTTTTCATCCTTCCGAGGCAAATTCTGGTTATGTATTCAAAAGAATAGATCTTGAAAATGAACCCGTAATCGAAGCTGACATTAATTATGTTACCAACACTGAAAGGGGAACTTGCTTAAATAAAAACAATATTACTATACAAACATGTGAACATGTTCTTGCTTCTTTAGTCGGTCTACAAATTGACAACGCCCTTATTGAATTAAATGCTTCTGAACCTCCAATAATGGATGGATCCTCTAAATTTTTTGTTGAGGCTTTAGAAAAAGCAGGTATTCGGGAATTAGAGGAAAAAAGAAAAGAATTTGTTGTTAAAAATGTAATCTCCCTAAAAGATGAAAATTCTGGAAGTGAAATTACAATTATTCCGTCTGAAGAATACAAGGTAACAACAATGGTTGATTTCGGAACTAAAATTTTAGGTACACAAAATGCTTCAATTGCATCTCTTTCTGATTTTAAAAATGATATTTCAAATTGTAGAACTTTTAGTTTTCTACATGAGATTGAAATGCTTTTAAATAAGGGATTAATTAAAGGAGGTGATTTAAATAACGCAATAGTTTATGTTGATAAACCCCTTTCTGATTCAACAATGGAAAAACTAAAAAAAGCGTTCAATAAAGATAAAATTAAGGTTAAATCAAATGGGATTTTGGATAATCTTACACTTCACTATCCTAATGAGGCTGCTAGGCATAAGCTTTTGGATGTAATTGGAGATTTAGCTTTAATAGGAACCAAATTAAGAGGTAAAGTAATAGCAAATAAACCAGGGCACTATATAAACACCAAATTTTCTAAAAAAATGAAAGACATTATTCGAAATTCAAAAAAGAATGATATTCCTGAAATTAACGTTTCTTCGAAGCCAATTATGGATACTACTAAGATAATGGAGATATTACCACATAGGCCTCCTTTTTTATTCATTGATAAGATATATGAATTATCTGACGATATGGTAATTGGTGTTAAAAATGTTACAATTGATGAAGATTTTTTCAAAGGTCATTTTCCTGATTATCCAGTAATGCCAGGTGTAATTATAATTGAAGCTATGGCTCAAATGGGTGGAATTTTAGTAATGTCAAAACTAGATGATCCCCAAAATTACTTAACTTTCTTTGCAAAAATTGACAAAGTTAGGTTTAGAAATAAAGTACATCCTGGTGATACAATAATATTTAAATGTTCATTAATTGGACCTTTTAGAAGAGGTATTTGTCACATGCAAGGTTTGGCCTACGCTAACGGAAAGTTATGCGCGGAAGCTGAATTAACAGCACAGATAACAAAAGTAAAATGATATGAAGCAACCACTATCTTATATACATCCAAATGCTAAAATAGCTAAAAATGTAGTTATTGAACCGTTTACATCTATTGATGGTGACGTCGAAATAGGTGAGGGTACATGGATTGGATCTAATGTTTCCATCATGGATGGCGCAAGGATTGGTAAAAATTGTAACATTTACCCTGGCGCCGTGATTTCTGCAAACCCACAAGATTTAAAATATAATAACGAAAAAACTTTTGTTGAGATCGGAGATAATGTAACTATCAGAGAATGTGTAACGATTAATAAAGGAACTAATGATCGACTAAAAACAGTTATAGGAAATAATTGTTTAATTATGGCTTATTCTCATGTAGCGCATGATTGTCTTGTAGGAAATAATTGTATTTTTTCAAACAATACCACATTAGCTGGTCATGTTACAGTTGGTGATTATGTGATTATTTCTGGTTTGACAGCTATCCATCAATTTTGTTCAATTGGAAACCATGCATTTGTTACAGGTGGTTCTTTGGTTCGAAAAGATGTTCCACCGTATGTTAAAGCAGCCAGAGAACCTCTTTCTTATGTAGGTATAAATTCAGTTGGATTAAGAAGGAGAGGTTACGAATCAGATAAAATTAGAGAAATTCAAAATATATACAGATTGTTATATCAAAAAAATTATAATAATTCACAGGCATGTGCAATTATTGAGGCTGAAATGGAAGCTTCTGATGAAAGAGACGAAATATTAATGTTTATCAAAAATTCTCATCGAGGAATAATGAAAGGCTACACTAAATCAAATTAAAATGAGTACAACATCAGATATAAGAAATGGATTGTGTATAAAATACAATCATGATATATATAAGATAATAGAATTCTTGCATGTTAAACCTGGAAAAGGTCCTGCGTTTGTAAGAACTAAACTTAAGAGTTTAACAAGCGGCAAGGTTGTAGATAACACATTTTCAGCAGGTCATAAAATTGATGTTGTCAGAGTTGAAACAAATAAATTTCAGTATTTGTATAATGATTCAACAACTTATCACTTCATGAATACAGATGATTACAATCAGATATCAATTGAAGAAAAATTTCTGGACAACCCTCAATTAATGAAAGAAGGTGAAATTGTAACGGTGATTACTAATTCTGAAACTAGTTTACCCCTTTCTGTCGAAATGCCACCAAGTGTTATTTTAGANGTTGTTTCAACGGAACCCGGTGTTAAAGGAAATACTGCAACTAATGCAACAAAACCAGCAACACTTGANACAGGAGCTGTTGTAAACGTCCCATTATTTATTAATGAAGGAGATAAAATTAANGTGGACACTGTTAAAGGAAATTATAAAGAAAGACATAAAGAATAATGAGTGTATTAGTAGATAAAAATTCAAGAATAATAGTTCAAGGTTTTACNGGAAAGGAAGGTACATTTCACTCAACTCAAATGATTGAGTACGGAACTAAAATTGTTGGCGGTGTAACACCAAAAAAAGGTGGTCAAACACATTTAGATTTGCCGGTATTTAATTCAGTTGCAGATGCCATCAAAGAAACCAACGCTAACACAAGTATAATATTTGTTCCACCAGCATTTGCTGCAAATGCCATCATTGAGGCTGCGGATGCTGGAATTAAGGTAATCATAGCTATTACCGAAGGTATCCCTATACGAGATATGATTAGAGTCAATAATCACATAAAAGATATTGATACTGTTTTGGTTGGACCAAATTGTCCAGGTGTCATCACGCCTGATGAAGCTAAGGTTGGGATTATGCCAGGTTTTATTTTCAAAAAAGGTAGAGTAGGCATTGTTTCTAAATCTGGTACACTTACATATGAAGCTGCTGATCAAGTTGTAAAACAAGGTTTAGGTATATCAACTGCAATTGGAATAGGGGGAGATCCTATAATTGGAACAACTGTAAGAGACGCTTTAATGCTTTTTGTTAATGATCCTGAAACNGAAATTATTGTTTTAATCGGAGAGATTGGNGGACAATTAGAGGCAGATGCCGCTAAATGGTACCATGAATCTAATTCAAAAAAACCTGTCATTGGATTTATTGCAGGTGAAACTGCACCTTCAGGAAGGACAATGGGACATGCTGGCGCTATTGTTGGTGGAGCTGATGATACTGCTGCTGCAAAAAAAAGAATTTTAAGAGAATATGGAATTCATGTAGTTGATTCCCCAGCTGAAATTGGAAAAAAAGTTTTAGAGATAAATAATAAATAATATGAAAATTTTAAAGGGAAAAACAGCAATTATCACTGGTGCTACAAGAGGTATCGGAAGGGGTATTGCTGAGGTTTTTGCTAAACAAGGAGCAAATGTTTTATTTACTTACTCAAGCTCTTCAGATTTAGCTAAAGAAATTGAAGATAATTTATCCAAAGAAAATGTTATTGTTAAAGGATATAAATCTGATGCAAGTAATTTTGAAGATTGTCAAAAGTTAGTTGATCAAATCACTGAAGAATTTGATACTGTAGATATACTTATCAATAATGCTGGTATTACTAGAGATAATTTACTTATGAGAATGCAGGAAGAAGATTTTGATAAAGTGATTGAGGTTAATTTAAAGTCTGTATTTAACATGACAAAAGCCATACAAAGAACAATGTTAAAACAAAGATTTGGTTCAATCATTAATATGAGTTCAGTTGTTGGAGTGAAAGGTAATGCTGGTCAATCAAATTATGCAGCTTCAAAAGCTGGAATTATAGGTTTTTCAAAATCAATTGCTTTGGAACTTGGTTCAAGGAACATTAGATGTAATGTCATTGCACCTGGATTTATAGAAACAGAAATGACTGAGATCTTAGATGAAAAAGTTGTTCAGGAATGGAGAAATTCTATTCCTTTGAAAAGAGGTGGCACACCTCTTGATATAGCAAATACATGTGTCTGGTTAGGAAGCGAAATGTCTTCCTATGTAACAGGTCAAACCATTCATGTTAATGGTGGACTATTAACTTAATACTAAAATTAAAAATTAAAAATTATGAATAATTTACCAAAAATTGGTGTTCCATTGTTAATTGCATTAACATTTGGACTATTACTAGTTGCTAAGTCTATAGTAACTATTGGAAGTGGAGAGGCTGGAGTAGAGTACAGACTATTCGGCGGTGGTGTTGTTACCGATGAACCACCGTTAGATGAGGGATTAAGGTTTATTTTACCTTGGAATTCAGTTTTTATATATGAGGTAAGACAGCAAGAAGTTTTTGAAAAAATGAATGTGCTTTCGTCTAATGGATTAGATATTCAGTTAGAAGCNTCAGCTTGGTTTCAACCTAAATATGAAGATTTGGGTAAGCTCCACAAAGAAAAGAGTGAAGCTTATAAACAGAGAATTCTTTTGCCTGCGATNAGATCAGCAGCAAGAAGTGTTGTTGGAAGATATACTCCAGAACAACTATACTCATCAAAAAGAGATGCTATCCAAACTGAGATTTTCGTAGAAACTCAAAAGATAGTCGATGATCAATATATTCAGTTGAATGAAATACTAGTTAGAGATGTTACGCTTCCTCCTTCAATTAAAGAGGCTATTGAGAGAAAACTAAAGCAAGAACAAGAATCTTTAGAATATGAATTTAGACTTGTTACTGCTGCTAAAGAGGCTGAAAAACAGAGAATTGAAGCACGAGGTAAGGCTGATGCAAATAGAATATTAGCAGCTTCATTAACACCAAATATCCTTAGAGATAAAGGAATTGAGGCTACTTTAAAGTTAGCTGAATCAAGTAATTCTAAAGTTGTTGTTGTAGGTAGTGGTGATGACGGATTGCCACTAATACTGGGAAATAATTAGGGATTTTTATTTAGCTTAAAACATAAAAAAAGCACCACATAAATGGTGCTTTTTTTTATTAATATATATGTCTGAATTTATTCTTCATCCATGATAATTGATTGGTTAAATTGGTTAACTGTAACTATTTTTCCATCAATTATATAAAATCTTAAATTAGCATTTACTCCTCCTTTTTGCTCACCATCATCATAATTCATTACATAATCTGCATGAACATGTTCGCCGCCTCTTGTAGGATCTAAATCTACAGAAAAAGCACCCTGAAGTGTCCATCCGTAATCAATGTTGTTAGCTTTGTAGTTTGAATCTCTTTTTCTAGCCATTTCAGTCATTTCTGAAGCTTTCACTGTTTGTCCATTTTGATATGTAACAGTGGCAGTATCAGCAAATAATTCAAGAGACTCTTCCCATTTGCCTTCAGATTGTAATTTNTCCCAGCTTCTGACCACATCAATGGCTTCCTCTGTTCCTAAATAAAACTTAAATTCAGTTCCATCATCTGTCCAGTTAGTCATACCAATTGATCTTTCTGGAGAGTTACAGCTTACGATAAATAAAGAAAATATAGTAATTGTAAATATTTGTTTTAAATGTTTCATAATTAAATTTATTGGTTAGTTATTATTCTGTTTCAGTATCTATTATTTCCTGTGTAAATGTGTCCCACCACACAACCTTTCCGTCAATTACATAGTATCTATTAATGGAATTCCATGTGTCAGCACCATTTTCATCTTCATATTTACCAGAATAGTTTACGTGCACATGTTCACCACCTCTGGTAGGATCTAGGTCAACTGAAAAAATATTTGAATATTCCCAGTTAAGTGTAGCATTTCTTGATTCCAAAATTGAATCAATTTCAATTCTTCTATCAATAAAAGAATCTGCATTATATTCAGTCCCATTTGAAGAAGTTATTCTAACAGTATCGGAAAGAAAATTTCTTAAAAGAGTATAGTCTTTTTCTTTCATGGCTTTATCCAGATTCGCAGCTACATCAACTGCACTTTCTGAGCCTAGATGCCATTTATAGACTTTTCCGTCATCTGACCAGTTCGAAATACCCACCGATTTTTGATTCATTTGACATGAAAATAAGATTATAACTCCTAAAAATAAAATTGAAAAATTTGTTTTTTTCATTGGTTTAAGATTTTGTTGGTTAGTTAATTGGATACTTAAATTAATAAATATTGTTTAAATTTTTATAAAATATTAGAGTAAATAAATAATTTAATATTTTTGAAGAATATTAAACATTATTCAATGGAATTTTTGAACTACGAGTTTTTAGGAAATAGTATTACAGATTATGTTTATTTTTTAAGCTCATTTTTAGTTGGTCTATTATTAATTATTCCTTTTAGACTTTTCATTTCTAAATTATTATTTAGACTATTTGGTAAGGATAACAGTAATAATGATAATAAAAAGTTTAATTCTTTATTAAAAAAACCCCTTCAATATTTCTTAACACTTTTGGTATTATATTTTTCGGTGAAGTTTATCAGTTTGCCAGAGTTTTTAAATTCAACAGAAGAGGGTAGTTTAAATCTTGCTAAATATTTTGATAAAGGCTTTAATTTTTTACTATTAGTTACAATATTTTGGACCATTAATAGGTCGATTGACTTTGTTGGATATAAACTTAAAAATAAGGCCTTAGAGACAGAAAGTAAAGTTGACGATCAATTGATACCCTTTGCAATAGATATTGCTAAGGTATTAACGATAGTTCTTGGGGTTGTAATGATATTAGGAAATGTTTTTGAAGTCAACGTTACCGCCCTTGTTACCGGTCTTGGTATTGGAGGGGTTGCATTTGCATTAGCTTCAAAAGAAAGTTTAGAAAATCTTTTAGGATCATTTACTATTTTCTTTGATAAACCTTTTACAGTAGGTGATATAGTTACTTTNGGAGGAGTAACCGGAATTGTTGAAAAAGTAGGATTTAGGAGTACTAGAATNAGAACATTTGATAAGAGTGTCGTAACAGTTCCTAACAAAAATATAATTAGTACAGAATTAGATAATTTGGGTGCTAGACCTGTTAGGAGGGTAAAATTTAATATTGGTTTGACTTATGACACGTCTGTTGAAAATATTAAAAATATTGTTGACGATATTCAAAAACTAGTAGATGACCATCCGATGACAAATCAGGAAGGAAAGGTTAGGTTTTTAAATTTTGGTGCTAGTTCCTTAGATATTATGGTTCTTTACTATGTTGACAGCCCTGATTGGGAAGTTCTGATTGATGCTCAACAAAAAATTAATTTTCAAATAATTGATATAGTAAANAAATACAAATGTGAGTTCGCTTTTCCTTCTACATCTGTATATATTGAAAANANCTAGTATATGTCATTAACCCCTTTAACATCAAATCTTGGCGTATCCAGAGCTAAACATTTGTTAAGAAGGGCATGTTTTCATTATAACAAAAACTTACTTTATACAATTTCTGAATTAAATGCAGAACAAGCAATAGACTATCTTTTACAAGACAACACCGTATCTTACACTGAACCTTATGATCCCCTCCCTATAGAAAACCCTCATGGTTTCTGGTTATCATCGTCTGAATATCCTCCAAATATTCCTAACCAAGCAAGAAAAAGAGGGCTTTTATCACAGTGGTGGTTTTATAATATGGTCAACAGAAATAATTTAAAAGACAAGCTTTTATTTTTTCTACACACCACTTTTACAATTTCAAGCGGAGATGTTGGTGCTTCTCATTATTTCTATGATCATCTTCGATTATTAGAGTATTTTTCAGANGGTAATTTGAGAGTTTTGGCTAAAAAAATAACATTGGACAATGCAATGTTAAATTATCTTGATAACACTCAAAATAATGCAAATAATCCAAATGAAAATTATGCTAGAGAATTTTTAGAATTATTTACAATTACTAAGGGTGAACAAATAGGAGAGGGGGACTACTCAACTTACACTGAAGATGATGTAATTCAGGCAGCAAGAGTTTTTTCTGGTTTTAAAACGATGCTTGATAGAAGCATAATTGACCCTGATACAGGAATTCCTATGGGTAGAATTAATATAAATCAACATGATCAAGGAGATAAAATTTTTAGTCATGCTTTTGATAATTATGAGTTACAAGCAGGAACAGATCAAAATTCTATCATGGATGAATTACATGAGTTTGTTGACATGATATTTAATAAAGAGGCTACTGCAAAAGCATATGTTGAAAAATTATATCGATTTTTTGTAAAAAGTGAATGGAGTTCAATGGATGAAATTAATATTATTAATCCGTTAACTCAGCAGATGATTGATAATGATTATGAAATTATGCCTATTGTAAGAACTCTGCTTTCATCTCAACATTTTTATGACGCTGGTGATGGTGATCCATCAGATGAAATATTGGGATCTATTATTAAGTCCCCACTACAGTTGTTGGCTTCAGCAATAAGAAATTTAGGATTTGTAATTCCTAACCCTGAAGATGACATGGATAATTACTATAGGTTTTCAATGTATTTTTTGAGAAATACATATTTTCCTATGGCTGGAATGAATCTCTTTGCACCGGATACAGTTGCTGGATATCCTGCAGTATATCAAGCTCCAGACTTTGATAGACAGTGGTTTTCTTCAGCTACTATTTTGGCAAGATATAGAATGATTGAGTGTCTTATAACCGGAAGAAATGCTTTGGGTCAAAATGGTCAATTTGGATCCTCCGTTGATACTGTCTCGTTAATTCAAAATAATATTTCATCACCAGGAAATATATACAATCTTATCAATGATATAGCTGAAATATTATATCCTTATGGAATTCAACAAGAAAGGATTGAATATTTTGCAGAATTGGTTCTTGATGGCTATCCCAGTTATTATTGGCAAGACACATGGGATGATTATATAGAAAATGGAGATGACACGATAGTAAGGAATAAATTAGATGTTTTAATTGGAGCAATGATAAATGCTGCTGAAAATCAATTAATGTAGTTAAATGAAAAGAAGAAATTTTATAAAACTTACTGCTTCTGCCTCTGCAATTGGTCTATTTCCTGGTCAAATTACAAATGCACTTAATATTGGTAAGCAGTTTATTAATTGTGACATAAGTAACAGAAAATTAGTATTAATTTATTTAGGTGGAGGAAATGATGGTTTAAACACCATAATTCCGTTAAATCAATATGATTTATACAGTAATTTAAGACCAACTCTAAAAATTCCTGAATCTGGTTCTAATGCTTTTATCAATCTTGACTCCAACTTATCAGATGAACAACAAATTGGACTACATCCATCTTTACACGGATTTAAAAATTTATATGACTCAGGGTTTTTAAGAATATTACAAGCAGTTGGATACCCGTCACAGAATAAAAGCCATTTTGCATCAACTGATGTTTATAATACCGGAAATGACGGAAATAGCTGGTTAAACGGAGGTGATTCAGGGTGGATTGGGAGATTTATTGAAGCTTATTATTATGATCTCGTGGAACAATCTTTCCCAATTGGGGTTGAAATTGGTTCAAAAACTGGCTCCTTAGGTTTTCATGGTGCTCAAGAACATGGATTATCAATAAATATCGAAGGACAAGATGCTTCAGGTTTTTATTCCATACTAAGTGGACTAGGAGGTGAGGCACCATCTTATATTCCAGATTCCCATTATGGTGAGGAGCTTCAATACATTATTGATAATGATCAGATATCAACTCTTTACTCTGAGGCAATTTCTAATGCATTTAATAATGGTACAAATTCATCATCTTATGAAGACAGTGATTTATCAAGTCAATTAAAGACTGTTGCAAGGCTTATAAGTGGTGGATTACAATCAAAAGTATATTTGGTTAAATTAAACGGTTTTGACACCCACTTTAATCAAATCCAATCTGGAAATGATATTCAAGGTGACCATAATGAATTATTAATTGAGTTAAATAATGCAGTTTCCTCGTTTATGGAAGATATTTCAGCTCAAGGTTTTCAAGATGATGTTGTAGGACTTACATTTTCAGAATTTGGAAGAAAAGCAAAGGAGAATGGAAATTTAGGCACTGATCATGGAGAGATAGCTCCAATGTTTGTATTCGGTAGCGCTATTAATGGGGGAGTTTCTGGTTCAAATCCTGATTTAACAGAGGCCACTTTAGAAAATAATTGGCAATTGGAGACATTTCAATATGATTACAGAGAAACCTTAGGAACACTGCTTCAGGATTATTTGGGAGCTGATGATAATGCAATAGATTCAACATTTTTTAATCATACATCAAATGAAAGCTTTACTGAGCATAAGATTAGTGAACTAATTAAACCAGAGTTTTCTGTTGAAGAGAATTGTTATAGCAATACATTATCTAATCCGACTTCTAATGTCAAGTATTTTACAATATTACCTAATCCATTTCAAACAGAAATAAAAATTATCAATTCAGAGTATGAAAACACTATTTCCTATGAAATTTTTGATTTAAATGGAAGAATGGTAAAGTCTGGAGTTTCTTCCTTGAATAAATCAATTATGCTTGATAATATTATTAATGGTATCTATTTTATCAAAATCAAATTTGATAATAGGATTGAATCGCATAGGNTAATAAAATCTAATTAGATTNCTAATTATAATCTTCTAAATAGGGNATATATGGCAAATAATCCTATTTTACATAATATAAATTATAAGACAAATAAGGTTATATTCTTTCAAGTATAGTACTTATAATATANTCNGNATCNTTGTNGTTTGTATCAATAGAAATATTATCTCCACCATAAACTCCATAAAATTCAGGTTCAGTAACACTAAATAAACCAATTGTTGTAACGTTGCTAGCATGAGCTAAATGCATCATACCACTATCAGCGCCTATAAAAACCTTAGTATTAAACATTACGCTTGCAATTTCTCTAATATCTCTACTATAATATGATTTTGCTGCAAAATCAATTTGTGATATATTTTCAGCAGGAAGAATTTCAAGAATATTATAATTCTTTTCAAGAACTTTTATTTTTTGATATAAATTATTCCACCAAGTTTTATTGTAGCATTTTTCACCCGTTGCAAAAGTAAAAATTGAGATAACCGGTTTTTGATCTCTAAACATTGATTTTAATAATTTTTCACCATTTTTTATCTCGTAATCTCGTAATTTAATATCNAGTTTTGGTATAATAATTTCAGATCTATTTATTTTGTTTTTAACCAGAAATCTTAGGTTATATACTGGGTTTTTTGCATTGTGTGAATAATCATTTATTAATTCTGAATTTTCATTCAAAATATTATAAAATTTGTAATTAGATCTAGAAAATTTTGTAGCTAATTTACCTGAAGAAGACACTCTATTGGCATTTATTGAAATATCATATTTTTCACTTAAAATTGAAAACCAGCATGAAAAATATTCAATTAAATTTTTGAAAGGTTTNCTNGGTAATTTTATTAACCTTGTTACATCTTTATAATTTTCAAATACAACNTCAGCTAAGCCGCCTTTTGTGAAGATGTGTATTTCCGCATTTGGAAAAATTTCTGAAATTTCTGTGATTAAAGGGGTTAGCAATAAATTATTCCCAAGTCTATGATTAGGTCTTGAAACTAAAACTTTTTTTACTTGAGTAATATTTTGAGAAAAATTATCTTCTGAAAGCTTATCGCTTACAAATATTTTTGAGAAAAATCTTGTTGTTTTTCTTCTTAGGTTGTTTATTCTCCCTTTTGGATTCAATTTTATTCAGATTTTGAACCATATACCACCATATTTCGATCATATTTACAACACATAGGTAAAGCATCATACGCTGTTTGATCTGCAGTTGTATTCATAGTTTCATAACCTGATTGATTTATTGCTGAATTTAATGCCTCCAAATCAAAATTAACCGAGTCAATAAATTCAACGTCCAAAATTTTTGTTTTAATCCCCCACTCTGCATTTTCTACAAAATCTAAGCCTTTGACAGCTTTTTCAATCGTGGATTTACACATGCCGCAATTTCCTTTTACACCAATACTATAATCAGATTGAAGTTCGCTTGTTGTTTTAGTTTCAGTAGTGGGAGCCTTTTTTACAACGACTTGCTCGTTGCAGCTTACAAACCACATAATAATTGCCCCAAATATTAATCCTTTAATAAATGAAACCCATAATCCTTGATAATTAGATAGTCCAAACATATTTAAATTTTTTTCAACTTGTTTTTTATGCCATTTTAGAAAACTCATACTTAAAATTAATAAATTATTTTTTGTTTTTTATTTCCTCAAAATTTACCCTAATATTAGTTCTCAATCTTTTTTTGTAATCTTGAGTTAACCAGTCAAGAAAGTTATTTGTGCTTTTGCTGATGCATTTTGAGTATCTTTTAATTACATAGTCTATATCATCATTTAATTCTTTTACCAATATTAAAGCGTCAAATTCATCTTCACTATTCTCTACGCACATCACAGAATGATGATTAATTGCTTTTTCTAATACAGTTTTTGATGATTTTCCTTTTTTTATTGATTCTACATATGTTTTATCAACATCAAAATGAATATTTTCAGAATTAGAAAATAATTCTTTTAACTCATCTGGCATTTCGTATCTAAATCTTCCTTCAATCTCTTCATCAGATTGAATACTATCAAGATAATTCATTGGGTTTCTAAATATCTTATGCCAATCTATATCAGAGCCCCATTCGCCAAATCTGTAAAAGTTATTCCCTAAATCAATTACTTCAAAAGTATTTTTATCTTTTAGTAATCTAGAACCTCTTCCTATCATTTGGTAATACAAAGTCAATGATTTGGTTGCTCGATTAATCATTATACATTTTACGGTAGGCTCATCGAAACCGGTTGTAAGGATACTAACTGAGGTTAAAATAGCATCTGGTGTTTCCTTGAACCATTTAAGTGTTTCTGATCTTTGTTTTTTTGTTGCTGTATTATCAAGATGTCTTACATTGAAACCAGCTTTCTTAAATGTGTCATATACGATTAATGAAGTGTTAATCCCATTATTAAAGATTAAAGTCTTTTGATTTAAACATCTTTCTTCATAAGCAAGTAGCAATTTTGAAAGCATGTCATTATTTGTGTATAATTCTTCTGATGATTTAACCGTATAATCACCATTAGCTCCAACAATTAAACTTGTTAAACCAACATTGTATGTATATAAGTTTGCTCTAGCAAGAAAATTATTCTTTATGAGTTCACTTATTGATTCGCCTACAATCAACTCATCATAATTATCTGTCATCGGTAAATTTATATTTGAGCTAAGTGGTGTCGCAGTAACACCAAGAATGAAAGAGCTACTAAAAAATTTTAGTAATTTGGTAAATGAGTTATAGTGAGCTTCATCGATTATAACCAATCCTACATCTGAAATATCTAGTTTATCATCTAATAATCGATTGTTTAATGTCTCTACCATAGCAACAAAACAACTATACTCTTCCTGGTCATCTAATGANGCTTTACTATTAACAACCTTNTTTAATACGCCGAAGTCACTTAAAACTTTGGANGTTTGATTGCATAACTCTATTCTGTGAGTCAATACAACTACTTTTCTCTTTTTAAGTTTTAAATATTGACGTACAATTTCAGAAAAAATAATTGTTTTACCACCTCCAGTAGGAAGTTGATATAACAGATGATAGTCACTTGGACAATCTTCAAATCTTTCAAAAATTTTATCAATTGCTCCTTTTTGATAATTATATAAATCTATTTCTGTTTTAACACTCATTTGAATAGCTCAGATTTGCAAAAATAGTAAGAATTCTAAGTTTATTTATATTTTAAGTTGATTTTATTAGTTTTAAGTATTAATTTTTAAATTCTCATCAATGATAAATAAATTGTTTGTCAAAAAAATTTTATTAGTTTCATTACTAATTGGAATTTCTTTTTGGATATATANAAGTATGAACACCTATTATAAAGCTGTAAAAATTCATGATGAAGTGATAACAATCGATACTCATTGTGATATTGACTTGAAAAATTTTACAGATGAAAATAATTATTCAATGAATACTAAAAGTCAGGTTAATATTCCAAAAATCAAAGAAGGTGGTTTAGATGTTCCTTGGCTTGTTGTCTATACTGCACAAGATAGTCTTAATGATAATGGTTATGAAAAAGCATATGAAAATGCAATTGATAAATTTGATGCTATTCACAGATTAATTAATGATTATTCTGACGGACAATTGAGTCTAGCTACTAGTTCATCAGATGTTTATGAAATAATTAAATCAGGAAAAAAAGCTATCATGATNGGNGTTGAAAACGGTTATCCAATAGGNGAAAACATTGATATTATNGATGAGTTTTATAAAAGAGGTGCTAGATACATGTCATTATCTCATAATGGCCATAATCAATTATCAGATAGCAATACCGGGGAANATGAAGGATTTTATGTTCATGATGGTCTAAGTGATCTTGGTAAAAATGCTGTAAAGAGAATGAATGAGCTGGGGATGATAATAGACATTTCACATCCATCAAAAGAATCAATCAGAGAAACTTTAAAATTATCTAAAGCTCCTTTGATTGCCTCCCACTCCTCTGCTCGACATCTTTGTAACCACGCAAGAAATTTAGATAATGAATTATTAGANTTAATTAAGATAAATGGAGGTGTAGTTCAAACAGTTGCATTTGCAACATATTTAAAAGAAGAAAGNACTTATAATCCAAAGAATGTTTCTGTAAAACATTTANTTGATCATATAGATTATATGGTTTCATATATGGGTATTGATCATGTTGGAATAAGTAGTGATTTTGACGGCGGCGGTGGTATTTTAAAATGGAAAGATGCATCAGAAACCTTTAATGTAACTTACGAATTAGTTAAGCGAGGTTATTCAAAGGAGGAAATTAAAAAACTTTGGGGTTTAAATTTATTGAGGGTTTTGGATGAAGTTGAAAATATCTCTAAAGAACTAATGGCTAATAATTTAGTAGATCTTTAATTTCTTCTTCAAATCTTTCAAAAGGCAAGTATTGTTTTTCTAAATTCTCTTCAAATGGAATTGGAGTATCAAGACTTCCTACACGTCTTACAGGTGCATCTAAATTTTCGAAACAGTTTTCCATTATAATTGATGAAATTTCTGACCCAAGCCCTCCAAATAAACTATCTTCATGTAATATGATGGCTTTTCCGGTTTTATTTACAGAATTTATTATTGCGTCCTTATCTAATGGAGATAGAGTTCTTAAATCGATTAAATCACAACTGATTGAATTATTTTCAATAACTTTTATGGCTTCATGCACTCCTGATCCATAGGTAATAACTGAAATATCACTTCCGACTGTTAGTAGTTTTGCTTTACCTATTTCAATATTAAAATATCCCTCTGGCACATCTCCACGAATACTTCTGTATAACGCCTTATGTTCAAAAAATAGAACTGGATTTGGATTTTCTATAGAAGATATTAAAAGTCCTTTAGCATCATATGGGAATGCCGGATACACAACAATAAGGCCTGGTGTTTTTGTGAACCATGCTTCGTTGGTTTGTGAATGAAATGGTCCNGCCCCCACTCCTGCCCCACAAGGCATCCGTAAAACCACATCAGCATTTTGCCCCCATCTATAGTGAATTTTGGCTAAATAATTAACCACAGGATTGAATCCAGAAGTTATAAAATCAGAAAATTGAAGCTCTACAATACTTTTTCGCTTACATATTGATAATCCCATAGCAATTTCAATAATTGAGGATTCACAAATAGGTGTATTTCTAACTCTATCTTTACCAAATTTTTCAACAAAACCTTCGGTTATTTTGAATACACCACCATATTCAGCTATATCCTGTCCCATTATTATTAAGTCATCAAATCTCATCATTGATTCCTTAATTCCATCAGAAATTGCATCAACAAATCTTTTTTCAACTAATTTTTCTATGGGTTTAATTTTTTTAAAATTAAACTTTTTAAAGACATCTGAAATTTCATTTTCAATAGATGAATTGATTTTTTCTTCATTGAATGATATGGACAAGTTAGATTCTATTTCTTTTGAAATTTCCTGCTTGATATTTTCAATGTCTTTTAAGTTTAAAATCTTTGAATCAATTAAAAATTTTTCATAATTATAAATTGGATCTTTTTTATTCCATTCATCTATTAATTCCTTAGGAACATATTTAATTCCACTAGCCTCTTCATGACCTCTCATTCTAAAAGTTTTAAACTCTATCAAATATGGCTTAGGTTTCTTGGACATTTTTTTTCTAATATCTCTTATCGTTGAAAAAACTTCAATAATATTATTNCCATCNAGCGTCATTGATTCAATTCCATATCCAACTCCTTTATCAGCAATATTTTTACANTTGTATTGTTCATTTGTNGGTGTAGATAGGCCATATCCGTTATTTTCTATAATAAAAATTACAGGCAAATTCCATACAGAAGCAACATTTAAGGCCTCATGAAAATCACCTTCGCTAGTTCCACCCTCTCCGCTAAATACTGCTGTGATTTTTTTATTATTTGATATTAGGTTATTTAGAGCGATACCGTCAGCCACACCCATTTGAGGTCCTAAATGAGAAATCATACCAATTATTGAGTGCTCATTTGTGCCAAAATGAAAAGATCGATCTCTACCTTTGGTAAATCCATTTGATTTTCCCTGCCATTGTGAAAACAGCTTGTACAATGGAATTTTCCTGCTGGTGAACACACCCAAGTTTCTGTGCATTGGTAGTATGTACTCGTCATCCTTTAAAGCTTTTGTTACACCAACAGAAATTGCTTCTTGACCAATACCTGAAAACCATTTTGAAATTTTTCCTTGCCTTAATAAGATTAGCATTTTCTCCTCTATCATTCTCGGAATCATCATTCCTGTATAGAGGTCTATGTGTGTAGAGGTACTTATTTTTGAATTTGAATAATTCATAAGTTATTATTAAGCAAATTATTAATTTTTAGTTATAACTGACAATCTCAAATCATACTTAAAAATCTAAGTTATCAACATTTATTATCTTTGATTAACAAAAAACTAAATAAAATGAATCATATTCCTTCAGTAGATTTAAGAGACTTTTTAAGTGACGATAAAAATAAAAAGTCATTATTTGTTCAATCAATTGGAAAGGCTTTTCAAGACATNGGCTTTTGTGCTGTAAGAGGACATTTTTTAGACGAAGATTTAATAAAGAGACTNTANANTCAAATAAAACTNTTCTTTGACCTTCCTGTTGAAGTTAAAAGAAAGTATGAGCATCCGGAATTTTCAGGTCAACGTGGATATGTGTCTTTTGGTAAAGAAAGTGCTAAAGGAAGTAAACATGGAGATTTAAAAGAATATTGGCATTTTGGTCAATATATCTCTGATGAAGATATAACTAAGTATAACTATTTCCCGAATATTATTGTTGACGAGCTTCCTGAGTTTAACAAGGTCGGTGAGGAAGTTTATAAAACATTGGAAAAAACNGCAAAATATGTTCTTCGTGCTCTTGCACTTTATTTAGATCTTGATGAAAATTATTTTGATAATTTTATTCATAACGGTAATTCAATTTTAAGACCTATTCATTACCCCCCAATAAATGAAGATCCTAAAGAGGCTGTTAGAGCTGCTGCTCATGGAGACATTAATTTAATCACATTATTAATGGGTGCTCACGGAAGAGGGCTTCAAGTTTTAAATACTAATGGTGATTGGATTGATGCAGTTGCAACTGAGGATGAACTAATGATTAATATTGGAGATATGCTTTCAAGACATACAAATAATGTTTTAAAATCGACTGTACATAGAGTTGTGAACCCTGACAAAGAGTTGCTAAGAAAATCAAGATATTCAATTCCTTTTTTCATGCATCCTGTTAGTGAAATGAAATTAAATGTTCTTGATTCATGTGTTTGTGATGAATTTCCAAAAGCATATGATGATATTACTGCTGGTGAATTTCTTGAGGAAAGGTTAATCGAATTAGGTTTACTTAAAAAATAATGGATTTACAAGATCAATTAAAAAATATATTTCCAGATCATAAATTTTCAGAAAGTTCTACTGTTGAAACAAAAACATCGAATTATTCTCACAGTCAATCCAATCCTTTAATTTGTAAGTATGAAAAAAGAAACGGCAGACCTACAATCATAATTGATGGATTTGAAAATATTAAAAAACCTGATATTAAATTACTAGCAAAGAAAATAAAACAAAAATTTTCTGTAGGTGGTTCTGTTAAGGATTATACAATCATTATTCAAGGAAATATTAGAGNTGAAATCATGAGTTTCCTTACAGCTNTAGGATATAAGGTTAAACGTGTAGGAGGTTAAAAATGAGTTCATCTGAAATTATTACCAATATTGATAATAGTATTTATCATCTCCATTTAATACCAGGTCAACTTTCAACAGACATAATTTTAGTGGGTGACCCTGAGAGAGTTGATTCGATTAGTAAGTATTTTGACACTATTGAATTTGTAATTCAAAATAGAGAGTTTAAATCTGTTACAGGTTCATTTAACAATAAAAGAATTTCAGTTATTTCAACTGGAATTGGTGGTAGTAATATTGATATTGTTATAAATGAAGTAGATGCTTTATTTAATTATGATTTTACTAACCAATGCTATAAAACTAAACATGAAAGTTTAAATTTTATAAGAATAGGAACTTCCGGGTCCATTTCTGAGAATATTGAGGTTAATTCCCATTTAATAAGCGAATATGCAATTGATTTAAATTCTCAACTTTCATTCTATGATTTAGATAATTACAAAAGTGACAATATTGATATCATTTCTTTTGAAAATCTTAATTTAAATTGTTTTAGGTCTTCAAGGAAATTATTTGAAAAATTTTATTCTAATAATCTTGTTAAGGGATTGACAGCAACATGCAATGGTTTCTATGCATTTCAGGGAAGAAAAACACGAATACCAGCTGAAAGCTTAATTAATTTGGAAAAGTTAAATAGAATTTTATTTAAAAATCATAAGGTTACAAATCTTGAGATGGAGACAGCTATAATTTATGGTTTATCAGATTTTTTNGGTCATAATGCTATTTCATTAAATGCAATATTAGCAAATAGAGTTAATAATCTATATTCTAAAAAGCCGAATGAAATTATTGAGTCATTAATAAGATATACATTAAAAAAAATATAGTTAAATCCATTTAATTTCTTTTATATTTTTTTCCTTTAAATATTTATTTGTTTTGCTAAAATGATTATTACCAAACCAATATCCTCTATTTGCACTCAGCGGAGATGGATGACCTGAAAGTAACACAAGATGTTTGTTGTGGTCGATTAATTTACTTTTATTCTTTGCATAATTTCCCCATAGCATAAACACTACATTTCTTTTTTTTAAAGAAATAACTTTTATTATTTCATCCGTAAAATCTTCCCAACCTTGATTTTGATGACTCCCAGGATTATTCTTTCTGACCGTAAGTGTAGAATTAAGTAATAGTACCCCTTGCCTAACCCAATGCATAAGATCACCACTAGCNTTGTATTTAATATTCAAATCTTGTTCAATCTCCTTAAATATATTTATGAGGGAGGGTGGTTTTTCGATTAATTTAGGAACTGAAAAAGCTAGACCATTAGCTTGATTTGGATTGTGATATGGATCTTGACCAAGGATTACCAATTTAACATTTTCAAATTTACAATTATTCAGAGATGAAAATATTAAACCTCCTTTGGGATAACATATATGGTTTTGGTATTCACTTTTTACAAANGAAACNAGATTTTTAAATCCTTCTGAATTAATATGATGATTTAGATGCTTTTTCCAGGAATCATCTAACTTTATTTTCATTTTTTTGAAACAATTTTATCAACTATCATAGATACAGTTGCGTCGCCAGTGATATTTACCACTGTTCTGCACATNTCAAGAGGTCTGTCAACAGCAAATATTANAGCTAATCCAGCTTCTGGAATTCCTGCTTGAGCTAATACAATTACAAGAACAATAATTCCAGCACTTGGTACTGCNGCTGCNCCTATTGATGCTAAAGTTGCTGTAACTATGATTCCAAGTTGAGCTGTTATAGATAAATCAAGTCCAAATGTTTGAGCAATAAATACAGCAGCGATGGCCTGATAAACTGCCGTTCCGTCCATNTTTATAGTAGCGCCAATTGGTAAAACAAAACTTGACACCTCTTTTTTAACATTCAAGTTATTATGAACTCTATCCATAGTTACAGGTAGAGTCGCTGCGCTNGAACTTGTTGAAAAGGCTACTAGTTGTGCGGGTAATATTCCCTTAAAAAAGAAGTTAGGGCTTTTATTTAGAATTAATCTTACAGCAATTGTATATATTACAATCAATGAAAATAAACCTATTATAAGTGTTATTGAGTAAAGTAATAAGCTTTTTAATAGGTCCCACTTGGGTGCTTCGACGATAAGTGTTGCAAGTAGGGCAAAAACACCATAAGGGGCAAAACTCATAATGAGGTCAATTATTTTTAATATTACTTCGTTCAGTGAGTCAAAAAAATCTTTTAGTGGTTTTGACTTATTCTCAGGAATGAGAATCATAGAAATGCCAAATAAAATAGAAAAGAAAATTATTTGAAGCATATTTTTGTTATCTGTAGCAGCACTAATAATATTTGANGGAACTATATCAATTATTGGTTGTANAGGTCCAGATTTTTTTGTTTCAGCAGCAGCTTCTCTTTTTTTATCTGCATCATCTTCATATGCATTTAGCAACTCAACTCTAGTTTCATCAGANATNGAATTNCCTGGTTTTACAATATTGACAATAGCTAAACCAACACTAACGGCAATTACGGTTGTAATCAAATAAGTAGTTATAGTAATACCTCCCATTTTTGAAAGTTTGGAAATATCTTTCAAATCAGAAATTCCTTTGATTAAGGATGCTAGAATCAACGGTATAGCAATTAATTTTAGGGCATTAATAAAAATAGTTCCAAAAGGCTTTATCCAATTTGAAATTAATTCTTTTCCTGTCGAATCAAAATTAGACATCAAAAAACCAAATAAAACCCCAAGAAACATTCCTAAAATAATTTTCCAATGTAGTGGTAGGTTTCTTAATCTCATATTGTTTTTGTTTTATTAATTAAATAATAATCTAAAATAACCATTGCAGCCATTGCTTCGACTATTGGGATAGCTCTGGGCACCACACAAGGATCATGTCTACCCTTTCCTTTAATTATAGATTCTTTNCCATCAGAATTTATGCTTTGTTGATCTTTCATTATTGTAGCTACGGGTTTAAAGGCTACACTAAAATATATATCCATTCCGTTACTGATTCCTCCCTGAATACCCCCGGAATAATTGCTCAGTGTGGATTCGTCAGGTTGAATAATATCATTATGTTCTGATCCTTTCATTTTAGTACCATTAAAACCACTTCCATATTCAAAGCCTTTTACAGCATTAATTGATAACATAGCTCTTCCTAACTCTGAATGAAGCTTATTAAAGACNGGCTCACCTAAACCAACGGGTACATTTTTTATAACACATTTNACAATACCACCTAAAGTATCACCATTTTTTCGTGCATTTTTTATTTCAGCNATCATCTTATCAGATGTGGTCTTTTCTGGGCAACGAACTATACTATCTTCAATATTTTTGTGATTATCAAGTATGTAATTATCATCAAGAGAAACATTTCCAATAGATTTAGTGTATGCATTGATTTTAATATTATCTAAAATTTGTTTAGCTATTGCACCTGCAACAACTCTGCAGGCTGTTTCTCTAGCTGAACTCCTACCTCCTCCTCTATAATCTCTAAAACCATATTTTTTTTCATAAACAAAATCTGCATGACTTGGCCTAAATGAATCTTTTAAATGATCATAGTCTTTACTTTTTTGGTCATTATTNTTAATTAAAAAACCAATTGGTGTACCNGTTGTTACTCCTTCAAAAATTCCAGAGAGAAATTCAACTGAATCTTCCTCTTTTCTTTGTGTAACAATTTTGGATTGACCTGGTTTTCTTCTTTGCATTTCATTTGAAATATGTTCAAGATTAATTTTATGTCCAGCAGGACAACCATCAATTATTCCACCAATCGCCTTCCCGTGAGATTCACCAAAAGTTGTTAATCTAAAAATATTTCCAAAAGAATTATTCATAAAGTTAAATGAGTGGTTAAAAATATAGTTTATTAATAACTTCTAAAAATTATTAATAATATTTAAAAATAATGGTTTTAAATTTATGAATATATTTTATGCCTAAATGAATAATTATCTTGTTGTTCTTAATGAATTCAAATCAGTTATTGGTAATAAGTATGTATTGACTCATAAGTGGCAAAAACAACCATTTATAAACGGATGGAGATACGGAAATGGAGAAGCAATAGCTGTTCTAAAACCAGGAAATTTGTTACAATTATGGAAGCTTATTGAAATATGTGTCTCTAATGATTTTATCATTATTATGCAAGCTGCTAATACAGGATTAACTGGTGGTTCTACCCCTTATGGAAATGATTATGATAGACCAGTAATAATCATTAATACATTACGTATAAATGATATTCATCTCATAAATAATGCTAATCAAATCATAGCTCTTTCTGGAAGTACATTATATGATTTAGAAACTAAATTGAAGCCTTTTAACAGAGACCCTCATTCAGTTATAGGTTCAACTTCGATTGGTGCATCAATTGTTGGAGGTGTTTGTAATAATTCAGGAGGATCTTTAGTTCAAAGAGGACCTGCATACACGGAATTGGCACTTTATGCCAGGGTTAATGAAAATGGAAAATTAGAATTAATCAATGAACTTGGAATCAATTTAGGTGATAATCCAGAGACAATATTAAAGAATTTGCAAAACAAAAATTATAATGATAGAGACATTATTTACAATAATAAACTTGCGTCAGACGATAAATATTCTAAAATAGTTAGAGGAATTGATGAAGATACACCAGCTAGATATAATTCGGATAAAAGATTATTATATGGCGCGTCAGGAAGTTCAGGAAAATTAGTAGTTTTTGCTTTAAGATTAGATACTTATCCAAAACCTAAAAACAATAAGGTATTTTANCTTGGAACAAATAACCCAGATATATTTTGGAAATTAAGAAGGGAAATCTTNTCAAAATTCAAAAATAGTTTATCCATACGATCACTGGGAGATTATTTACATAGGGATTGTTATGATGCAGCAAAGAAATACAGTAAGGATAATTTCATTGTTATTGAAAAACTAGGTACAAATTTTCTGCCGACTCTATTTNANTTAAAACGAAATGTTGATATTATTGCNGGNAAAATTAAATTTTTACCAGATAAATTTTCNGATAGANTNATGCAATTTTTAAGTCTGCTTTTTCCTAATCATTTACCAAAAAGAATGGAGNAATTTAGAGACAGATTTGAACATCATTGGATAATTGAAATGTCAGATGAGGGCATCAATGAGGCAAGGAAATATTTTAATCAGTTTTTTAATGAGCATGATGGTGATTTTTTTGANTGTAGTAAAAAAGAAGGTCAAAAAGCNTCACTTCATCGATTTGTTTCAGCAAGTGCAATAGGAAGATACNATTCGCTNAATATTAATAAAGTCGGTGAAATGATGTCTTTAGATGTTGCATTTCCAAGAAATGAAAAATATTGGTTTGAACAATTACCCAAGGAGATCGATGATCAAATTGAAAAGAAATTTTATTACGGACATTTATTTTGTCATGTACAACACCAAAATTATATTTTAAAAAAGGGAGTAAATGCTGAAAATCTTAAAAATCAATTATTAAAATCCTACATAAAAAGAGGTGCTGAATTTCCTGCAGAACATAATGTTGGTCATGAATATAAAGCAAAGGATACTTTAATAGATTTTTACAAAAAACTAGATCCAACAAACACATTTAATCCCGGAATTGGTATGTCAAGTAAACTTAAAAACTGGAAATAATTTTAACTAATTATTTCTAGAGATTGAGTTTTTTTCCAATTTCCCCTTGTAAAATCTGGAAATTTTTGAGGTTCTCCTCCACTTTTTACAGAATCTCCACTCAGCGGTGTTACAGCGCTCCAAAAGCATCCCTCATATACGTTTTGATCTAAAGGTTGACCTTTTCTTAAACATTCTATAATTCTATATCTCATCATAAAATCCATTCCTCCGTGACCTCCCATTTCCTTCGCTTTTGCCCCAAGTCTTTTATATAATGGGTGATCGTATTTTTCGTATACATGTTCTAAATCATTTCCTTGAACCCATCTGTGATGGTCTTTTGTTATTCCAAACACGCCATCTTCTAATGCAATTCTTGTTGGAAAACCTGCTAATATCCCCTTTGTACCTTGAATNAAATTATGTCTTGTATATGGTCTNGGGCTTGTTTCNTCCCATTGAATCATAATTGTTCTACCAATATTTGTTTTTATAATTGAAGTATTCATGTCTCCNTTAGAATAATTTAACTTATTCCATTTATGATTTGAATCATAATTTTTTTCTGCATAATATTTTCGTCCTAGTGCCGGAGTTGAATATGAAACTAAGGAGTTAAAGTTATCATCACCCCTAGCTAAATTCATATACTGGGCTACTGGACCAAGCCCATGGGTTGGATAGAGGTTACCTCTGCTTTTAGCATAATGATGAGTTCTCCACGATCCAGTCCCTCTGTCTTCTTCTTTCATTTGAAATCTAAGTTCATGTATGTAAGCCGCCTCAGCATGTAGAAAGTCACCAATTACTCCTTTTCTACACATATTTAAATACATTAACTCATCTCTCCCATAATTTACATTTTCCATCATCATGCAATGCTTTCTTGTTTTTTCAGAAATATTAACAATTTCCCATAGGTCTTCAATAGTTGTAGCCATAGGAACTTCAACAAACGCGTGAGCACCATTTTTCATTGTTTCAATTGCCATTGGGGCGTGATTCTCCCAGTTAGTTGAAATAAAAACAGCATCTGGCTTGACTTCTTTTAGCATTGTTCTCCATTTATTTTCACTACCGCAGTAAAGAGCTATATTTCTATGTCTTTCATTATTTCCTATTTCTTTACAGATATCAGACGATTTTTTAGCTAAATCTTGGTGCAAATCACTTATCGCAACAACTTCTGTACCCTCAATAGTAGCAATTTGTTTGGCATGACCAATACCTCTTGCTCCTACTCCGATAAATGCAACTTTTACAANGTCAAGTTTAGGGGCTATAAAATCACCCATATATTGCGAGTTATTTTCAGAATAATTATAATTTAAATTTAAATCAGAGGGATTTATGCCGTGTGATTTTAAACCTGCTAAAAAAACCGATGCTGAACTTAATTTTAAAAAATCTTTTCTTTTCATAATCTCAATTAATTTAAATTATTGTAAATATTTTCATACTTAGGAACAATTTTATGTATATCAAAATCCTCGGCTCTTTTTCTTGCATTCATTTTAAATNTCTTATGAAGGTTTTTATCTGAAAGGATTTCAATTGCATCATTTGTCATTTTTTCAATATCNCCAACATCACTAAGTCTTCCGGAAAAATTATTTATGTTAACTTCAGGAATACCACCAGTATTACTTGAAATAACAGGAACTTTTGCTGCCATAGCTTCTAAGGCTGATAAGCCAAAACTTTCTATTTCTGAGGGAAGTAAAAATAAATCAGTGAATGAAAGTATTTTATTTGTCTCATTGCTTTTACCAAAGAAGATAACCTTGTCCTTTATTCCTAATCTCTTTGCTTTTTTCTCTGCCTTATTTTTTTCTGGACCATCACCAATCATAAGTAATTTTGCAGGAATTTCCTTTTGAATACCGTCAAAAACATCAATCACATCTATAATTCTTTTAACCTTTCTAAAATTACTTACATGTGTGATAATTTTGTGATTATTGTTTAGCAAATTTGTTTTAGAAGTAGTTGAATTATATTTTTCAAGATTTACAAAGTTTGGTATTACTTCAATATCTTTTTTTATTTCAAATAATGACAAAGTATCTTTTTTAAGACTTTCTGAAACTGCAGTAACGTAATCAGAGTTATTAATACTGAATTCAACAGCTGTTTTGTATGATGGGTTGCTTCCAACCAGGGTTATGTCGGTACCGTGTAGTGTTGTTACAACAGGAATTTTAATTCCTATTGAATCAAGCATTTGTTTTGCCATTAATGCTGCATATGCGTGCGGAATTGCATAATGAACATGAAGTATGTTTATTTTATATTTTTTTACAATCCCGACTAATCTTGATGATAATGCGAGTTCATAAGGTGGATAATGAAATAATGGATAATTTGGAACTTCAACTTCATGAAAATGAACTTTATTACTAAATAGTTCTAATTTGACTGGTTGATTATAGGTGATAAAATGGATTTCATGTCCTTTTCTGGATAATTCAATTCCTAATTCGGTCGCTAATACACCACTTCCTCCAAATGTTGGGTAACATACTATTCCTATAATCATAGTCTATTTTATAATTGATTTATAAATAACTTCTTGAATTTTACTTCTTATATCTTCTTTTACAAGTTTAGATTTACCTGCTGCTTCGCCACTTGGATAAGATCTATTTGATAAGAAGATATATATAATATCTAAATCAGGATCAGCCCATGCAAATGTTCCTGTCCATCCAGAGTGACCAAAACTATTCATGGAAACACAACCACATGTTGGACCTTCATCCTCTAGCTGAGGTTTGTCAAAACCAACTCCCCTTCTGTTATCTTCATCACAATAATAACAATTATTAAATAAATTAATTGTTTTAGATTTTAAAATTTGCTGATTAGCATAATTTCCATCTTGAAGATACATTTGCATCACTTTAGCCACATTAATAGCATTGCCAAATAATCCAGCATGAGATGAAATGCCACCAAACATTGCGGCTGCCATATCATGTACGTATCCATTTATTTCCTTATATCTAAAATATTCGTCAATTTCNGTTGGAGCTACATTATAAGTTGAATTTTTTAAAAAAGGATTATATGTTAGATTAATACCTAGCTTTTTAAACATTAGTTCATCAATGATCTGCTCTAAATTTTTGTTGTAATAATCTTCTATATATTCTTGTATTATTAGATATGATAAATCACTGTATTTATATTTAGTTTTAAGTAAATCACTTTCTTTAATTATGTTTCTAATGGTATCTATGTAGTCAGCTCTTAAAAATAAATCAGGAGCAACCTTTAAACTATTAATTTTATTTCNTNTAAAACTGTAATATTTAGATGATGGTTTACTCTCTTCATCTAAAGTCATTTTGTAAAAAGGAATCCAAGCCTGTAGACNAGCATGACCTGATAATAATTCTTTTATGGAAATATCAGATTTATTTGAGTCTTTATATCTTGGTATTATATTTTTTAACTTCGTTTCTAAATCTATANCNTTTTTATCAAAAAGACTCATTACAATTGGAGTGGTTACCAAAATCTTGGTAAGAGATGCTAAATCATATATTGTTTCTGAATTTGTTTCTAAAGTCTCTTTATATCTAAGTTTTCCAAAAGATTTTTCATANATNACCTTTGAATTCTTAGCAACTAAAATTTGAGCTCCGGGTGTCATTTCATTTTCAATTGCATAGCTAATTATAGAATCAATTTCAGAAAGCTTATTTCTATCGATACCAACATGTTCAGGTGTATCAAAACTTAAAATATTTATATCTTCAGAAAGAAGGCCTTTACCTTCTTGGTACTTTTCGTTGATACTAACTGGTAATACACCTTTAATTTTTTTTGCACCAAAAACTTGTTGTGCTGTAGTTTTTTGAAATTGAGGATTATTTTGAAAACTTATTATAATTGAATTATATGATTCAAGATTAATTTGTGACAAGNTGTATGGGTTNGTNAAAGAAACTAATATCTTATTTTNATGTTTCTCAAGTAATTCAATTAATTCTAGTTCATGGGNGGTAAACTTTTTATTCATATTTTCCCATGGGGTATTAGATTTCATGTGAAAACTCACAATTAATGTTTCATTCTCACTTANAAGAGAGATTAAATCTAAATTGTTAATATCTGAAGCATTTACTGACTTAATATTTTTGTATTTATTTAAATATTCATTGAATATTATTCCATTGTCATTACCAAATTGTAGGTTTATAATGTCATTGCTGTCTAGTTTAAGAGGGATAACGTCATCCTTATTTTTAATAAGTACTGGAATATTTTCAATAGATTTATTAATCAAATTGTCTACAGAGGTATTATTAAGATCCTCGATGAGATTTTTTGTTTCTATTGATTTATAATTATGTAAACCAACCTTGTATTTTGCCTTTAATATCTTTTTTACTGATCTCGAAAGCCTTTCTTCACTTATTTTTCCCTTNTTGTATGATTTTTTTATTTCCTTGATACCCTTAGAAATATTTGATGACATTAACAGAATATCATTTCCTGCTAAAAATGCTAAAAGGTCAACATTTTTTTTTGAATATTCAGAAACGCCTTTCATTCCTAAAGCATCTGTTATTACTAACCCTTTAAAATCAAGTTCATCTATTAGTATATTCTCAACGATGTTTTTTGATAATGTTGAAGGAAGCATTTTTTCTTTTTCCAAAGATGGGACATTCAAATGTGCAATCATCACTGATGATAATCCATTTTCGATTAATTTTTTAAAAGGGTACAATTCTACTTCTTTTATCCTTTTTTTGTCAAAACTTATTGTAGGTAAAGTTAAATGAGAGTCTTTGAATGTGTCTCCGTGTCCTGGAAAGTGTTTTGCAGTAGCTAAAATATTTTTTGACTGTAATCCCTTTGTGAAATTAATTCCTTTGTCAGAGACGTTAATTTTACTTTCACCAAAAGATCTATTTCCAATAATTGGATTTTTGGAATTAGTGTTAATATCAATGACAGGTGCAAAATTCATATGAATACCTAATCTATTAAATTGGTTTCCAATAGCAATACCTATATCTTCCAACAATGAATTATCGGCTACAGCACCTAAACTCATATTCCAAGGAAATTTTGGAACAGAATCCAGCCTCATTCCTATACCCCATTCAGCATCCATGCTTATCAATAATGGCGTTGAAGATAAATTTTGAAATTTATTTGTGAGATGTGCTTGAGTTGTTGGGTCACCGGTTGAAAAAATTANACCTCCTATTTTAAAATTCTTAATATCACTAACTATCTTTTCAGAATTATTAGTTTTATTTCCAGTGGCCTGAACAAAAAACAACTGTCCTATCTTTTCATCAATAGAAAGTTTATTATAAATTGAATCTACCCATTTATTTTGTGATTCTAAATCTTNAGATGCAAGCGGGTCAACAGATTGTGCTTGCTGATTTTGAAAATACAATAAAATGATAAAAACTATTAATANCTTTTTCATATTAAGAATCTATTGTGCCAACTATTTCTGATATCAACTTTCCAATTATTTTCCAATTCATTAATGTTATTAATCAAATTATTANAAACGACTAATTTTTCATCTGATTTAAGCTTTTTACAAAGGATTTTAAAGTCATTCAAATGAAGAGTGTGTATTTCCCCATTTTTAATAAATTTCACATGAAATTTATCAAGTAATTGCAGATCATGTGTATTTTCTAGTTCTTTTACAAAGTTCACNAGCGAATCAATTGAACATCCAGAAACTAAATTATTTTCATCTACAGCGATAATAATAAAAGTGTTACTTATTATTTCAAATGATGATTTTACATTATTTTGGTGTGATTTCCACTCACTAAGAAATAGTNTTAACTTNTCTTTNATNNTTTCAACTATATAATNNTCAATTAAGGTTACTGATTGAAAAACCCANACTCTTGAATTTTTATTTAATGATTTGAAATCAACTAACATTTTATAAATCTTTTGCCCTAACAATAAGTTCTGCAATATCTAATACTTCAACCTGTTTTTCTTTTTCAAACGATTTTGTACCGTCTGTTAGCATTGTATTACAAAAAGGACAACCTGTAGCAACTATTTTAGAGGAATTTTCCTTAATTTCTTCTGCTCTCTCCAAATTAATCTCAGTTTTCCCTTTTTCTGATTCTTTAAACATTTGAGCACCACCAGCTCCACAACACAATGCTTTTGATTTACATCTTTTAAGTTCAGCTAGTTCCGCATCAATTTTCTTGATAAGATTTCTTGGGGCATTATATTCATTATTAGCCCTTCCTAAAAAACATGGATCATGATATGTAATCTTTTTACCCTTGTAAGAACCACCTTCAATTGAAAATCTACCTTCTTCCAATAGTTTATTAATAAATTGGGTATGATGATAAACTTTATAATTTCCCCCCAAATCAGGGTATTCATTTTTTAATGTGTTAAAACAATGAGGACATGTTGTAACAATTGTCTTTATTTCAAAAGAATTTAGAACTTCTATATTGGTCATAGCTTGCATCTGAAAAAGAAATTCGTTTCCAGCTCTTTTAGCAGGATCACCCGTACATGATTCATCCTTTCCTAAAACTCCAAAACTAATATTTGCAGAGTTTAAGATTTTAACAAAAGCTTTAGTTATTCTTTTGGCCCGATCATCAAAACTTCCAGCACATCCAACCCAAAATAAAATTTCAGGGGAAATACCTTCTCTTTGAAATTCTTCAATTGTTTTTATTTTAAGATCGTTCATCATTAAAAACTTCTATAGTGACTTCTTTTCTAACTAAATCTCCAAATGTACCATTATATCTGGTAGCTTTTACTAAATGGTTGTCGATCCAGTGATAGTTTCCACCCCTTGGTTTGCCCATAAGCAATGAGTGATACTTAAATCCATGTTTATTTAACCATTTTTCTGTTACCTCACGATGCTCTTCAACTCTGGAAGTAAAGAAACAAATCATATGACCTTCATCGTACCATCTATTACATGTTTTAAGTGCATCATCAAATGGCAAACATGTCTCCATTCTTTCAGGCTCTTCATTTGGAACATCCTCTGTTATCGTCCCATCAATGTCAATTAAATAGTTTTTGACACCGTCAGGAAGAACAGGGCTTATTTTTTTTCCAGATTCTACTTTTTCGTTTAAAATTTTATCCATCTCGTTTCTATCCATAATTATTTATTCATTCCAATTTAATCTATCTTGTTGATTGTATGGCCAAGGTGCTCCATTATTCTCTATATTACTCATCATATTATTCAATTCACTGGGGGCTGAAGAATCTTCCATTACCAAATTTCTTCTCATATCCATTATAATTGAAAGAGGATTGATACTTATCGGACACTCTTCAACACATGCATTACATGAGGTACATGCCCATAATTCCTCCTCAGAAATATAATCACCTAACAGCTTTTTATTGTCATTAATATATTTTCCGTTTGTATCAATATTATTGCCAACTTCTTCAATTCTATCTCTAGTATCCATCATAATTTTTCTTGGAGATAATTTTTTACCTGTCATATTTGCTGGACACACACTTGTACATCTACCACATTCAGTGCATGAATATGCATTTAATAATTGGAGCCAAGAAAGATCCATAACATCTGAGGCACCAAAATTTATATCATCATTGACATCAGATTCATTTGACTTACCCATCATAATATTTACTTCATTTGTAACCGATTTCATGTTATTTAACTTACCCATATTTGATAATGAAGCATAATAGGTGTTTGGAAAAGCTAGAATTATATGTAAGTGTTTTGAATAATATAAATAATTAAGAAAAATAAAAATACCGATAATATGAGACCACCAGAAAGACCTCTCAAAAAGGTGTAATGTCTCTTCAGAATAGCCACTAAAATAAGGATAAATATAACCACTGATTACATTTCCATTATTCATATTTTGAAATTCTAAATCTGTTGCATTCATCAATA
>FUFK010041089.1_pt1 | contig 62825 bp, 66 predicted proteins | sample 1021851 | NCBI WGS metagenome assembly FUFK01 (sample SAMEA51879418, study PRJEB19060) | metagenome
TCAGGTGTAGCAACAAACTCCACTATGTTGTCAGGTGTTATACGCATAAAAGGATTACTTCCATAACCATCAATGTGCAAATCATAACACTTGACACCTTGTTGTACTGTGCTGAACATTCTAAAGGCTGATGATACTTTTCTACCTTTAGCTTTATCACGGCATCTTCTAAAATGTTCTGCAAACATATGGTAGTTGTCCAACCTCCTTCCCATATTGTCATCTATACACCAAGCCCTGAGATGTCTATCGCCTTCATACTCCTCAGTTATGTACTCGATTAGTTCTTGTTTTGTTTTTATCATACCCATTAGTTACCTCTTTCTAGTTAGTTTGTTAAATGCAACAGCAGAAGTCATCTTGTTCAAGTCTACACCAATTTCTTGTGCTGTCTTTACTTTAGGTCTGTCAACAATCTTCTTGTGTCTTTGTTTAGTTTCATCAGGAAGTAAATCCCATAGTGGTTGCCAAGCCTTCAACGCAGGTGATAGTGTTGTATATGTACTAATGATTTGATTAACACCTGCTACAAAGTCATCTTGTTTTTTCTGAGCCTCAAAGATACCTTTCGTGTATTTCTTGAATGGCTCGTGCAACCACCTGAACTCTTCTCTTCCGAAGTCCAGAGTCTTACTACCATAGCTAACGTAGTATCCTCTGTCTATCTTACCATTGAACCACTTGTCTCTATCTGGAAATCTCAATGGACTCGTCAAGTGAAGTACAACATTCACGTCTGTCCAAGTTTTCACTTTAGTATTCGCTGATTGCCACACATCATCTGGTGCATTCTTGAAACCAGTGAGTTCAAACTCAGTTATGGTATTCATATACCCATCAGGCAGAGCATTCATCTGTGCTTGTACCTCTGCTGAGAACAAACTGTCATACAATTTTTGCCCCCACCCTACTGGTATATTCATTTTTGCTTTTCTTATGTCCTCCGTGAACATCTCTCTAGCATTGTCTAATATCTTATCTGATAAATCTAGGCTAAATCTAACTGTCGCCATCGGTTACCTTCCTTTCATTGTTATGGTTATCAAGTTCGTTCCAATCTTCCAGAACATTTTTAGCGTGTTCGTATGCCATTTGTCCTAGTTCCTTCTTGATGAATGCTAAGGTTTGTTCGTTTGTCCAACCTCTATCATTTAATCCTTCATAGAGAACAGTCTCAGCAGTCATCAACAATCCTTTTACTTTACCCATTGACACCCTCCATATAAACAACCTCACCCCAAGGGGCTTTGCCTTTCATATTGGATACCCATAGAACTGGGTACGCAGGTTCATCGCCGAAGTCATCACAACATAGGTCTGTGAGTACAACACAAGCGACAGGGTCAATGTCCTTCTCCTGCATATACTTGAAGATAGGACTGAACGCAGTACCTCCTCCTCCGTGTGGGGATATNACTGGCTCATCATCTTCAAAGCAATCGTAATGACACACTTNAGAATCAAAGTAGATAANGTGTATCTTNGTAGGTGANAAGTCTTGATGCACCTTNACAATCTCACTAGCAAACTGTGTCAGTTCNTNTTGNCCAATCGAACCTGATGTATCAATAGCAAAGCACAGTTCACCTAGNGCCTCACCTGATACACTCGGTANNTACATACCTTGTGACAAGAACCTTCTGTTTGGTCTTGCCCAAGTTCGTTGGTCAGTTCGTTGCTTGACAAGAAACCTCTGCATAACATCTTTCCAATTGACTCTNGGCTTGAGTAANTCACCGACAAATCTNTCCACTCCTGCCGACAGCTTACCCATCATCTTTGCAGACTGAGCCGCTTGGGCTACCTTGACTTTCCACTCTGCTTTCTTCTTCTCAATCTCAGCAGGTGAAGAGTTACCAGTAGCATCTTCAATGTCATCATATGGATTCATACCATTNCCAAATCCTTCACCACCATTCTTGTCTTTGGGTTCTGGTGGCAACAAGTTGTAGACACCATCAGTAGTACCACCACCTCGTTTGAGCAGGTCTCTGTCCATAACACCACCCTTGATGAACTTACCAATGCCCTCGTCTTCGAGCATTGGATTGATGACAGCATCACCTGCATAGTTCCATTTGAACTTATCTCTCTCACCTCTACGAAAGATATGCTCAAACATTGGGTGACATACTTCGTGAGCAACGAGGAACAAAAGTTCCTCATCACTCAATGGTTGACANAAGNNAGGNTTNAACAACACNCTGNCTACCATTNGTNGCCGCTGTTGGNACNTCCTCTNNTAATCTCNAANGGCATNTTCATNGCCAAGTTACCAAAGAACGGATGCTCAAGTATNAGTGCCGTCTTTGCCTTNGCGATTCTTCTTTCTAANTCCATTAGTTACCTCCCATAAATGCACCCATCTTGTCCATNATNGCCTTNGCNTCNTCAGCCTTGNTNNNTCTGAGGTCNGGGTCATTACGCAGACTTTCNGGGTGGTTGTTAGCCAATGACTCCNCTCAACTTGTTGNCGCATAGTTCTCCAAGTNAGGGTCNTCAGCAAAGTTNANCCNACTCAANATNGAACAGACTTCCTTNGTNTTCTCNACCANNGTATCTCTGAACACAGNCTTTGGGTCNGCAAGTTTCTCAGCCATNTGNTTNACTCNGTCATACAANCTNTGCCAAGCNTCNTNCATNGCTTGTTGNGCNGNNTNNTNNACNCTNGNCTCAACNTCTTGCTGTATCCTNTCCANNTCTNCATCACCGATNCTNACACGNAAGTCATTCGATGGTACTGGAAACACAGCCATNTCCATCTTGAACTTNCGTTGNATATCNTGCAGNNCAGGATAGTCANNCNTGTTGTACAAGTTACCAAGNAANCTCTGTGCATCTGCATGCAGTCNTGGATACTCNTGGTAGAATGTATCNACNAGNGATTNCCANTCAGNNTTCTCTTTCCTAAACTCTGTCATAAAGTTTAGATAGTTAGCTGATGGTAACATCATCGTACCTTCAATACCCCAAGGTAGTGTGTTCGTGTAGAACTTCTTACGAATCAGGGTAGACTTCTGATGAATGTTNTTCAGTGCATCATTCATAGGTAACAACGACTTGTTGTACCTACCTGCTTGAGATGCACTCCCATTCTGCTGAGCCACTTGTTCGGTGGCTCTCTTGTCGTACTTCCTCGCTGTCCATTGCGAGATATTTAACTGGACTAGTAATGCTTTATCACTTAATTTCATAGTTACCTCCTTTAAAATAAAACATCTTGGTGTTTAACAGCCCACTCTGTGAATGCTTGGTGCGATGCAAGGTCAGGGTTCTTACGACTAGCATACGATACACACAACACAGAGAACTCAGGCGACATACGTTCTGCAAACTTCACGATATTCCCAAAGTTTTCAGTGGTTGCCCTATCACCCAATGCACCAGTCAGTGCATAGCAAGTGGCAGGGTCATCAGGTACAGCTACATCCATTGGTCGTTGAATGATTGTGTCAGGGTTAGGCAACTTCCTCTCAATCTTTAGAAAGCCAGTAAACTCAGCGGCACACCCTTCACCAACAGCACCCTTGAATGTTTCGTACTCTGCCTCCGATGGTACAATACCAATGGTATCAGACACACCCTCTACCCAACTACGAGGAGATGGGTTCACATCTCTCTGTGGGTCGAAGTCGTGCAACAATGCAGAACGAAACCTAATGAATGATATGACAACAGGTTTCACTCCATTGTCAATTGCCCAACTAGTCCAATCATCTAGGTGTGTCTCAAGTTCAAACACAGTCTCACGATTACGCAGATGAGACAGCACTCTGTTAGCACCTGCTCTGTCCGACTGTCTGTTACCAGTGGATACTACCATCCAACCTTTCTTCAGAGCCTTGCCGTGTAGATTCCTAGCTTGACATATGTTTGCTAGTACCTTCTGCAAGTCTGCGTTGGCTTGGTTTCTGTCATCAAAGCACAGTATACCTTCATCAGGTATGTCTGCTCTGTCCTCCGATGGAAACCAATCAGGTAGTTTGTAGTGTAACATATCATCTCCATTCGGATAGAGGATACCGAAGTCCTCCACCAACATAGTCGGCATATGTTTCTCGATGTACCCAATCCCAAGTTCCTTAGCAACTTGTTGTACAATGGTAGTCTTACCACCTCCGGGGCTACCTTCGATAGATACTGTCCTCTTAGTTGGGAACAGTTTCTTAATAGTTTCCTTCAATAATGTGGCTCGCATTACGCACCTTCCTTTCTGTTATGGTTATATTTGCGATGGTCTATACCATAGGATACGACTTGATTGCCTACCCTAGCTTTCTTAGCGACCTTCTTGTCTGAGTAGTAGATGATGTCGCCCTTCTCATCTCTTACTGGTACTCCACCTTGATGCTGTCGTAGCATAAAGAGTTTCAACGTAGCCTTAGTCATTCTTACCTCCTTTGTCTAAAAATTGTTCATACTCAAAATCTCTAGGCTTTAGATTTCCTGCAATATCTTTGTAGTCTGTTACAAACTTATTCCATTTATCTAGCCATAGTTTCTTGAACCTTACATCTTCTGCATTATTGTACGCTCTATCCAGATTGGATAGTATCCTATGTACATCGTGCATATCTTCTACATATAAACTCATTCGATAACCTTTCGTGTTATGTTAATCATTGTGGGAATATACCCCACCCAAAGTACATATCCATAAATGATACAGTAGCACTTAGTACTGCACCATAGAATACCCACCAGAACAAACTCCTATTATCCATATTTACCTCCCTTGTTATTGATACCTTTGAGTTCTTCCTTGTTAGATACTACAACATAGTTTGACTTGTGCATAGGCACTACTGTAAACTTACGCTTACCTGCCGTTACCTCCCCACATTTCAAACAAGAATTGTAACCAAGATTGTAACGAGCAGGACTAACCCACTCGCTACAACAAACTGTACATAGATACNTAGCAGTCATAAGATTGTATCCANCTAGTATAATCNCTAGTAACATACTTGAAGTTGAATCTCTTACAATACTCAATATGTTGCTCAGTAGTCCAAGTCTTGAATGCTCTGTCTGGAATACTCAAGGCTAGGAATCCGTCAGTAAAGTAACCACACTTACCACTCTGGGTAGTACCCAAATAAACTCTTTGCATAATATCCTCCATAGTTAGAACCCAGAGTAGTATGCAACCACTCTGGGTATGATTGAAAACTAGACCAACACTTCAATGTTGGACTTCTTAGTAACAGTTGTAGACATATCCTTCTTAGGTAACATCGCTAAGTAAGGCTTACCACCAAATCTGTAACTTGCTAGTAGCAATGGCTCTTCAGCCTTACTAGCATCTGGTACATAGATGTTCATCTTATACCCTAGCTTATCGGAATGTTTCTTCATCGTCTTGTATAACTCAGATACATTCTCCTTGTTATATCCACCCTTAGGATTAGGTCGGATGTTAACCTTCTTAGTCTCGTGATTAGCATATATCTCTACATTGCCTTCGTATTGCTTACCCATAATATACCTCCTTTGTTATGTAAAATTCATAGGTAGTTAATAAACTCGGTTCAAGAAAGAAAATTTTCCTGCCGATTTTGTAAACTTATCACAAAAATTTTGAGCTGTAAAGTTAGCCGAAGTTTACTAGAGTAAAGGCGTGGTTAGTAAAATATCTATGTTGTAACAAGTTTGTATGTGTATAGTTAGGTGTTACATCTAGTTAGTTATCTAGCTACAACGCTAGTATAACAGCAGGTTATAAACTTACTATCTAAAGTATCTAGGTATAATTAAGTAATGTGTTGCTACTCTCGATATCGTTATATCGTTGGTAACATCTTGCAAACAAAGGGTATATGTTAATTTAGTANATAATTTAGATAAACTAGATAGTATTTCGCTTACCATATCGCTATAACCCAGAGAAATCAACGCTGTATGGTAGCCACAATGTAAACTTTAGGTATCTAAAACGCTACAACTTGTGTATAGTTACGTTTAGATAGTTAGATAGTCTGTAACTTTACACAGTAACGCTGACATTATCTCGCTATGTAACGTACGATAACCCCCCGAGCTATGGGATATATATAAATTTTTTAAAAAAAGAAAGGAGCCGAAGCTCCAATCTTTTATCTGTTGTATTTGTGGTCTAGATATATCATGTATGCACCAAGTGCCATAGATAATAATGATACACCTAATAAGAATACGAATGTTTGTAAGTCATTAGCATACTCCATACAATGTCCGTCACAGTCTCCAGCTGATCCGCTTGCACCAATCAAGCCTAAGAGAATAAGTATTGTTCCAATTGTTTTCATCATAATTAAATCCTTTATGTTGTGAGTGGAGCCGAAGCTCCACTCGGTTGACAACTAAGCAAGTTTTCTTGACTTGCTTGCAGAGGCTGACTTGCCTTCCTTCATAGGAGGAAGCATAGTCAACTTTGGCTTGCCAAACTTATCAGAGATAAGCACAGGCTGAAGGCCTTTCTTCTGTCCCAATGGGAACCAGAAGCTCCAAGTGTTCAGCGGAAGCTGTAACTTCTTGCTGAACTCGTTAGCCTTAGCTAACAACTCAGAAGCGTTTTCTGAATTGAAAGCCCCATCGATATCCTTTTTAAGGCGGATATCTTCTGCACCCTTAGTGAAACCTGTCACCAATGATACATTACCTTTATAAAGTTTAGACATAGTCTACCCTTTCCGGTCAATGACCAATGTAAGTATTGACTAGATACTTGTTATTGTCAGTCAGCGATTTGCTGATGTTATAAAGCTATCAAAAGATTACATGTTTGTCAAGTTAGGCAGAAAACTAGGCTTTTTAGAGTACGATAGCCACAGCACCAAACAAGGCAACAAACAAGGCAAAAGGGGGGGCACTTGGACTGCACGCGCGTGCCACCCCCCCATATAAGTAAACCTCTTATAACAAGACCCAAAAAACAAAGGTGTAAAGTTTACTGCTTGACATAGTTTTAGTTTTGCGTATGATGGCGTTATGGATACGCTACCATTGAAACATACTAAGTGGTCTGACCGTTTAGCTTTTGACGTTGCTCTTATGTTAGAGGGCAGCGGTGAATCTTTAGATGAAGTTATTGAAAGACACAAAATCAAAGCGGAAGATATAATCACTTATAATAAGGATCAGGTTTTTCTGAAGAAGGTTGAGTCTTACAGAAATGAAATTCGTGATAAGGGAATGACATTCAAAGTTAAGGCCCGGGCACAGGCAGAAGAACTCCTGACAACTTCTTGGACTTTGATACACAGTCCTGATGTATCAGCTGCAGTAAAAGCAGACCTTATTAAATCAACTGTCAAGTGGGGCGGACTCGAACCAAAGAATGATGTCTTAACAGAAGGAGGATCAGGTGGAGTTAAAATTACAATTAATCTCGGAGACCAAGAACACCGAGCAACTATCGTTGACGCAGAACCCGATGAAGAAAAAACTGCCATTGGCACTTCTTGATAAGTTTAATACACTTTACGAAGGTACAAAGGCATGTAAGACTACGAACATGGCAGAGCATGATATAATAACAACAGAGCTTGCCAGGTTAGAAGTACCGTACAAAACAAAAGTTTTAAGAAAACCATTCACAATGTTCTACATAATACTTGTGGATAACTTGACTGTAGATCACGGAAACTGTGACAGATGCGGGGCTAAACTTGTGGATATTTCTTGGTGTAAACATTGTGGCGATATGGGGTGGACTGATGAATCAAGCTATCAAGGATTCTGGGGGTAGGATGAAAGAATATGAGATAATAATAAAACTAGTAGCTAATCGTAAACCTAGTTTAGATGAGCTGCATGATTTTTTCTTTTGCAGAATACGAGATAGAGATTTAAAATATACAGTAAAGAAATTAAGAAAGAAGAAAGAAACATAATGGATATAGACTACACACCATCTAAAACATGTAAGGACTTTATGATGTCGAATGCAAAGATGCGTGTGCTTATGGGGCCAGTTGGTTCTGGCAAATCTGTGGCGAGTTGTTTTGAAGTTATCAGACGAGCTACAATGCAGAAGCCTAACAAACAAGGTATCCGTAAATCGCGAGTAGCTATTGTTCGTGAAACTGCCAGGCAGTTACAGGATACAACAATAAAAACTTTTCACGATTGGTTTCCACCTGGAATATGTGGAGACTATATGCGTACTACTAAAACATATTTCTTCAAAGTCGGAGATGTAGAGTGTGAGATTATGTTTCGTGCTCTTGATGACTCTGACGATGTAGCAAACTTAAACTCATTAGAATTAACATTTGCATGGTTCAACGAGTGCAGGGATATTAACCCTGACATTGTTGACGCTATGTCAAAACGTATAGGGCGATTCCCATCATCTAAAGATGGCGGCCCTTCGTGGTTCGGGATGTGGGGGGATACTAATCCGCCTACAATGGATACATGGTGGTACTACCAGATGGAAGGTTTAGATATTTCAGACGGAGTGAGTATCAACGATAATGGGTGGGATGTATTCAAACAACCTTCGGGCAGAAGCTCCTTAGCAGAAAATATAAACAATCTACCCGAAGGTTATTATGACACGCAAGGTAGGTCAGACGAATATATTCGTGTCTATATAGATGGTGAGTATGGATTGAGTTCTGCAGGTCAGCCTGTATATAAGTATTTCAAACCAGACTATCATATGGCTAGTGAAAAAATAAGACCTATTATAAATGGAGTTAGACCAGTTGTAGTTGGAATAGACTTAGGTTTGACACCAGCTGCCGTTATAGGACAGCAAGACCCTCGCGGAAGAGTCTTGATTCTTGATGAAGCTGTTAGTTTCGATATGGGAATACAAAGATTTATCCGCACCATTCTGCGCCCGTTGTTGACTGATAGGTTCGCGGGCGCACCCGTTTTAATTATTACTGATCCAGCAGGAGTGCAAAGAGCACAGACTGACGAGAGGTCTGCCGTAGATATAATCAAAGCTGAAGGTTTTAGAGTTCTCCCAGCTAAAACCAATAATGTATCTGCGAGACTGTCTGCGGTAGACGACTTCCTTATGAGGCAAGTCGATGGGGACTCAGCTTTTTTAGTTGACCCTAGATGTACACAGCTTAAGGCAGCAATGATGGGAGGATATAGATTTCATTATAAAAATGGNACTATAGATAAAAACAAACATTCTCATGTAGCAGAAGCATTACAATATCTTATGTTACATGTTGGCTCTGTAGGTGAAGGAGGGTTTGTTGTACAGAGGCGTGAAATAAAAAAGGTTGCAGCAGGAGGCTGGACTTGATACAATTGTTTTATAGTTACCTTCAAACTATGTTACCTCTTAACCCATCTGCTCTTCTCCATTCGGCAGGTGGGTTTCTCTTGCAATTTAAAAACTTGCACATATACTTGTTTACATGTATATTTAATCGTAAACTTTTAGGAGAGTACTAATGAAAGGTAAATGCGGGCATAAAAAATCTATTATATATTCAGATAATCCAAAGATGGATACAAGCGGAATGTCTAATGAAATGACTATAGAAATGATGGAAGAAGGTGGAGAGATTGAAGTAAAAGATATGGGTGCAGTTGTTAAGTATGGCAAAGGCGGCAAAGTTTACACAGACAAAAATGATGAAGATACAAAAATAAATATGAGGGATTTGGAAACTTAATATGGTACTAAAAGTCATAGGTAATGAAGATTTAGTAAAGCAAGAAGAAGCTGCTATAAAACAAGAGATTGCTGAAAGACAAAATGATCCTCTTATTCTTGGTTTAGCTTCTCACTTACGAACTTGTTGGGATGCTGCAAGAACAGCAAAAAAGCCTGTTGAAAATATTATGTTAAAAGCACTTCGTCAAAGAAACGGAGAGTATGAAGCAGATAAACTAGCACAGATTAACCAACAAGGTGGGTCTGATGTTTATATGATGATTACAGAAGTAAAATGTCGTGCAGCTGAAAGTTGGCTACGAGATATTCTACTTGATCAAGGTTCGCCTCCATGGGGTTTAGAACCTACACCTATTCCAGATTTATCACCACAACAAACTGCAGAGATAGAAAATTCGTTTGCTGAACAAGTTGTAAAAGTTGTTGAGATGAACGGACAAGCACCAACCCAAGAAGAAATGATTGAGTTAAAAGAAATGGTGACACAAGATTATCGTTTTAAATTATTACAAGCTGCAGATAATCGTGCAAAGAAAATGGATATTAAGATTCGAGACCAGTTTACACAAGGTGGCTGGGGTGAATCATTTAATGATTTTATAACAGATTTGGTTACTTACCCTTGTGGTTTTATAAAAGGGCCCGTGGTTCGTAGACAAAGAAAACTTGGTTGGAAATATGAAGATGGTAGAACTACTGTAGAGGCAGATGAGATTATTGCTCCAGAGTTTGAAAGGGTCGATCCATTTAGAATATATCCTGAACCAGGTATAACTAATCTTAATGATGGTTATTTATTTCAGCATCATCCTTTAAGTCGTTCAGAACTAGCAGACTTAGTTGGTGTTCCGGGTTACGATGATGATGCTATTAGAGAAGTACTTGATATTGGCAATGGTACATCTTGGTTTAGTGAAGATGTAGAACTTACTAAAGAACAAGAAGAAAGAAAGTTTCATACACACAACAAACCTACTACAACTTATGATGCTTTAGAATTTTGGGGTAAAGTAAGTGGTAAGATGTTAAAAGAGTGGGGACTTACTGAAGAAGAAGTACCTGATGAATCAAAAGAATACGATGCTAATGTTTGGGCTGTAGGCAACTACATTATTAAAGCAGTATTAAACTATGACCCTTTAGGAGAAAAACCTTATGCGAAAAGTTCGTTTATTAAATGCCCCGGTGCGTTTTGGGGTAAAGGCATACCAGAAATTATTGAAGATTTACAAAATGTGTGTAACGCGGCTGCGAGAGCTTTGGTCAACAATATGGGGATATCTAGTGGGCCTCAAGTCGAAGTTAATCTCGAAAGAATCCCGCCGAACGAAGACATCACGCAACTCCACCCGTGGAAAATCTGGCAAGTAACAAATGACCCATTGGGTTCTAGTTCACCTGCTGTTAGATTTACACAACCAGATGACAATGCAAATACATTGTTAGGTGTTTATGATAAATTCTCCAAGCTAGCCGATGACCATTCAGGTATACCAGCCTATGTGTATGGTGACCTGGATGTCAAAGGCGCCGGTAGAACATCTTCTGGTTTGTCTATGTTAATGGGTGCAGCTGGTAAAGGTATACGACAAGTGGTTATGCACATAGATAATGAGATTATTAAACCAGTAGTACACAGACAGTTTGTGTACAATATGCGTTATGATGAAGATGAATCAATTAAAGGCGATGTTAACATCGTACCAAAAGGTGCGGTTAATCTTGCAGTTAAAGAAACTGTAAATGTTCGCCGTTTAGAATTTCTTAATGCAACCGCCAACGAAACCGATATGGCAATCGTTGGCAAGGATGGCCGTGCAGCGATTCTTCGTGAAGTGGCTAAGAGTTTGCAAATGCCTGTGGATGACATTATTCCGTCTAGAGAGAAAGAAAAGTTTGAGGACAAAGTGAAAGCACAGATGCAAGCTATGCAACAAAAAGCACAGCAAGCACAGCCTACACCTACTCAACCTGATGGTTCTCCTCAAGGAGGAAGAGATGGAAACATAGTGAGCAACCGTGACACTGGAGGTGCTGGATGATTAGTCCAAAGCCAGAGGTTGTTAAGTCTATAGCTACAGTGAGTCGTCAGTATCCTGAAATCTTAGAATGGTTAAAGGAATGGCGCGATCACGAGTTACAGACGCTACCAAGTGTCTTGCAAAACACAGCACTTGCACAGGGGCGGTGCCAAGTTTTGTCAGAAATTACTAGGTTAATAGAACAGTCCCCTGAAACGTTTTCAGCAAAGTCAAAATGACAGCTGTTAATTACGCATACCGATAGGAGCGATTATGTCAATACCAAAGCAAGTTCAAAAACAATCAGAGGAAGTACAAGAGTTGTATAAACAAATTAACGGAGAACCAGAAGAAGCACAGGCAAAAGCCGAGGCTACTACTGAGCCTGTCGTTGAGAATGTGGAAGAACCTACACCTTCCGACAGTGTTGAAGAACAAGCACCTCAGTCTGAACCGCAAGAGCAAACGGAGTCAGGCGACCAAGAACCGAAAGACGACTGGCAACAGAAATACAAGTCTTTACAAGGGATGTATAATTCTGATGTTCCACGTTTAAACGCGCAGAACAGAGACCTTACTTCCCGTGTAGCTCAATTGGAAAAACTGTTAAGTACAGTAAAGGATGAACCTACTCAACAAACACCAGTTCAAACTGTTAAATTAATTACAGATGACGATGTTAAAGAGTACGGCGACTCAATTGCTGTTATGAAGAAAGCAGCTCGTGAAGAAGTTTCTCAAGAGATTGCACAGTTGAAACAACAATTAGGACAGCTTCAAGGTGTTTTACCTCAAGTACAACAGGTACAAGCAGAACAGAAAAAGTCTGGTGAGCAAATATTTTGGACTACTATTTCTAATGAAGTACCAAATTGGAACGAAATTAATAACAACGAAGATTTTAAATCTTGGTTATTAGAAATTGATCCTTTGACTGGTATTAGCCGACAAACGTATTTAGAAGATGCACAAAAGCAGCTAGATGCAAATAGAGTAATTCAGTTTTTTAGAACTTGGGAAGGGGCAAATGGTAAGACGGATACTGCTCAGGTTGACCGTACAGCTCAACAGTCTCAGTTACAGAAACAAGTTTCTCCAGGTAAAAGTAGAAACAATGGAGTAAAACCTTCTGGACAAGCCAAAACATATACCCAGAAAGATATTAAAGAATTTTTTGCTGATGTCAGAAAAGGTAAATATAAAGGAAGAGATGATGAGCGAGGTCGTATTGAACGTGACATTTTTGCCGCACAGCAAGAAGGTCGCATTGTCGTTGCTTAATTAACAATAAAGGAGGTCATATATGGCTTATGCAACATCATCAGGAAACCCGCAGTATTCAGGAAATTTTATTCCTGAAATATGGTCGGGTAAACTTATAGAGAATTTCTACGATGCCACAGTGCTCGCAGCAATCTCAAACACTGACTATGAGGGTGAAATTAGAAACATGGGTGATACGGTTAATATCCGAACCACTCCTGAAATCACTATTCAAACTTATGTTAAGGGACAAACTCTAGCAGTAGAGAACCCTGACAAAGCTAAACTACAACTTATCATTGACAAAGGTGAATACTTTGCTTGCGTTGAAGATGATATTGATCAAGTACAAACAGACATGAACTTAATGGACATGTGGTCTAAAGACGCTTCTGAGCGTATGAAGATTAAAATTGACCAAAGAGTTTTAACTGATTTGTTACCTGATGTATCTGCAAGCAACAAAGGTCAAACAGCTGGAAGAATTTCTGGTAACATTGATCTTGGTGTAGCAGGTACTCCTGAAGCGCTTACTAAAGATAATGTCATTGGCAAAATTGTAGACATGGGAACAGTTCTTGACGAAGCTAACTGTCCTGAGCAGAATCGTTTTCTTGTGATTCCTGCTAAGATGGCTGGTCTAATCAAGCAATCAGACCTTAAAGATGCGTCTATCACTGGTGACGGAAGTACACCATTGAGAAACGGAAGACTTGGTATGATTGACAGATTTACTGTTTACGTTTCTCACAACCTTTTTAAAAATGGTAGTGAGTTTAGCGTTATTGGTGGACACACAATGGGATTCACATTTGCATCACAGATGACAAATATGGAAACTATTCGTTCTGAAACAACTTTTGGTAACATCATTCGTGGTCTTCAAGTTTACGGCTATAAAGTCGTCAAGCCTGAAGCTCTTGCCACAATGATTGTAACAGTATAAGGAGGGCGAAATGGCTACATACAATGATGGAAAAGGTTATAAACTTGGTACTGGTGCAGCACATGTTGCTAAAGGTATTAATAAAGTTTCAACCATAAGCGTGGACTTGAACTTTGCGACTATCACTACTGAGAGGGCAGCAGCTAGTCTGACTGCTTTAGCAGGTGGTGATGTTCTTGAAGTAATAAGAGTTCCTGCTAATACGTTAGTTACTAATGTTGCTTTAAATGTAACAACCGCTGAGGGTGGTACATTAACAATTGACGTTGGTGACGGTGATAATCCAGACGGCTATCTTGACGGAGTAAATGGTAATGCTACAGCAGCTTACCTTACTGTTGCCGGAACAGATGCTTTTGAAGCCGGTAAGTTTTACACAGCAGCAGATACTATTGATGTTAAAATAAACAACGCAGCTGATGCAGCAGTTATGACTTTAACTGCCGTAATGGTTGATTGTTCAGAGTAAAACTAACTAGGGGGGCTTTGGCCCCCCTCTTACAAAGGAGTAAGCATGGGTAAAGGGATGAAACATTATTTCCGTGACGGAACTGAACACAAAGGTGGTACACATAAGATGCCTAATGGTCAGTTACATTCTGGAAAGACACACGGTAAGAATAGTAAACGTTTATTTCATTTTAAAGAGTTAAGTAAAACAGCTCAAAAAAAGGCTAAAGCATAATGGCTAAAATCGACAAATCTAAAATGGCATGTAATAAACCGAGACGTCAGGTTTCTGGCGGTAAAAAGTTTGTTGTAAAAGCATGCGCAAATGGTAAAGAAAAAATTATTAGATTTGGAGATGCTAATATGAAAATTAAAAAGAACCAACCAGGCAGACGTAAAAATTTTAGAGCGAGACACAGATGTGATACGTCTCCTCCAAGTAAACTAACTGCACGATATTGGTCGTGTAAGAAATGGTAGTATTATGGCAGCACCAAAAGTAAAATCTAAAAAAGACGCTTGTTATTATAAAGTAAAAGCTCGTTATTCAGTTTGGCCTAGTGCATATGCATCAGGTGCTTTAGCTAAATGTAGAAAAGTTGGCGCAGCAAACTGGGGTAACAAAAGTAAAAAGAAGAAAACATAGTATGGGGGCAGTAAGAAAAACTAAGAAAGGTGCATCACTTCGTAAGTGGTTTGCTCAGAATAAAGGTAAAGGATGGGTAGATTGTAAAACAGGTAAACCCTGTGGTCGAAGTGGTTCAAAAAAAGATAGTAGAAGAGGGTACCCTGCTTGTCGCCCTACTATGGCACAATGTAAAACTGCAGCAGCAAAGACAGCAATGAGAAAGAAAACTTCATCTAGTCGTGTGAGCTGGAAATCGTAAAGGAGAAAAAAATGGCAGAAAAAAAGAAATGGTTAAGAAATATTAAAGATGGTGAAATTTACGGATGGAATGAAATTCTAGCCGAGAACCCATTGACTGAAGAAGTTACTGAAGAAGAGGCATTTCCTGAAAAACATATGCCAAAAAAACAACGTGGTAGACCACCTAAAGTAAATTTGGAAACAGAAAACATACCTAATCCAAAAGGTGAGACTCCACCAGAACTAGCAGAAGAAGCTAGTAAAGGTTTGGAAAATGATATTAAATGATGTAATAACAGAAGCAAGACGAATATTACAAGATACTGTATCACCACAAAGATATAGTGATAGTGTAATGTTAGGTTTTGCAAATCAAGCGTTAAAACGTATTGCTGTTTTGCGACCTGATTTGTTTGCAATTATTGCAGATATACCTACTACAGAAAATGCTGTAGTGCAATCAATGCCTTCTGATTCAATTCGTTTGTTAGAAATTTATTCTGTAAAAAATGGTGACGGTGTTATTGAAACTAACAGAGAAATACTAGATCAATCATTACCAACTTGGATGAATACTGCGGCAGGCCCTGCTATTAATTTTATGCGTCATGTAAGAAATGCAAACAAATTTTTTATATATCCAAAAGCTCCTGCTAACCAAATATTAATAGGTGAGTATGCACAAACTCCTCCTGTTTATGATGGTACAACTACAGTCGCTTTATTACCTGATGCTTACTTTCCTGTTGTTATAGATGCAACTGTATTTATAGCAGAGTCAGTAGATAATGAACATGTTAATTCTAATAGAGCACAATTATTCCAAACTTCGTTTACCCAAGCTCTAGGGGTAGCTGCACAAAGCAGAGCTATTACTGATACAGAACGAGGTGGATTAGATGAGGAGGATGTTGCGTAATGCCCACATATACAACCAGAACTTTTCTCGATATTGTCAATAGGCTTTCTCCTAGTGTACCCGGATGTCCTACTCCTGTTATAGAGCAGTATGTTCGTGATGCTGCTATAGAGTCGTGTGAGCGTACTTTAGCTTGGCGTTATGAACAACCTAGAATAAGATTAGTCCCTGGTGCACATGACTATGCATATGAAGCACCAGATGATTCCGAGGTACACGCGTTTCTAACTGCTACAGTAAATGGTAATTCTTTGAAACCACTTACTATAGAACAGTTATACGATATATATCCAAAATGGCCTAATCAAGATGCTAATGAAAGAGCTGAGCCAAGATATATAACACAGTTAGACCCTGATAATTTTTCTGTTGCTCCGATTCCAGATGATAGTAAAACATATGATGTAAGAATGATTGTATGTTTAAAACCATTACGAACAGCAACAAAGATGGATAAAAAGTTTTTAGATGAATTAGAAAATGTTATAATGCACGGAGCGTTACAACATCTTTTAGTGTTACCTGATAGAACATGGAGTGATAGAGAACTAGCTTCATACCACGCTAGACAGTTTGCATTTAAGTTATCTGAGCGTAGAGCTAGAACTAACTTAGGTGCAGCAAAAGCGTCTATGAGGGTACAATCACAGAAATTTGCGTGAGGTATTTATGGCTGATATTATTAGACTAGTAAAAGGAGACGAACTTCCAAATATTATTGTTACACTTACAGATGATGTTGCTAATACAGCTTTAGATGTCTCTGCTGGTACAACAATAGTTAAAGTTAAATTTAAAGCAGTAGGAGGAACTTCTACTTTGAACACTATAACATGTACTAATTTAACTGATGGTACAGATGGTAAAGTCCAATTTAATTTTTCTGGTAATGTTCTTAATGTAGACCCTGGTGAATACGAAGGTGAGATTGTTGTAGATTTTAACGGACAGTTACAAACAGTATATGATGTATTAAGATTCAGAGTAAGAGAAAATTTTTCTGATACTACTCCTACCACTACTACTTATACTGTAACAGTTGCNAGTGGTAATTTGTATGGTGGTGGAACAGGTAATGTATTTTATTTAAATGGTTCTAGTAATCCAGTATTAAACTTTGTTAGAGGTAATACTTATATATTTGATCAAAGTGATGGAACTAATTCTGGTCATCCTTTGCATTTTAAAGATTCATCAGGTAGTCAATATACAACAGGTGTTACAGTAACAGGAACTGCAGGACAAGCTGGGGCTAAAGTGACAATAGTCGTACCTGCAACTGGAGCTTTACCTACTCAGTATTATTGTACTGTTCACGGTAATGGTATGGGGAATATAATAAGCTAATGGCTAATATAAAATTTACATATGCCGCAGTAACTTTACTATCTCTTACAACTGTAGCAAACAGTATATCAGCTTCTAATACATTTACCAATTTAACATACGCTGCAGCTCCTGCTAGAAGTATTAGTTTTACAACTGAAATTGTACCTACAAGATCATTAGCAGATGATTCAGTATCTGTAACTGATTCTAGTTTTGTATTAGAAATAACTAAAGTACCTGGTGATTCAATAACTGTTTCTGATACACCTGTTATGGCTGTTGATATTGTTAGAACTGATTCAGTTAATGTAACAGATACACCAAATAAAATTATTAATTCTAGTATAGATTTTGATTTATCTGATTCTGATGTTGATCCAGACCCGATTAGTATTTCTGATGCACCTGCAATGACTGTAACACCAGCAGGTAAAACTGATTCTGTAACTACTTCTGATACTCCATTTATAGTACCAAACAAAGGTTTTTCAAATAGTATCACTATGGCTGATTCGTTTGGGCCATTTACTATAGGATTAAATCCAACAGATAGTGTTAGTGTTACAGANCTTATTAATGAANNATCTGGNACTAATACTAAAACTAGTTCTGTAGCTGCAAGTGATACACCTGCAATGACTGTAACACCAGCAGGTAAAACTGATTCTGTAACTGCTTCTGATTCTCCAGTNTTACAACCAGATAGAGTTTCTACAGATAGTATTACTATGGCTGATTCATTTGGGCCATTTACTATAGGGCTAAATCCTACAGATACTGTTAGTGCTGTAGAAAGTATAGCTACAACATTAACATTAGGAGATACGACTAGGTTATACCCAACTAGAATTTCAGCATTTGACGGAGCAGAAACAGGTAAAGTTAGAGGGTTTCATATAGGAAATAGTAACGAAGTATCTAGGGTAGCAGACTTATCATTTTTACTTAACGAAGGTTTTAGTGCAGTTAACGAAAAATTTTTAGGTGGTGCTTCAGATACAGTGCGACATTATAATAGAGTCTTTAACCAAGATTTATTTAGGCTTAGAGTTTTAGATTTTTCTGGACAGATTTCAAACGATGATAGTTTATTAAATACTACAGTAATATTAGATGATACTTCTGATAGCGATGGTGTTAAAGAGTTTACAGGTTTGATAGGTGGCGATGGGTATATTGGACAACCTATTGTAAACTCTGATACAATAACTTATGGTGAATTAACAAATGCTGGACTATTAGTTAATTTTATATATACTGATACCAGTGATTCACCAACAACAGGTTCTCATGCGGTGAACGGGCATTTCTTTAATGAAACACCAATGGGAGCAGGATCACATTAAAATAAAGGAGATGGATAAATGATAAATGATTCTATTAAGGTTACGGGTGAGTTAAAACTTACTCTTACACGCCCTGACGGAAATGTAAAACATGAGGTAATTATACCTAACCTTGTTGTTACAACAGGTAAAAATTACATAGCGTCAAGGATGAAAGATGCATCTGCAACAGCCATGAGTCATATGGCTATTGGTACTGGCAGTACTTCAGCAGCTGCAGGAAATACAACTTTGGGTTCTGAAGCAGGTAGAGTAGCGCTTACTTCTACTACTGTAACTAACAATGATGTAGCTTATGTTGCAACATTTCCTGCGGGCACAGGAACAGGAGCACTTACAGAAGCTGGAATATTTAACGCAAGTTCAAGCGGCACATTATTATGTAGGACAGTTTTTTCGGTTATTAACAAAGCAGCAGCTGATACATTAGGTATTACTTGGACTGTATCAGTAAACTAAGGAGTTAAATATGAGTATAAAATTTGCAAACAACGCCCATTCTACTTTAGCTTCTGGTATAAATACTAGTGCTACAAGTATTACTGTTGCAAGTGGTCACGGAGCTCGTTTTCCATCTCTAGCGGGTAGTGAATTTTTCTTCGCAACTCTAATTGACTCTTCTAATAATCTTGAAATTGTAAAAGCTACTGCAAGAAGCACAGATGTTCTTACAGTTACTAGAGCACAGGAAAGTACAACAGCTAGGTCTTTTTCATCTGGAGATAGAATTGAACTTCGTATAACAGCAGCAGGACTTGGTGAGTTAATTACACCTTCTAATATAGTGTTTACAAATACTAACAGTACATTTACTAAAGCACAAAGAGGTAGTACACAAACTGCTGGGTCACAGACAGGCAGTGTTACATTAGATTTTGATACATATCAAAATTTTGTTTTGACTGCAACAGGTAATGTTACTTTAGCTAATCCGAGCACTGAGTCAGTAGGACAATCTGGTATCATAGTATTTATTCAAGATGGTACAGGAAGTAGAACATTAAGTTTAGGCACAGATTATGAAACAGCAGGTGGTGCTGGTTTAACTATATCAACAGCTGCAAATGCAGTCGATGTTATACCATATTTTGTTAAGGCTTCTGGGTCAATACAACTAGGAGCACCACAACTTGCATTTGCATAGGAGACATAAGTAATGCCGTTACAAGGTGAATTTTTTCAAAACCCCGGTGGAGCTGCTGGTGGATTTTATGACTACCAAATAGAACAAAGCTGTAGATTTAGCTATGAAGAATCAACTCATATGTCTAGAACACCTAGTAGCACAGGTGATAGAAGAACATTTACTTTTAGTACATGGCTTAAAAGATCAAGAGATGATAATGATGCTTTTTTTGGTGTTTATGTTAATTCTTCTACTGAAGCAGCAATGAAATTTGGTGAAGGCACACATTCTGGTAGATTACAAATTTATAATTATACAGGTAGTTTTACAGTAAATGTTCAAACAAGTGCAAGGTATCGTGATCCTACAAGTTGGTATCACATAGTTATGAGAGTAGATACGACACAAGGTTCTTCTAATAATAGAGTAAGGTTTTATGTAAATGGTACTTTAAATGACAACTCAACTAATAACTCAAATACTCAACCATCACAAAGTCATACTACTTTTTTTAATACTTCTGGTAATACTAATTATGTTGGTTGGTATGGTAATAGTGCTACAAATAGATTTGATGGGTATATGGCAGAAACTATTTTAGTAGATGGACAATCTTATGATGCTAGTTATTTCGGTGAATTTAAAAATGGTGTCTGGATTCCAAAAGATTACCATAATACAACTGGAAACTATGGTACTAATGGCTTTTACTTAAAATATCAAAATGCTTCTGCACTTGGAGATGATAGTTCTGGCAACAATAACGATTTTACACCAAGTAATATGGGTGCAGATAACCAGGTTCTTGATAGCCCCACCAACGGAGCAGGGAGTTAAATATGACAACGTTTTCAAATTTTCCTACAATGTTGCCTTTTAATAAAAGTTCAAACACTGTAATACAAAATGGTAATCTTTATATGCCAGGAGCAAGTTATGATTCTACTGGTATAGGTTCAGTTGGGGTTAGTTCTGGAAAATGGTATTATGAATTAAGAGTAGGACACAACTATGGCTCATATTTTGTTTTTGGTTGGGTTTGTGCTAACAAAGAGGATAATTACATAACAGAAATTAGTACTAGTATGGATGGCGCACTTAACTGGTCACAATTAGGTAGTGTTGTTATAGATGGTAGTTATGTGGTAGACCCATCAAGTCCAAGTTTTTATAATACTAGCACAAAAGTAGTAGGTTGTGCCTTAGACTTAGATAACAATAAAGTTTATTGGCATGGAAATAATACTTATATAAATGATGCAAGTGGTAATGCTGGTAATCCTTCTGCTGGAACTTACGGTTTTTCTATACCAGCTGCTTTACAAGGACATATTTTTTACCCAATGGTAGGTACTAATAAAACAGGCGCTCCTTCTAACACTCACGTTAATTTTGGTCAAGATAGTAGCTTTCAAGGTGAAACTACAGGGCAAAATAATGCGGACTCCAATGGCTTCGGGGATTTTTATTACGCACCGCCTACTTCGTTTTTGTCGCTGTGCTCCTCTAACATGCCAACCTCTTCTGACATCGATCCAGGCGAAACTGATAGTGATTATCCACAGAAAAATTTTAATGTTCTAACATATTCTGGTGGTACATCAGGTATTACAGGATTAGGATTTCAACCAGATTTAGTATGGATTAAAAGAAGGAATGGTGGACAAGGTAATGGATTATTTGATAGTAGTAGAGGAACAAGTAAAGTATTACAAACTGATAGTACAGGAGCAGAAAATACATCTTCTGGATTAACTTCATTTGATAGTGATGGTTATACTATGGGAACATATTATAATCAAAGTGGTAATACTTATGTTAGTTGGTGTTGGAAAGCTGGGGGAGGGACAACTAGTAGTAATTCAGATGGAAATGTAACTTCTACGGTGCAAGTGAATACGAAATCGAAGTTCAGCATAGTACAATGGAGCGGAACAGGAAGTGCAGGAGCAACAGTAGGTCATGGTTTAGGTGCAGTTCCAAAATTTATAATAGTCAAAAATCGTGATTACGCTAGAAATTGGGCATGTTATCATGTAGATTATAACAGTAGTGGACAAAGAGCTTTATTAATAAATACTGGCGGAACTGATAATAGTAATTATTGGAATGGAACGCAACCTACAAGTAGTGTATTTTCCTTAGGGACTGAAACAGAAGTAAATAGGTCAGGTGATAATATGGTAGCATATTGCTGGGCAAATACTAGCGGAATGCAACACTTCGGCAGTTATTATGGTAATGGTAGTTCTGATGGGCCTTATATTGCAACTGGATTCCGACCCAGAATGCTATTTACTATGAGAACAGATTCAGCTAGTGGTTTTAGAGTAAGAGATACTGAAAGACAAACATTTAATCCATCAACTAGAATTTTGTGGTGGACTTATTCTCAACAAGAATATAATAGTGATTCTAGTAGTGGATATAATTTTGACATATTTTCAAATGGTTTTAAGATAAGAACTTCATCAGGTGATTTTAATGCAAATAATTCACTTTACGTTTACGGTGCGTGGGGAGACGTTCCCGCAAAATATAGCAATGCTTTTTAAGGAGGTGATAATATGTGGGCGTATATAAAAGATAATAAAGTAGAGGAGATAATCGCTAGACCTAAAGATATGGTCATAGATGATGTTAAACATTCTCGAAGAATATTTACATCTTGGACTTGGTCAGAATTAAATGACATAGGTATTTATACTGTAGAGGCAGGAACAAAAGGTGATGATAGGTTTGAAATAACAAGTCAACCTACATACACATTTAGCAAAGCTAATAAAAAAGTTACTACAAAATACACTACTACTGATAAACCATTAGATGATTCTGAAGCTAAAGATGAAGATGGTAAAAATATATTAGACCTTGATGGTAACAAGGTAATAAATTATGGTTTAAAAACACTAGCTAAAAATAGATGTAAACAACAAGCTAATTATTATATAGCTAGATTTAATTGGTTAGTAGAACGTAGTATTTATGATAGTAGTAAAGCTATACCAGATGCAGTTAAAACTTATGTTGCAAGCATACGAACAGATTGTGCTGCGATAGAAACTGCAATTACTAATGCTAAAGATATGACAGCATTTAAAGCATTGTATGCAGATACTATGAACAGTGAAGGTGTTGTGACACAAGTAAATAGAATTGATAGGTGGACAAGTGATAGCACAGTTAAAGACTATATTAGATAAAACAAGGAGTAAAATATGGGAGTTAAAGTAACTAATAACGCATTCGGAACTCTTTCAGCTGGTATTAATAGTTCCGTTACTACTATTGCTCTTGATGCTGGGCAAGGAGCTAAATTTCCAACTCTTACAGGTAGTGATTTCTTTTTTGCCACTATCATTGATACATCAAATAATCTTGAAATTGTAAAAGTTACAGCTCGTTCTAATGATTCTATGACAGTAGTACGAGGACATGATAATAGTACAGCTAGGTCTTTTTCAACTGGAGACAGATTTGAGCTTAGACCTGTAGCTGCTTTGTTTGAATCAATAGTAGATGCAGCAGGAGATGTTACTCTTACTGGTACAGAAACTTTAACAAACAAAACTATAACCTCTCCTAAAATAGGTACAGCTATTCTAGATACAAATGGTAATGAATTATTTAAACTTACAGCTACAGGTTCTGCTGTTAATGAACTAACATATGCAAATGCAGCTACAGGAAATAAACCAACACTTACTGCATCTGGAGATGATACTAACATTGGTGTGTCAATACAACCAAAAGGTTCTGGTCAAGTTACTATTGACAATTTAACTTTTCCTGCAGCAGACGGAAGTGCTAATCAGTTTTTAAAAACAGATGGCTCTGGTAATTTAAGTTTTGATGCAGCTGGTGGTGGTAAAGTATTACAATTAGTAACTGTTCAAAAAACTGATACTTTTTCTACATCAAGTACTTCAGATACAACAGTTACAGGATTAACTTTAAATATAACTCCATCAGCAACTACAAGCAAAATACTTGTTATGATAAATTTAACAGCTTGTCTGGGTCATTACACTGATACAGATGGCTCTAATAGTAATAATAGAGTAAATATTTTTAGAGGGTCAACTAATATTGTTGATAATTTAGTTACAAGTCCTGGAAGTAGAACTGGAGCTTTAGCTCAACACGGATTTAGAAAATTTGATAAATTGGAATCACTACATTTTCACCTTATAGATTTACCAAATTCAACATCTCAACAAACTTATACTGTAAAAGTAAAAGCTAGAAGCAGTACAATATTTGTAAATAGACACGCAGATGACCCAAGTAATAACAATGCAAATACACCTAGAGGTATATCAACTTTAACTTGTATGGAGATAGGAGCATAATGATAGAAAGAGCAATATTAAAAATAAATCCTAAAGCTGAGTTTAGTATTAATGCTGATGATATAGATAACATTGAATGGCACAATGGAACAACTCCAATATCTAAAAAGGATATTGAAGCACAGTATCCAGCAGTAGAATTAGAAATGGCACTTGATAGTTTAAGAAATATTAGAAACGAATTATTAGCTAATACTGATTGGTGTGCTTTATCAGATGTTACTATGTCTGATGATATGAAAACTTATAGACAAAAGTTAAGAGATATAACCAAAGGTTTAGACACAGTTGACAAAGTTAATAAAGTTACAATGCCAACTAAACCGGAGTAAGTATGCAAAAAGAAATTAAAAGAACACCTCTTGTTATGATGCCTGATGGTAGATTTATGCGAGGTGATGAATTTGTAAGTGAAGGAGTGGTTGTTGATGAGCCACCTCTTTATGAAAAACCGCCAGTCGTTGAAGACCAAACAGCAGCGGTGAAAGGTGAAGATGAGTAATAAACGTATGACTACAACTGAAATAGATAATAAACTTTTACAACACGAAGCAATATGTGCGGAGCGTTATAAAATGATTTTATCTAGAATTTCTAGNCTTGAACGAATTATGGTTGGTTCAGCTGCAGCTGTAATCGCAGGATTAGTATCAATAATATTAACCTTAATAAATTAAAGGAGGACTATATGCCAGGTTATATGATGAAAGACAAAAAGAAAAAGAAAATGTATGGTTATGGTGGTGAAATAAAGAAAAAGAAAATGTATGCTTATGGTGGTGAAATAAAGAAAAAGAAAAATGTAGCTATGTATAAAAATGGTGGGCTAGTACCAAAATTTGGTAACGGTGGTATTTTAACTAAAGCTCAAAAAACATTGCCAAAAGCATTACAAGAAGAGATTAAAAAATCAAAGAAAAATAAAATGGGATAAGTAAATGATTGACCCTATGTCAGCATTTGCAGCAATATCTGCAGCCAGCGGAGCAATATCATCTGCTATTAAAAGTGGTAGAGATATAGCATCATTGAGTGGCCCTATAGCTAAATATGCAAAAGCAGAAGCTCAATTACAAGCAGGTGCAAAAGCAAAAAAGAATTCTTTCTTTTCTAAGTTTGGTGGAGTAGAAGCCAACGCAATAGATGAATTTTTTAAAAAAGAAGAAGTTGCTCAAGCTAGAAAAGAATTAAGAGAATTGTTTATGTTATATGGTTCTCCAGGACAATGGGAAAGATTACAAGCAGAGATAGCTAGACAAAGAAAAATACAAATGGATGCAGTTGAAGAAGAAATAAAAAGAAAAAGATTACAACAACAAATAACTATTTGTATCTGTTTAGCAATAGCTGTAGGATTTGCTGGCTATTATTACATAAAATATTTACTAAGTGTGGCTGGAGATTATTATATAAAATATATAATGAGTTTAAATTAATGCAGAAAAAACTACAGAAAAAATCAATGTTCAACGAATTAGATTTAAATAAAGATGGTATTGTAAGTGATGAAGAAATGCAGGCAGCTGAGCTACAACATGATTTAAGAAAGCAAAGAGCACAGCGCAGAATGGCAACTGCTTCACTTATTGGTATGGGTGTATTTACAGCGGCTATGTTTGTTGTAGATATTGAAAGAGTTAATGCACTAGCTGACATTAGTAATCTTATGTATATTAGTGGTGCAGGTATAGTTGGAGCATATATGGGAAGCGCAGCTATTATGAACAATAGGAAAAAATGATAAAAGTATATATGTTAATTATTTTATTAAACAATGAGCCAGTACAGGATAGATTCAGTCCTACTTTGTTTATGAGTAAAACTACTTGTGAAAGCACTGCAGCTCAAGTACAGAATAAAACAATTAAAAATGTAAAAAGTTTTTGTAAACCAATTCTGATTAGATCAGAAGATATAAGGATAGACATATGGCACTAACAGCACTTATAGGCCCAGCAACTAAGCTGATTGGAAAGTTTGTTAAAGACAAAGACCTACAACAGAAGTTAAGTCATGACATAGCCACTATGGCAGAAAAACATGCTCAACAACTTGCCCTTCAACAAATAGAAGTTAATAAAGCAGAAGCAAAAGGGAATTGGTTTCAATCATCGTGGAGGCCGCTTATCGGCTGGATTTGCGGGCTGTCGCTTGCTATTAACTATATGGTCTCGCCGATTATGGCAGGCTTTGGAGTAGATATACCACAAGCTGACATGACAGTCATGATGCCTCTTTTATTTGGTATGCTAGGAATTTCAGGATTGAGAAGTTTTGACAAGTATAAAAAAACGGATACTAAAAAATGAAAGAAAATTTCGATAAAGCATTAGAGCTTTTATTAAAACATGAAGGGGGATATGTAAATCATCCTAGTGATCCCGGAGGTATAACTAATCTTGGAGTTACTAAAAAAGTATATGAAGATTGGGTAGGTCACGAGGTTACTGAAGAAGATATGAAAAAACTTACACCAGAAGATGTTGCTCCAATATACTTAGAAAATTATTGGGAAAAAGCTAGATGTGATTTTTTACCTTCTGGTATAGACTATATAGTTTTTGATTGGGCAGTAAACAGCGGAGTAAGTAGAAGTTCTAAAGGTTTACAAAAATGTTGTGGAGCAGAACCTGATGGTGTGATTGGCCCTAAAACATTAGCGTTATTAGAAGGACAAAACAAAAGATATATGGTAGAAAAATTTAAACAAATAAGACAAGATTTTTATAAAAGTTTAGATACGTTTGATACATTTGGAAATGGTTGGACTAGTAGAAATAATGAAGTAACAGAAGTTGCTTTAGAAATGGTAGATGATTAATGGGTTCAGTAAAGTTATTAAAATTTTTAGGTGAAGCTCCAAAAATATCTGAGGAGTTATTACCTGATGGAGCAGCTCAAACAGCTTATAATGTTAAGTTGTATTCTGGTGACCTTATACCTTATAGAACTCCAAAGCTAGTTGAAAACATTGGAAGAACAGGTACAATCCAAACATTATATAAACTTACTAATCCTACTAACAATGCTAATGTGTTTCTTACTTATCTTAATGATGTAGATATTGCTACTGCTTCTTCTCCTTGGACAACTACTACATCAACAGAAGATACTGAGCAAAGATTTTATTATACAGGCGATGGTACACCTAAAGTATCTAACTATGATTTAGCTACTAATGGAAGTGCTCCATACCCAGTAACAAACGGATATTATGACCTTGGGTTACCTTTACCTACAACTACTTTAAATACTGCAGCTGTGTCATTTTCTGTTGTAAGTGCCACACACTATGAAAGAGACAGTGGTAATACTGCAACATTTTATGGTTCAACAACTCATAACTTACGCTCAGGTAATATTGTTACTGTTAGAGATTTTGGTACGTCTGATGAAGCTAAAAGTTTTAATGCTACTAATGTAGAGATTACTGTTCTTAATACTACTGACTTTTCATATTTTAGTCCTGGGGATCAAGTTGCGAAAACAGCAAACACTAGTGGTCGTGCTGATATGGCAGGTAATACACAGATTAGAACATATGTTTATACATGGATTACACCTTGGGATGAAGAGTCTATACCATCTTTACCTTCTGCTGAGGTGTATATTAAAGAAGGACAAACTGTAACAGTTAGTAACATACCACAACAAAAACCTAGTTTACCAACTCAAAATTTTGTGCGAGGTGTAAGGTTATATAGAACTGTTGTTTCTGCAGCAGCTACAGAATATTTTTTATTAAAAACATTATGGTTTCCAACAGCTACCACTAAAGTAAAACGAGAAGGTAGTACAGTCACGCTGACATTAGAACACCCTCATAATTTTATTTTAGATGATAGATTTAAATTATCTGGTATGACTACAGATAGTGGTAGTATGAATGGTACATTTACTGTAGCTTCTATTGTTGATAAGTATTCATTTACATTTACTGATAGTGGTAATGCTATTTCTGAAACTGCTGATACTAATGGTACTGTGTTTCACGATGTAGCCGAGTCATTAAGTCAAACAGCAGTATATTGGGGTGATAGTAGTTTTAACTTTACAGATAATTTTCTTGTGTCAGGTCTATCTAGGATATTAGATTCTGAAGATAATGATCCACCACCTACAGGTATGAAAGGTATTCGTGCAGCACATAACAATATACTTGTTGGGTTTTTTGATAATCAGTTATGTTTTTCGTTTCCTGATAAACCACATGCATGGCCTGAACGATTTAGAATGACTTTTGATTCAGACATTGTAGCAATAGAACCTATACAAGGATTTATATTAGTGCTTACAAAAGAGTATCCATATCAAGTATCAGGTAATGATCCTGCTACTATGGCATCTGCTCGTATTGATAGTTTATATCCATGTCTTTCTAAAAAATCTGTAGTTAATATGGGGTATGCTGTTTTATGGGCTACTCACGGAGGGCTTGCTAGTCATGCTCCTTCACAAGGTACAGACATTGCGACTAAATTAGTACACGACTGGGATACTTGGAATGCAGCTCTTGACCCCGCTACTCTTATTGGACATTATTATAATGGTAAATATTTTGGTTCTCATTCAGCTTCTTCATTTATATTTGAAAGAGATGACACTGTAGGAGGACTTCTTGTAAGTATAAACTATACTTTTACTGCAGCATGCACTGATTATCAAACAGGTGTAATGTATTATATAGGAGATAACTTAGGTAATTTATATGAGTGGGATAATAAGAATGAAGTCCTTTCTCCATTAGAGTGGAAATCAAAAGCTATTATTACTAAAGATTTTATGAATCTTGGAGCTGCTAGAGTTATTGCAGATTTTGATGCATCAGCTGCAGAAACAGAAAATATTATAAATTTTAATAATAATGTGCCTACTAACAATGCTGCAATCTGGGCTAAAAGTGAACAACTTGGTACAGTTAATGGGCCAACTGATTATATGGATTCTGGAAATAGAGTAGAAAATTCAGGTACATTAAACTCATATGCAATAAATGCAGATGCACAAACGCAGTTTCAACTAGAAGTTTCAGGAGTATTACCAGTTACTTTTAAATTGTTTGTTGACAAACAGTTAATATTTCAAGGAACAGTAAGTTCTGACGATGTATTTAGATTGCCAAGCGGATATAGAAGTGATACATTTGAAATAGGAGTTTCAGGTTCAGCAAGGATACGGGCAATACATATAGGTGAAACTCCATATGGATTGAGGACAGCATGAGCGTTAGAGATAGATTTACAAGTGTACCAGCAGTACCACAAGGAGGTTTTACAGATTACCAAACTATACTTATATCTACAGTTAAAGAAAATGTAGAGTTACTAACTGGACTGCGTGGTGAAATTGATGCTGCAAGTAAAGCTATTACACAAGGTCAAATTACAGTAAATCCATTAAACGCACAAAAACTAGTACAGGTAACTGCAAAGGGTTCAGGTTTTGCTATAAGCGGTCAGAATGTTGCATCTTTAGATGATTTTCAAAAACTTGTACTTGATGTACAGACTTTAGCTACTGATGTAGCTGAGACAAGAGCTGCGCTTAATTTACTAATTCAACAAATGAAAGGGCTATAATATGGTAATGAAACCAACTAATCCTATGGCAATGGAAGAAGGTGTTCCAGCAGCTGTACCTACATCTGTATCATTGGATTTACCACAATCAATAGAAACACTAATAACAATGCCTACGGTTCCTGTTACACAGGGAGCATTAGGTGAGATACCTACAGGTACAACACAAGGTGGTAATCCTAATGCTCCAGCTATGGCTTTTAGAAATCAACCTATGGGNGGGCAAGATCAANCTATGATGATGCAAGAGGGAGGTATGATTCCTTCTGCTCAAATGCCGCAAGGGCCTATGAATTCATCTATGATGGAAGGTCAGATTAATCAGACACTATCAGCTAATCCAGAAGCTGTTGCTAGAATACGAGCAGCTATTGAAGCAGGTATTCAATCAGGCGAACTTGATGCTAATGAACTTAACACGATTATACAGCTTGCTAAAACAGTACAGCAAAATCCAGCTATGTATTCTCAGATTAGACAGATGGCTATTCAAAGAGGAATACTTCCAGCTGAAGAAATTCCAGAGCAATATGATGAAGGATTAATTACTGCCATTATTATGGCGGCAAAAGCTATGGAAGCTGATGTACAGATTGAAAGTGCAGATGCTCCTATGGCTCCTGTGCCACAAACACCAGCTCAACCACCAGCTCAAATGGCAGTCGGTGGATTGGTAGTTGGCCCATCTCATGCTAAAGGTGGTGTCCGTGGAAGAGTACGAGGTAGTGACCAGGTTGATTTTGAAGTTGAAGGTGGAGAATATGTTATCAACGCCCAAACTGTTAAGAAAAAAGGTACAGATTTTTTTGATAAATTAAATGCAGAAGGAATGAAAGCCTAATGACATTACAAGCGGTACAACAAGAATATAAACAATACAATGCTCAGTTGTTATCTACAAAAGAGTTGTTTGATAAATATTGGGGTGGGTGTATTCCGTTGTTTCAAGAGTGTATTGACAAAGCTATGCATGGTGAAATGAATGTAGAAGATATATATGAGCGAGGACTAAAGGGTCAGCTTTTTGTTATCGTTGCTAAAAATGATGACGATGAAGTTCCTGATGTACAATTAGCTATAGCTTTAGAATTAGTTTACTATCCTAGATTTACAGCTATGAATGTATTAGCTTTAGGCGGAAAAAATTTACGACATAATATGAAAAAGTTTTGGAAACAAGTTTGTGGTTGGGCACAGATTTGTGGAGTTAATAAAATAGAATGCTTAGTCGCACCAGCTATGGAAAAGATTTTGCAAGCACAGGGCTTTGAACGAAAGTATTCACTACTAAGACAGGATTTAACAAAGGAGGTCTAAATGCAAACTATCATAAATCCTTTAGTAGTTTCGGTAGGCCCTACTAACGAGGCTACTATTACTCCCGTTCCTATGACACATCATGGAGGCGGAACTAAAAAAGTTCTTGCCGTTGCAGCTATGGTAGCTATTCCTATCGCAGCACCTGCAATCGCAAGTTCTATTGCAGCATCAGGTGTTTTAGGTGCAGCAATATCTGGAGCTATGGCTACTACAGCTGGAGCTGTTATTAGTTCAGCTATTGTTGGTGCTGGGCTTGGTGCAATTACAGCTAAAGTTACAGGCGGCAGTGTAAGAGCTGGTGCTATTGGTGGAGCTATAGCAGGAGGTATTGGCGGATACGGAGCAAGAGCAAACTTTGGTCAAGCAACTCCCCCTCCAACTACAGGAGGGATTGAAACAGCTACATATCAAGGTTTTGGATCAGGTGCTACTACAACAAGCAATCCTAATCTTGTGCTAGCGTCTAATACAGGTACTTTAGGTGCGCAACCAGCTGTTAACACCGCACTTTCAAACACTACTGCTAATCCAGGTTTTGTTGAATCTATGAAAGCAGGTTTATCTGATGTTGGACAAAAAGTTGTAAGTAAAATTACTAGCCCTGATGCAATAGCTAACGCTGTATTACAAGTTGGTGGAGCTGTAGCTTCTGAAGCTATAGTTGGTACACCTGATAATGCTGAAGAACAAGCGGCTATAGAAGAATACAAAGCAGAACTACAAGCTCTTAGACAAAAAGATGAAGCAGCGTTTAATGCTAAGATGGATGCGGCTAAAGCACATATGGTTCAAGCTGGGTATTATGATCCAAATTACTTTGGTTTACAAGCAGCCAACAGAGCTGCTATTGTAGAAGGTCGTAGGTTACGAGACTTTGAACGTTCGGCAGCATTACGAAGTGGCGGTTTATCTCAAGGTGAGCGTAGACGAGCAGCATTACAAGGTGGTCTAAATGTGCAAACTGCGTTTGATCAAGGTTTTGGACAGGGTGTAGGATTACAGAATCAGGCTTTAACTACAGCTACTAACCTTATTCCAACTGCGTCTACAGGCGGTGTTAATCAAGCAGCAGGGTTGTTGCAATTAGCAAGTGCAAAAGGTGCAAGAGATGCAGATGCTGCTCAAGCTAAAAAAGACAACATTATGAATTTCTTTGGTGGTTTTAATACTAGTGCTGGTAGAACTAATAAAGAAACTGAAGCTATTGAACAATCAGCTGCAGAATTTAATGCTCAAAAACAAAGAGAAAAAGAAGAAGAAAACAATCAATTTGGCACTATAACAGTATAGGAGGGTAATATGGTATTAAGAAATATAGCTGGNAATTTAAACCCTACTGCGTTTAGACAAGGTGCACGAGATGAACTTAGTTTACAGGCATTACAGCGTCAAGAACAAGATAGACTTGATAGACTTAAATTTAGAGAGTTAACTGGCGGGCCACCTAAGTTGCCTGAAGTAACTGCTTTAGATCAAGGTTCTACAGGTTTAAGCCTTGATAACTTTGGTGGTCAGTATGTTGATGTACCTCCACCGCCTGAAGAAAAGAAAGAAATAGCACCTGTTGATAATACACAGGTTGACCAGAAAGTTGACGATGGTACTTTACCACCATCTCCTAACGTTATAGTTCCTACACCTGATGTAACATTTCCAGCTGTTGACCCAAATAAAATTGAGTTACCAAAAGGATCAGGTAGAAACAATGCAAGTTCTGAACGTACAGCTGAAATAAACAGAAGAAAAACTATTGATGATAATACTAATGCTATTCTTCAACAGTATGGTATTAAACGTAAAGCTGGTAAAGGAAGTAGAAATGTTACTCAACAGCAAGGAGAAGCTCATACTTTTTACAACAGTAAAGAGTTTAAAGATTTTATATACCAAAACCCAAACTATTTAGATGAAATAAAAAATGACCCATTTGGTTTTATGGAAAGATATAAAGCTGATAAAAAACCTCAAGCCACACAAGAAGTAATAACTGAAACTTCTAAAAGAACTAAAAAACTTATAGATGGTCGTATAACTGCTATAGATAATAATGACATTCTTAATAGTAGTAATTCTAAAAAACTTGTAGAACTAGCAAATGAAATGGGTATAGACCCAATTGCAGCATTAGCTATTTTTGGTATCGAGTCCGACTTCGGTCGTGTAAACAAAGGTAGTGGTCGTGGTGCTTTTGGTAGTATGCAAGTTACCAATGCTCAGTTTAACAATTTAAAAAGATGGTTTACTGACCCAGCCAATAGAGCTCAGATAGAAGCTATTTATCCTAACAATCCTGCTATGGTAGATAAAGTTATTAGTATGATTTCTAACATGCAAAGAGCTAAAGCTAGGTCTGGCCCTGCTGGTAATGAAGGAGAGCTTGTAGCTGGTCTTGCTCAGCTTATTTATAATAAAGCTATAGGATTACCTAAAAATTTATGGGGTGCAGGCTATCAAGCTAATGCAAATAAAGTATTACAAGCAGGTCAACCATTAGCTGTAGATGACGGAAATATTTCTAACAGTGACTACAATCAAGCATATGTAAGTCTTTATAATCATATAGCTGGCAAACTTAATCAACCTCCAGCAGCTACAGCTGTTAATCAAACTACAACAAGTGCTGGTCTACAAGGGCCTCCGCCTCCACCAGCTAATCAAACTACAACAAGCGCTGGTGTAAATACTAATACTGCACAGGCAACAAACACTTTAAACAATGTTACAGCTAATCAAAACTTAAGTTCTTTACAAGTTATAGACCAATCAGGTGGTGTTGATACTGGTGAAACACCAGAAGAAGAAAAAGTTCCTACAACCACAAAAGAACCACAGCCTCCTGCTTTTTATCTGGAAGATGAAAGTAGAATTGGTTTTGAGTTAAGAAACTTTCTTGAAGAAAGAGAATTAATAATTAACAATACTAATAGAAACATACAAGTTTTAACACAGCGTGCAGATTATTTTAGAAGACTATCACAAATAACTAGAAATGAAACTGAAGCTAATAATTTAATGAATCAATCTACACAGCTTATGGCAAACGCTAGAACAATGCGTGATGCAGGTGCATTAGAGGCTAAGAAAGCTGAAGTTAAAATTATGTATCTACAGGGTATGCAGGCACTATCTGACCTACAGAAAGGTAGCGTAAACAGAGCTGCTATGGTCTGGTCAGAGTTTTCTGGTTTAGATATTCGTATTAATACACGCTCTGATGGTAAGTATGATGTTACTGTTGGAGGTAAACCATATAAAACTATGGACTATAATCAACTTAGCGATACTCTACGACTAGCATTTGACCAAGGATATAGAGCATCACAAGCTACGCTAGCAGCTGAGATGAACTTAAAATCATTTGAAAATCAACTTGCAATACAATTAGAAGCTGTAAAAACAAGAAATCAAGGTTATCTAAAAAGATTAGATGCTATATTTGAAAATTATAAAGAACAATTTAAAAATGATAATACAGTAAAATTAGAAAAAGTAGATGGGATACCTTATATACAAAGAGGAAGACAATATTTTATTATAGATTATGTAGAACAAGAAGAACCTCGTACTGGGAAAAAAATAGAAGTGTTAAAAGAAATTCCAGTACAGCCACCTCTTAATTTAGGTTCCGTATCAGCTAACGCTTATAAAAGGTAAAAAGTATGGTAAAGAAAGCAGGATTACAACCTTTTTCAAGTAACTTCTACGATGCTACCAGTGCTCCTGGAACAGGCAATCCTTTTGACCCAATCAGTGGTAAATCACAACTTGGAGCAAATGCTGCTGATTCACTTATACAACTACAACAAGAAGCTGACTCACTAGAATCTGCTTTGTTATCTACTAACCAGCCTCCTAAGACAGGGCCTCTTGTATTGTTTAGTCCTTCTCAAAATAAAATGTTTGTCAATGGTGCACTGTATGATGCTGATGATTCACAGTCAGCACTAGATGCAGAAAGCCAAGGATTCTTAGATAAGCCTAGAGCTACTACTGTACCTGATGCCCCAGACTGGCAAAGCGTATCTCCTGATTCTTATAAAAACTATATGAGAAATATAGAAGACCCTGGTAAGGGTACTCTTATGGCAAGAAATTTTGAGATAGGTGGTAGTAATCTAAAGTTACTTGCTGGTNGAGCTGCACAGTTTCTTGGTGCAGAAGAACTAGGACAGGACTGGGTAGACAGTGCGGCACAGGAATTATATTATAACCAACCATTTCAAAGAGAATTTACTAGCATTGATTATTTTGAAAACGAAGGTGGGCATGGTGCAATAGATTGGTTTGTTGCTAACTTAGCACAACAAGGGCCAAACTTAATAGAATCAATACTGGTAGCTCTTGCTGGTGCTGGAGCAGGTGCAGTTGCAGGTGGTGGTGCTAATCCTTTTACTGCTACAGGTGGTGCTATACTTAGTATATTTGGTAGAAGTAAAGTAAAAAAAGAATTATTAAAAGCTGCCACAAAATATAGTAACGGACAAAAACTTACAAAAGGTGAAAGAAAATTACTTCGTGAAGGTGCAGGTCTATACGGCGCAGCTGCTCTTAGACCTAAACCTGGGTCGTTAGCTACTGCTAGTCAGCTTCGTAAACTTGAAGCTGATGAATTATTAGGTGGTGCTAGAGGAGCACTTAAGCAAGGTAGACGTCAAGCTATGGCAGGAGGTGCTGCTATAACTTCTACAGCTGGTAGTTATCTTATGGGTATAGGTGACATCTATGGTGAAGTGCGAGACACAGGTGTAGGTAATAGAGCTACAGCAGCTCTTGGTGCTATACCATATGCAGCACTTGAAACTCTTCCAGAATTTTTTCTAGCAGGTCGTATCTTCGGTGTTGGCCCTGAACTTCTTACAAAAGGTAATAGAGTTGTAAGGGCAGGTAAAGGTCTAGCAGTTGGTGGTACACTTGAAGGTCTTACTGAAGTTGGACAAGAGGGTATTCTTCTTGCAGGTACAGGACAACTAGGTGATGCTGAAGTAGGTAAACGATTAATCAATGCTTTTGCAGCAGGTTTTGCTATTGGTGGCCCACTAGGTGGTGGTGCTAATCTTCTTAAACGAGGCGAAGCTACTGATGTATTAAATAAAACTGAACCAAAAGCTGATCAAAAATTATTACCAAGTCCTGGTATTGAAGGTGATGTCTTAGGCCCTGAGCCTCCTCCTTCACCAGATCAATTACCACCAGGTGGTGCTCCAGTTATTACTCCTCCTGTTCCTCCTATCTCTCAAATATCTGGGCCTCCTAACTTTGTAGCAGGTGAACAAACTCGTCAAGGAGACCCATTAGATACAGTAGTTCAGGCTAATCAACCTGTGCTGCCGGCCCAAACTGAAGGACAACAGGGGATTATGTTCCCACCTCAACAACCAGTTACTGCTCGTGACTTAAATCAATTATCAGAAATACCACAGCAACCAGCACCTGTGGTTACACCAGAGCCTACACCAACTGAGCTAGAGCAAGCAGGACAACAAGCACTTCCGTTAGAACAGCAAACAATTCCATTTGATACACCTGCTCAGAGCGCACAGGAAACGCAACAGACACCTGCAGGACAACAGCTTCTACTAGCTAGTAATACAATTCAACAGCAACAAAACCAAATTGAACAACAGCAAAACCAACTTGCTATACTACGACAGATTAATCAACAAGAAGCTGAGCTAGCACAAAGACAAAGAGAGTTTAATGAAGCTCAACAAGAAGCACAACAGCAACAAATACAACGAATGGAACAACAAAGATTAGAGCAAGCTAGACAAACAGAGGAAAGATATTTAAGAGGTTTTCCAGATATAATAGACCAAGAAGACATAAATGCAGTAGACCGAGCAATGGAAGGTTTAATTTCAGAAGATGAACTAACTGCTATACAACGAGAATTATTTCGCCTTAGACGAGACACAATTCCTATACCAGAAAGACCTGCTAGACAACCTAGACAGTTAAGAATACCAGGAGTACCTCGCCCAGCTCCAGTAACAACTGCACAACAAACACTACGAAAAGGAGAAGCTGCCGCAGAACCTACACAAGCTCAGTTAGAAGAAGCAGGACAAGAAAGAATTCCTATTCCTGTTCCTAATAGAGCTATTGCTATTGCACCGCTTTTAGCAAAAATGCAACAACAGAATGTTCCTCAAAATACAATAAACGATTACATTATTGATTTTCAAAATGCTTTAGATAACAATGATTTAACAGAACAAAATAAACTCATAACAGAAATGGAACAAGTAACTCGTGAAGTTCCTCAACAATTAAGAAGACGAGTAGCAGCACCAACAACACAAGAAGAAATAGAAAGGAGTCAAGATGCCATTCAAGAGCGAAGCGCAGAAGAAGTGGCTGTACGCCAACAAACCGGAGCTGGCCAAGAAGTTCGAAGAGGAGACGCCCAGCAACGCACAACTGCCCAAGAGAATAGGCTTAAGGAGCAAATCAGAAAAGCGACAAATCGCGAGATCACGTTTGCTAGCGCAGAAGAAAAAAGAGCAGCTAGGGAAGCTGACCAAGACGCTAGGCAAAAACGCGCTCAGGAATCAATCGCTCGCGTAAGTAATGTCTTTGTACCTGTTAAAGGTAGAACACCAATTGAAATGTGGAATGCATTAACTGTAGGGGGTGCTGTAGCTTTTGATAGACTACCACAAAATTTTAAAAACCTTTGGAAAAATTTAGTTGCTGAAGACACAGTCAATGGTGATTTAGCTGCATTAACAGCTGTAGAAGCTAGAATAGCATTAGAAATGTTGCCAGCTGATGCAGCTAATAAGGGATTTACTCAACAAGAAGAACTTAATGCTAATATTGCAGATTTTGATGTTGTAGATTTAAGTCCAAATGCATTTGGAAAACGTGGCACTGCCGAAATGATTGGCCACACTTTAATGGGGTTTGCGTTTTTTAATCCTGATATGAATAAAGATTTAAGACAACAAGCTATTAACTATCTTAACCTAACCGACTTTACTTCTTTACAACAAAAAGCATTAGATGACGCTTTCATTGCAATGATAAATACTAGTAGTCAAGATACAGTTCTAAGCGGGACATTTAAAGCTGGGCCTAAAAGAGGTAATGCAAAACCTTGGTTAGAGTATGCTGTCAAAAGAAATCTTGTTAGTGAAATTGAAGTTGCACTTGCAGACATGCCAACATGGTTTACTAGCAAACAGATAGAAGCAATTTCAGAAAACATATCAGGACAGGAAGCAGTTCTTGGTGAAGAAACCGCAAACAGACTACGAGATATAATGCGTAAAAAACAACTGCTTGGTCAAAGTATGCCTATAGATGAATTTAGAAAATTATATGACTTAGCACTTGGAGCATCTGGTAGAAAAAATGTAGCAGATAAACAAAAACAATTTAGAGAAAATCAAAGTGAACAATTAGCCATAATTATTAATTCACATCTTGAAAGAGTTGATGTTAAAGGAGGTGCATATAAAGCATATAACTATGGTATGGAAATAAGAACTGACCTTCCAGGTAAAGTTGACCCTGCTACAGAACAAATGCAACAGATGTTTGCCAACTCAAATAAAGAATACACTATGGCTAATGGTCATAAGTTAAAAGATTATTTTACCACTGGAGGTAANTTAAAAGTTAAACGAATGTATGATGGTAGACTTGTACCTGATGCATCTCCTGAAACAACAGAAACGCAAGTAACAGGTGAAAGCAGACTTAGAAGAGGAACCAACCAAGACGCAACAGAAAACACAACAGAATCTCTTACTGCTCAAGTAGAAGCTGCTGACCAAAAAACTGATGACTCAGGAAAATTTCGTAGAGCAGATGGTAAACCTGTAAAACCTCTTGGTAAAGGTGAGATAGAACTCATTGTTAAAAAAGTTCTTAATAAATTAAAAGTAAAACCAACTGTTACTATAGTCGCTAATGTACAAGAGCTAGCTCAAAGTAACCCAGAGCTTTACAGACGCGCAGCAGCTGGTAGACCACTCAAAGATTTTGATACAGTAGAAGCAGCTGGATATTCTATTGGTGACCAAGTTATAATCTTTAGTGATTATATAAAATCAAAAGAACAAGCAAGATTGGTTGTTGCTCACGAGGCATTAGGGCATTTTGGTTTTCGTGCTTTCATGCCTCGTAGTAGAATGGATGCTATTCTTCGTGAAGTATACAGAACAGATAAATATGTAAAAGCCGCTGCTGATACTATAATGCGTTCACGCCCTGGTATAGATATGATGGAAGCTGTAGAAGAAGTTCTTGCTGATAAAGCTGCAGCATTTGATAGTAGTTTAATTTATCGTATCAGAAGTTTAGTTCAAGCTGTACTAGATACAATAGGTATGGGTGATTTAATAAATATAGGTGATGCAGATATTACGCGGTACTTCTTAAGACAATCTCGTAGAAACTTAATGAGAGGTGGTAAAGGTGTTGTTGGTGTAAAACAAATAGCAGAAAATATAAGAGCATTAGAATCAGAAGCTGAGCAGGGTAGATTTTCTATAGAGAATGTATCAAGTGGACATGCTACTAATTGGACACATGCTTATGCTCTTAATAAAAAAGCAGGCGCTTTTGGTAGTTTTGATAAACTTCAAGAGTATTTAAAAAATCTTCCTAAAGGTAGAGGCAGAGCAACTAGCAGATTACTTGCAGGAGTTGCTGAGACTGTGCAAACTCTAGACAACAAAGCTCAAAGAAGTGAAGGACTACAAAGAATATTTAATATATTTCAGCGTTCAGCTGGTAAGACTAGAAGAGTAATGTCTGAGTATGAAAGAATGACATCGTATACCCACACTCCAAATTGGTTTGGATTAGCTGGAGGGCCAACAGCAAGAGAACTGCAAATAGGAGGCGAGATGCTTGCTTTTGGTGCTGTGTTTAAAGCTAATGAAAATACTCCAGCCAGTATACAACAAGAAGAAGCCTTACTAAATAGACAAGGTGATGCACCAGTAATAGATGATGAAAGACGTATAGCATTAGAAGAAATGGGTAAAGTTAGTAAAGAACAATTTAAACAAGGTATCTTATACGAACTACCTAATCAAGACCGACAAACAAAATCATTTACAGTAGATGAAAAAGGTGTGCCTATAACTGAAGAAGAATTTAATAATGCTTATAAAATATATGAAGAAAATAGAAATGCTGTAAACCAAGCTGCGATTGATGTGCTTGAAGCAAATATACTTTCTTCTACAGGACAAAAAGATGCAGCGTTAAACAATATCAAAAATATATCAGGACAAAACGGTCTTCCTACAGATGAAAACATACAAACCTTTAATAGAATTATTGAAGAATATACTAGAATAGTAAGAGAAAATACTGACCTTGAAGGAAACCTTAATAGTGAATCATTAGAACAAGGTAAAAAATTTATAGCAGCTATAAACAGAGCATTGTGGGAAGCTAAAAAATTAGATGACTGGGCAGGTAGAAGTGTGGATAAAGATGGCAATCCAACATTTGATAACACTGCTGATTTTCAAACAGATCAATATTCTGATATCATTGCTTCTTTACCAGATTTAAATAGAATAGGTTATACTAAAGAGCAAGCCTTTCAAATAACAGGAGCTATCCAAAATTTATTTGTACATAACCAACAGATTGTAAATGCAGAGTTTCAAGCTAAACGAACTATGATGACAGGTTATGTTCCGTTTACCAGACGAGGCAAGTGGCAAGTTCGTATGCAGGCATACAATGTAAAGACTGGTGCAGCTGTTAAACTACAAGAAGATTATGCTGGGTCACTACCATATTTTCAAACTGAAGCAGAACAAGATGCAAGAAATATAATGACTGAGTTAGATGAACAGTTTGTACGAGATAAAAATGGTAATCCAATACAGTATCAAATGAAAGACTCAGATGGTAATGATGTTACAGTAGCAATTAGACCACAGGTAGCAAAAGCTAGACAGTCACAACCTCTTGCTAATACATTAAATCTTACAGAGTTTATGTCTATTGTTAGTAGATTAGACATTGGACTTACTATAGAAGAAAGACAAAGAATTGTTACTTCATTAGCAGGAATTAGTGAAAGAGCTAGAAAAAGTTTACAAAGAACAGGTAACCCAGGATGGGATCAGGATGTTGTACGAAGCGTTGCAGAACATTTAGAAACTATGGGGCATGTTGCAGGAAAAGTTACTTTTACATGGCAGCTTAATGATATATTAGATAACGATAATCTTTTTAGAGGTGATCCTGAAAAACTAAAACAACTTGAAGCAGCTACAAGAAAAGGTAGTGAGGAACAAAGAGAAGCTGCTAAAAGAGAGTATGAACAATATGCATATGCTTATAGTCATTCTGCTGATATAAATGCACAAGATCGAGCAAAGACTAGAGAAGGTTTAGAAAAAGCAGAAAGAGATGAACCTTTAACTGAAAAAGATTTTATACCCAATGAAGGTAGAGGTGAAGATTATAGATTAGAAGCTAACAAATTAATTAAGTTTTATTCTGACTCTGCCAGCATTGTAGATTCAACAGAAGACCAACTGTCTGGTGATGTAGGTTCAAGATTAAAACTAGCCGCTGTGTTGTTACAACTTGGTGGTTCGTTTGCTACTGCTGGAATTAACTTAATGTCTATGGTTACCCACACTATTCCATACTTAGGCACTTATAATAAAAACAGAGGGTACGGTGGAGGATTTGGTTTATCTAATTCTACTGGTGCAATGATACGAGCTATATCTGATATAAAAAGAGGAGGCTTAGCTAACTATGATACTATATTTAAAATAGCTAATGAGAAAGATGAACTAGCTAAATACAATATTAAACAAGATGAAGCTAATGCTATGCTAGAAGCCACAGGTGCGGGTGTGTTACAGGCTGCACAGTTTAATGCATTAGTCGGAACATCAAGAGGTGGTAGAGCTAGTAACAATTACAATGGTGCTATCAAAGCATGGATGAGTATGTTTTCTTATACAGAACAACTTAACAGACGAGCTACATTTCTTGCGTCATATAGATTAGAACGAGAAAGAATACTAGCCACTGATTATCCTAACCAAGGAGGGTTCGCTCAACTTCCGGAAGCTGAACAAGAGGTTGTNCAACAAAGAGCAATGGCATTTGCAACAAAGGCAGTAAACACATCACAGGGTGAATATGCTATGTACAACAGACCTGAGATGGCTAGAGGAAACTTAGCACAATATATTTTCATGTATAAACAATTTGTTATTGTTAGTGTACAGTTAATGAAAGGCTTATCACCTAAAGGTAGGATTGCTATGTTAGGTACACTGTTTGTTCTTGCAGGTCTATCAGGTCTACCATTTGCTGATGACTTATCTGATTTAATTGAAACACTAGCGCAAAAGTTTGGTATTAAAATGGGAACTGTTGAACAAGAAGCAGGTAAACTTATTGATGCTTTAATCCCTGGTGCATCACCAATAGTTATGAGAGGAATACTTGACCCTGTGCTTGGAGCTACCTTTTCTACAAGACTTGGTTTTAATGATTTAATTCCACTAACTGGTGTGTTTCAAGCTAAGAATAATTCAGGTGAATACTGGCAAGAAGCAAAAAATTTCTTAGGGCCAGTGTACTCAGGAATAGCAGGACTGTTTGCTACAGGAACGCAACTTGCTCGTTATGGAGCTGAAACTATAGGGCTTAAAGATGATACAACAGAGTTTAGGTCTATACTAAGAGACGCCCCATCATCAGCTATACGAGGAATATTTGATGGTCTTTCATATATGGAAGACGGAAGAATAACTAAAGCAGATGGTACAGTCTTAACAAAAGACGTTGGTGGGTGGACAGTGTTCTGGAGAATGTTAGGTTTTTATCCATACTCTGTATCAATACAAAATGATATCATAAGAGCTAGCAGACAGAATCAAGCGTATCTAAAATCTATGAAAGCACATTACATTCAGGCTTATGTAAAAGCTAAACTAGATAATGATAGAAGTGAGATGCGTAGAATACTAAAGTTTGTAGATGAGCATAACAAAGACGTAGGTAGAGATTCAGAATTTTATTTTAGAAATTTTACACAGTCTGCAAACAAATCTTTTAAAGCTGCAAAACGAACTGCAACAGCAAGATTTAGAAAGACTGCACCAAAGCAATCCCGTGATGCTATTGATGAGATGGCAGAGATATGGGGTATTGAATTAGACTAATGAGAAAACATGACATTAAAGACAAACCAAAAGATGCAATCAATGGTTGGGGGTTGTACTGGTTAAAACAAAAGTACCCTTTCACTTGGATAATACGCCAGTTTATTAATAAACTAAGGAGTTAGTATCCCTCCTAGACCTACGCTTACGTTTCTCTACGGGCTTCCTAGCCTCTTTTTTTCTAATGAAAGAGTCATGAATCTCCTGTTGTCGTTTTAAATAGGCTTTTCTTTTAGATAAAACTCTGTCGCCAGTCATTAGTTTTCTATTGATACGTCTGATTTCTTGCGGTGTTCTAAATATATATCTAGCAGTATCTAATCTGAGATATAAATACCTACCTCTCTTGAGTCTTATCTTCTCAAACTTCTCTATCTTTAACTACCTGCAACTGTCCGTATGCCATGTCGTCTGCTACTACATCTGCATTTTCAAGAAGACTTTGGAATCTTGGGTGTGTCAGATTAAAACCTATGACATAAGTTTGTGCTAGTTTAATTGGTGTATCTTTACCTAATGACGCTTTCTCTGATCTCGGTGTAGCCAACGCATTTTCTAAAACAAGTTCCTGTTTGAATGATTTATAATCGGCCCCGCGTACAGACAACCATTTGCGGAAGTGAGTCCTATCAATCATCATTGTACCTTTATCAAAGACTTCGGCTGGAGACTTTCGGAATACATCTAATCTAATTCTTATATCACCTCTTGGTATTCTAGCAAAGTCAGGCTGTGCTTTCTGTCCTACTGTGTGCATTACAGTTACAGAAGTATCTGCACAGTCAGCCATATACTCAGCAACAAGGTCAAAGCAATCAACTTGATTCTCTTGTACTGTTCTACGGATAGCACCTATCTGTGCTAGTACCCACTCTGTTGCTTTTGTATAATCAAACTTAATTAGACCCCATTCATCTGCTAGTTTCATACCTAAGTCTGCAAGTATAATAGACTGCTCCCAATATCTTTCTTCACCACTAAACTTAGATTTATATTTCTTATGAAAGTTATCTGATGCTTCAGCTATAGCAGACTGAATACCTTCTTCACCCATTGACAATAAGTTTATAATATACTGTCTGCCTGCATGCCCATAATGAGTATGTATGGCTTCATATATTTTACGCCCTGCTTCAGAGCCACGAGTAAACAAAGGCACAGATGGTACAGTAAGTTCTAATAGACGAGCCATTTGTGCATCTGTATCCAGACCAGAGGCTATCAGTTTACTTTGTAAAGATTTGTTAGTGGATACTATGACAGGTGTTGACCAAGTCTTTGCATCTCTTTCTTCAGCATTACGATTCAGTCTAGCTTTATCTCTACCTTGTGATACCCAATAACAGAAGTCACCAACCTCTTTATCGTTCATCATAGTTACTTCATCTATAGTTAACGGTAGGTTAGCGTATGTACCAAGACGTGAGAACAAGCTGTTTTGTGTGTACTTAGCCGCAAAGTGTAGCTTGTCAGGATTACCATAGATAGACTGCGCCCAGTATTGTGCTAGTGTTTTACCTCCACCAGTTGGCCCATATAAAGATACAGTCAATCCTTTGAGACCTGTAAAATTATATAGTGGTGCTGAGAATCCAACACCTAAAGCAAACATATGTGATTTCAAATCAGCTTTCTGTAATACTGATGTAAGATTTACCCACTGTTCTGCGTCACCTTTTTTATTATATAAGTCTGCACCTTGCCTTTGTATACCTGATGCAAGACTAATTGATTCTTCTGTTACTCCTTCTGCTGTACGCTTAAAGAGTGTATCACCTAAAACAAATGCCGTGTTCTTTTCTTTCCAACCCATAGTTGAGTAGAGGTTAGTCATAGTACGGATTTGTCTTAACTCATCCATATAAGTTCTTAACATAAGCTGAAAATACTCCGTTTGTTTTTTGTTATATAACACAATCCCTTGGTCTGCTATAGCTGTAGCAAATTCACGATTGCCTTCTGTTAAATATGCTTGTCTTAGTATGAGGTCTTGCCACCCCATATGTGGTCTATTCCAATGGTATCTAACTGTTTCATACCCAAGTGATTCGTCTAATCCATAGCTAACAGGGTATATATCAAACTTACAGATGTCTATATCTGTATCATCTATGGTTATCTTTATACCATCTTGTGTCCTTTTAAATGGTTTTGGTATTGGAATCTGATTAGCTTGAGCATCAGGTGCTTCTGCTGATAATGCTACTTCTTGGTATTGAACACCTAACCTAGCAGGTGAACCTATCTTACCTTTATATATACATCCTTTACACCCGCCCGGCCTATCAATATCAAACTTACCACAAGTTGTTGGGCCACTAGCTGATTCTTTCCAGTGTTTTAATTTACTTACTGTAGCATTGTAATCAAACTTAGGATGTCGTTGACTCCATTGTACTGCTGTCTTCTCTGCATCATTACAGAAAGCGGCAACACCTATAAGGTCATACCATAATGGCTCATCTACTTTGTCTTGATTATCTACTGCCCATTCAATCTGTTTACATTTAGAAGCTACAACAGAACCAACAGCAGGTGGGAACTCTTGTTTAGATACTAAATTTTCTAACAACGTGTTGTCACGAGTATGACCTTCATCGCCCATGGGGCCATCTTGAATAAAATATGATAGAGATTTTATCAGACTAGAAACTTCCACTGGCTCTGCATCTACTAAGAGTTTTACTTCATTACCATTCTTTGGGTTGTGTGTACCAACTGGTCTTAACACCAATGCACTGTTGGCTGTAAGTCCTGCATCTATTTTAAATCCTTTATCTAGTGCCGCTTGCTTCATAGCATTGGCTAGCGGTTTCCAATCTTGTGGTTCTAGTTCTCCTGTTAACACCCAGTAGACATGTAGTCCATTACCTGAGTATACAATCATTGGTTTAGGTAAACTCATTGTATGTACAAATTTACCTAGTTCTTGCAGTCCTTCTTTCCAAGATGTATATGGCTTACCTTCACCACAATCCACATCTATTGCTACTACCTTAGTAGCTTTTACATTGTCTTGTTTTCTGTTACCTTTTTGTAAGAAAGAAGAAATAGCAAAGTAAGTATTATTACCTGTACTATCTAACCTCTCACATACTTGTGCAAGTTCTTCTACCGAATCAAAGAAACCCTGTCGTCTTCCGTCTTTGTTAATGACAGTGGTCACATAGAAACCTTCTATCGGTAGGACTCGCTTTAAAAATTCTAGCGTGTCCATATTCTCCTACCTATGTTGTAAGAGGGAGACCAGAAAAAACTCTCCTCTTAATTTATATTACCCTGTTTTGTTTATAACTTCAAGAAGCCTTTCGAATCTATACTTCTGTTCCATAGCTATGACTTCAGGTGCAGGCCACCCATCNGTCATAATATCAAGTAAACTCTTGAGTGTGCTTCGTACTTTCTTATCATTATTCTTACGGATTTTGTTACCTTTCACCCATCCATANTAAGTCATACGAGACACACCAAGAAGTTCTGACATATTACTTGTNGTTAAAAGCATATGCTTTCGTAAGGCTTCCACTTTNTTNAAATCAAGNGGTGGTGTNTTAGCCATCNACATCTCCTACTANCTGNGCAATCTCTGCGGCNANGTCATCAGCACCACTNACAGTCTTTGCCGCNTTTGGTTCTTCNACAGGCTTCTGTACTGGTGTAGGNTTNNCTTGNTGNNCAGGTTTNATAGCTTGNACTACCTTTGGTTTAGCAGGAACAGGAGTTCCTTCTTCCTCTGCAGCTGCAGCAGGAGTTGCTTCACTCATAGAAACATCTTCCTCTATGGTGAATCCTTCTACTTCTTCGAACCCAAACTTANTAGCACCANTNGCACCCTCTACATATTGGATNACNTGTACTGCTCTAAGTCTGATTGATACACCTGCACCAATCATNGCTGTGTGAAAGAAAGCACANGANCCATTTACCTTNATCTCTGACCCACCATANATATTAGAGTTGGTCATCATATTACCTTTACTATCAAAGACAGCAGGTTTGTATGCGGCTTTAGATTTGAATTTAATAATCACATTACCTGTTGGATTACCATCGTCATCTACCTCTTTACTAAATGGCAAAGGTGCTTGTTTAATTTCTGCATTAGGCTTATCTTTTTTCAAAGCCTTGATACCTTCAACAACACTTTGTTTTATGAGTTCGATAACTGGTTGAGCATCTTCCTCTGATAAACAAAGGTTAACTTTATAGTGTCCTTGCTCATCAAACTTAGTATCAGGCGCACTTATGTAAGGGTAGTACGCAATCCCTTTTGCGGTTGTAAAAGTTTTATTCATTTGAACCTCCTAGTTCGTTATTAATAAATCCATCTTCTTCGACAAAACCGAAATCATCGAATGAATGGGTGGACTGTCCTGTTTCAACAGCAAGTTCTCCTGTGACAATCCTAGTCTTCTTAGTCCCCAAATGCTCATCGATAAGAGTTTGATTCTTATCACTATTGAATCCTCGAAAACTAAATCGTAGCTTCGGGAAAGACGCTAGTGTATCAAACTCTATCCTTGTCCTTACTATCTCAGGTGCAATACCACGCATGGACAATTCTTTTTGGTAAGCGTTTAAGTTCTTCAAAGACGCAGGAGTAACTTGTAGTAAGTATGCCTGATCAAATGGGCCCTCTGTTAAGACAACAGCTAACCTCTTTTGGTCAACGCATGCTTTTACTTTATTACCAGTTGGTGTAGTCCTAGAACCCCAAGCATTTTGAGGACAAGAAACACACATATCATTTTGGATAGCATGACTATTCTTGCTAGGATGTATACCATCTAGTGAGTAGCAATCAGGTGTAGAAGATTGATTATCTTCAGACCAATCTTCAGCATACCAAGACTTAGAAAGTTTTGGGTTTGCTCCAACGATAACCACATCAACGCTACTATCTAATGCGGTCTCCTCTTCTCCATTCACAATACGAAACTGTGAGCCTTTTATAGATATTTTTGGTGCAATCATTTGTCGTCTGCCTTGTTAACTGGCTTACGAACATTCACATCTATTCGTGTACCATAATTCACACCATCGGGAACAGCTTTGTTGTGGTCTATATATCCACGCACTGCTGTCTTACTGACTCTTTTCTCTAGCATATCCCACGCTTCATTATTCTTTATGAAGTTCAAGACTGCATCCCAATCTCCCACTTGGGCAAAGTCGGTAGTCGTTATGAAGGCTGTGCCAAAGGGTGTCTTCTTAGAAGTCTCCCCTTCTGCATCCATCTTTTCTTTTAGCCACTTCTCAAGTTTAAGAAGATTAGCTTTGATACCTGCAACCTTTTCTTTAGCCTCAGATTCTATAGCCTCTTTCTGTCCTCTCAACTTAATGTATGTAGCAATAACTTTATCTGTAGTTAGTTCCATAGTTACCTCGTTTCCTGTTGTATAAGGTCTAACAAAAGACCTTGTAGTTTTTGTTTATTCTTTAGTCTTTCATACATCCTATACTCTAAGTCTGTTGACTCAATGTGTATGATGTTTGAAACATGTTTCTTACCTATTCTTTCTATACGGCCATTCGCTTGAATGTATTGCTCGTTGCTTGTCACTGGCCCATACCACACTATAGTAGATGCGGCGGTAAGAGTTAGACCATGCGCCATAGTTGCAGGGTGAGCAATTAATATATGTGGATTCTTCTCGTTCTGAAAGTTGTGGAATATAACATTTCGTTTTGAAGAAGATACTTCTCCATTAACAACCGCTACGTTCCAATCCTTTGACAGTTCTTTTTCCAACATATTTAATGTTCCAGTTAAAGGAACAAAAACTATAACCTTATTACCAACTTGTTCTATAATCTCTTTAACAACTTTAACTCGTGGCGAACAATCAAGTTCAATGTGTCTGCCATCATCTCCGTAAACTACACCACAACTTATCTGCACAAGTTTCTGTAGTTTTACAGCTTCATTGACAGCAGTGATTGTTCCTTCTTGTTCAAGTTCTGTAACAAAATGTTTCAGCATTATTGCGTAATGTTTTTTCTGTTCGGGAGTGAGGTCTATCTTTCTTGTTTGATAGACTGTATCAGGTAGGTCAAAGCATTCGTCTCTTGTATATCTGACAGCAGGATACAGAATATGCTTTACTGTTGCTATTGATTCAGGTCTGGGTATCCACTTCCACTGTCCTATCTTCATCATCACAGCCTCTTTGAAAGCAGTATATGTTTTAGTACAGTATGGACTATCGACTAGCTTTGCTAATGCCCAAGCATCAGTAGGGTCATTAGGAGTTGGTGTGCCAGTCATCAACCACAAACGAGTTTCAGGATGTTTGTCCATAAACTTCCTGAGCGTTCTAAATCTATTTGTTGATGGGTTTCTTAACACAGCAGATTCGTCTACAATAATAAGGTCAAACATATCGACAGCCTCATCAGATATAATATTAAAACCATCGTGGTTAATAATATAAAAGTCTGCTTGTGTTTTAAGTAACTTCTTTCTTCTTGCACTTGTTCCGTGTAAAGTTACTGATGTTCTGTTTGGAAAATTCATAAAGATACTATCACCCCATACTCTTTCAAGTGTAGATAGGGGGGATATAATAAGAACTTTCTTTACCTTTCCTATCTGCATTAGATAATCTGATGCCCACAATGCTGATTGTGTTTTACCAGTGCCTATCTCGTTAAGTACCAATGCTCTTCTGTGCATTGTAAGGAAAGCTGAAGTCATTCTCTGATGTTCGTATGGTGTGAAACGACCTGTCCAGTCGTAGTAATGTAAGATTGGTGAAGGTACTTCGAAACCTAAGTTCCGTAATACTTTAACTTCGTCAAGTTTGTGGGGTGCTACAACAAGTTCTACTCCGTTATACTTTACCATGCGGGCCGTGGGAATTGTTTGTAATATTTGGTTAGGGTGCTTTGGTTTAAGAGCGATAGCCTTTGCTTGTTCAATAACAATCATTGTTCACCCTCAATATATAAGACAACTTCTTGTATAGTTTCGTTGTCGTAAACTAAAAAACATTTGCCACCATTCATTTCTATCTCCTTCATTGTTTTGGTTTGCAATGCAGTCGGCTTTTTATTTTTATCAGCCTTGCATTCTATACCTACAAATCTTCCTCTCACTATGGCTACCCTATCAGGTATGCCTGCTTTACCAAAAGGCCCTGCTTGTGGACTGTAAAACCATACACCAAGTTGTTTCAATGCCTTGTCTAACTTCTGTTTTACTTTCCCTTCAGGGGTACTCATCTTATCTCCTAGTACAAAGCGTGGAGAGTAAAGGATTCGAACCAATCTTCAGGAAGTTATAGTTCCTGCCTAGACACCTGCGCCATAACTCACAGGGCTTATCTTTTATTACTCTAGGAACGTGCCATGCANGTNNNNCTNTNNGNNTATCACTCCTTNTCCATACNANNTACATACCCAGTGACAACTCTCCTCGATATACTATACTATTATATATAATGATTGTTTACATCCTTGTCAAGTTTTAATTTAAAGAAAATTCACAAATATTTTTTGCAGGACAAAACCTACATAATCCGCTAGGTTTCGGTGGCCAGTTGTTGTTAATTAATGATTGGTTAATGCGTTCAGTCTTTGATAATAACTTTACCCATAGGTCATCTGCATCTAGTCTATTATATGTATGTGAGTCTAATGATAAATCTTTCAGCCACACAAAAGTTGACTTGACCTTTTTAATATTAGGGTAGTGACTGAATACTTGTAGTGCAAACATCTCTAACTGTGAGAAGTCAGGTCTTCGTTTACCAGTCTTCCAATCCATAACGATAGCCTCATCTTCGAATATAATTAAGACATCAAGTATGCTCCGTAGCCAAGCATCTTTCTCCCACCAAGTTGTTGGTGTAAGGTTTTCACTTAGCGTCAGCTTCTGTTCTACTTGTAAAGTTCCGCCCATCCCCTCTATGCTTTTGCATAAAGGTTCATAGGCTTTAGATTCGGAAGGTAGTTCTACCTTTTTATCTAGTCTGTGTTCAAGTGCCTCGTGTACTCGTTCACCATATATAGTGGCATCACTACCAGTGTCTTGTACTTCTTTAGTTATTCTCTGGTGGTAATATCTTTTAGGACAATTCTCATACATTTTTATAGACGAGAATGAATGTGTTAAGTTTGTANTTTCCATANTATCTTTTACTTTGCGTCTCCATAATTATAACCTACACCTGATTCACATGCAACAGGCAAGTCCTTTGCCCAGCTTGGTGGTGTAGACATTTGTCTCTCAACAAATTGTCGTGCGTTAGTCAAATCATTTTCCCTGGTCGTGATAATCACTTCATCGTGTACCTGAAAAGCAACACGATATGACTGTCCAATAGATGCCATCTGTTCTGCTACTACAATCCTAGCTAGTGCTTGGACTACATTCTCTGTAACTTTACCACCATATATTCTAGTCCAATCAATCTTCTGTTGTTCACCAGTTAGTATTCTTTTCTGTGCAAGTTTACGAAAAGTTCTAGCGTCAGCTATATACTCAAAGCCATTAGATGTATTGCGTAAGGCGTGGTACTTTATCTTTAGTCCATTAGGTAAAGTTATACCATCTTTATCATAAGGTAACAGTTCACATATATTACCTGATGAGCCTGCAACCATACCTGTAAGAGCATGCCCACAGCTATGCCATAACGACACTATCTTATGGTTCTTTTGTCTGTATAAGTTTACAATTCTTCTTGCCTCGTTCTCATCTATATCCACAGCAATACCTCCTTGCCCAAGAGCAAGCGTGGCTCTAAACTTTACATGACCCATACCATAACCTAGTCCGAGTATACAAGTCTTACCTACAAATCTCTCTATCTTGTCAGCTTTAGTTACTCGTTTACCATATACTTCAGTAGCAAATTCACTATAAACATCACGACCTTCACGGAACGCTTGTACCAAATCATCTTGTCCTGCGATGTACGCAACCATACGAGCTTCAATCTGTGATGAATCACAAGCAACTAATACCTTTCCTTCAGGCACAGTGATAGCTTTTCGTATTGCTCCATTTCGTGGTAGGTTTTGTAAGTTTAGTTTATCACCTCCACTAAATCTACCAGTGTGTGCGCCGTAGTAGTTTAATAATATAGGTAGACTACCCCTGTCTGAAACTTTAATTAAGTTTTCTGTTCTAGTTTCTTCAATGGTAGACTTTGTACCAAGTCGTGCTGCGACTAAAGATTGTACCTTTGGGTCAGGATGTTCTAACAAAGCAGTGAACTCTTTATCTGTTTTAGCAAAGGCATACGTTTCTTTCCCTGTTCGTAAACTAATCTTCATAGGTGCTTCAACTCCAACAGTTTCTAGTATCTTTGCAAAGATTTGATTAGACATCAAAGCCTTCTTAACTCTCTCCTCACTTACACCTTTAAGTGCTAAAGATTGTATCAACTTCCTCTTGTCTTCTCTAACCTTATGAAGATGCTGTTCCAAAACCTTTCGGTCTAATACAATACTAGGTTCAGTATACATACGAATCGTCTGGTCTATAATCATAAGTTCAGATACTGGTACTCTAACCTTTAGTTTTTTATACAGTTCGTAAGTTAAGTTTACATCTTGCAAACAGTAGTCAGCATACCTGTCAAGTTCTTGTGGTGAGAAGTCCTTACGATTCTTACCAAGTGCTTGTATAACTTCATCTCCTTTCTGTCCTAGATTATAATGGTTTGCCAGAGCCTTAAGAGAACCCCCCACAGTTGAATGATGAAATGGTCTAGCCATAGACAAAGTATCAAACCAGAACTTAGGCTTGATACCATATATCCAAGATAGTATAGCACCATCAAACACAGTGTTGTGTGCAACGATAGCATCTTTAGAATAGTCCAACGAGTTCAAGAACCTTCCGACATTATCTCCACTATACCAATCAGGTGGGTTGTCATCTACCTTTATACCTACACCAATGACCTCAAATCTAGGGTCTCTGATGTAGGATTCGGTAGTCATCTTTGACAAGGAATACTCACGACTGTAATATGTTTCAAAGTCAATCGTAATTACTCTCATCTTCTAAAGTTCCTAATAAATCTAGGTTCTTTAACATCTATTTCAGGTGCTTGTTCTCCTGCCAATGCACTATAACCTGCAATGTCTACATAGTTATCAACATTAGTTGGGTTCTCCGTAGTCCTAGCAATCTTATATAGTGTCATCATCATAGGTACTTCGTGGGGTAGAATGTCTACCCCCAAGTATATACTCCACAACTCTGCTACCATTGCAAAGTTCTTACTAGCATCTCCGTGTTCTTTCTGTCTGTCTGAAGATACTAGCTGTTGTGCTGTACCAAGTATGACAGTTCTGTCATACGCAACATCTTTAACATTCCTCTTCGGCATCTTTACCTCCTTGTAAACTNAATACTTCCACACCTTTACCACAATGTAAAGAAAAATCGTTACAAATAACCACAGCTTGTTTAGCTGTTGCACCCATAGCCAATGCACCNATNGCTATTTCTTTCCCATCTCCGAAGGCACAGAACTTTTCTTTTCGTAGGACAGGGTGGTGTCCTTCAAATACATACAACCCTTCTCTTCTTACTACAATAAGTTGTGATGTGCTGTACGCTACTCTGTTACAAGGTAAGTCTCTAAAAGAATCTACGTCACCTCCTTGTATATACCAAGCCTTCATCTGTATTATATGTGCTAACAAACCAGTGCCAGTTATTATACACTCGTTTTCCATATACCTCTTGCTATACCAAGCCTTTGATGATTCCCATTTCTGAGAACCATCATTAGCCATTCTGTCAGTAGCAAGGGTCTTTCCATCCCAAGCTATTACTGTCATATTTTACCTGCCTCCTCTATTGTTAAGTTTCTTGATTCGTGATAAGTATAGTACTTGTCTTGTCGTCTTTCATCGTGTCCTTCTTTCTCAAAGACATTGAATCGTCTACGCAATTCCGTTGAACAATCATTCAATATCTTACAAGCACTCTTGTACACATCATTACTTGTGGGTTTCTCTGATTGATAGTACCCAGTTGGTGGTGTAGTACAAAGACCTAGCAACAATTCTTTTGGAAACTTGTTGTCTCGTATTGACTGTTCAAGCAAACTCATCCAAGAATTACTTGACCAATCAGGTTGTTTCCAATGGTAATGATTCTGTGTTTGTCTCTCTGCCCACATCTTCTCAATCAATGGGTCAAAGGCACGAATCTTTGCTCTTGCTCTGATACCACGTTTGAACTTAGCTAGTGCTTGTCTCCATTCCTTTCGCTGTTTAGGTTTCTCAATGAACTTGTCATCAGGTCTACGATTCAAACACTCACCAGTCAGTATGTTGAACTTGATACCTTGAAAGTATGCAGGGGCTTGACGCATAATCTTAGACGAAGTAGTCCAACCATTTCGCCAACACTCACCTTGAAACTTATTGATGATAGATTCAGACATCTCCCCTTCATAGTTTTCAGCATCTTCCTTCAGTCTTTTAAGGTTTGTCTTAGTAGTATGTATGTACTCTTTGTTGAAATGCTGAGAACTACATACACGATACAGACCTTTTCTGTGTCTTTCGAAAGTGAATGGTATCCAACGATGAACAGAGGACACCACAGACTGTGCGTGTTGCATTACNACATCAGGTGTAGCAACAAACTCCACTATGTTGTCAGGTGTTATACGCATAAAAGGATTACTTCCATAACCATCAATGTGCAAATCATAACACTTGACACCTTGTTGTACTGTGCTGAACATTCTAAAGGCTGATGATACTTTTCTACCTTTAGCTTTATCACGGCATCTTCTAAAATGTTCTGCAAACATATGGTAGTTGTCCAACCTCCTTCCCATATTGTCATCTATACACCAAGCCCTGAGATGTCTATCGCCTTCATACTCCTCAGTTATGTACTCGATTAGTTCTTGTTTTGTTTTTATCATACCCATTAGTTACCTCTTTCTAGTTAGTTTGTTAAATGCAACAGCAGAAGTCATCTTGTTCAAGTCTACACCAATTTCTTGTGCTGTCTTTACTTTAGGTCTGTCAACAATCTTCTTGTGTCTTTGTTTAGTTTCATCAGGAAGTAAATCCCATAGTGGTTGCCAAGCCTTCAACGCAGGTGATAGTGTTGTATATGTACTAATGATTTGATTAACACCTGCTACAAAGTCATCTTGTTTTTTCTGAGCCTCAAAGATACCTTTCGTGTATTTCTTGAATGGCTCGTGCAACCACCTGAACTCTTCTCTTCCGAAGTCCAGAGTCTTACTACCATAGCTAACGTAGTATCCTCTGTCTATCTTACCATTGAACCACTTGTCTCTATCTGGAAATCTCAATGGACTCGTCAAGTGAAGTACAACATTCACGTCTGTCCAAGTTTTCACTTTAGTATTCGCTGATTGCCACACATCATCTGGTGCATTCTTGAAACCAGTGAGTTCAAACTCAGTTATGGTATTCATATACCCATCAGGCAGAGCATTCATCTGTGCTTGTACCTCTGCTGAGAACAAACTGTCATACAATTTTTGCCCCCACCCTACTGGTATATTCATTTTTGCTTTCCTTATGTCCTCCGTGAACATCTCTCTAGCATTGTCTAATATTTTATCTGATAAATCTAGGCTAAATCTAACTGTCGCCATCGGTTACCTTCCTTTCATTGTTATGGTTATCAAGTTCGTTCCAATCTTCCAGAACATTTTTAGCGTGTTCGTATGCCATTTGTCCTAGTTCCTTCTTGATGAATGCTAAGGTTTGTTCGTTTGTCCAACCTCTATCATTTAATCCTTCATAGAGNACAGTCTCAGCAGTCATCAACAATCCTTTTACTTTACCCATTGACACCCTCCATATAAACAACCTCACCCCAAGGGGCTTTGCCTTTCATATTGGATACCCATAGAACTGGGTACGCAGGTTCATCGCCGAAGTCATCACAACATAGGTCTGTGAGTACAACACAAGCGACAGGGTCAATGTCCTTCTCCTGCATATACTTGAAGATAGGACTGAACGCAGTACCTCCTCCTCCGTGTGGGGATATGACTGGCTCATCATCTTCAAAGCAATCGTAATGACACACTTGAGAATCAAAGTAGATAACGTGTATCTTGGTAGGTGACAAGTCTTGATGCACCTTTACAATCTCACTAGCAAACTGTGTCAGTTCCTCTTGTCCAATCGAACCTGATGTATCAATAGCAAAGCACAGTTCACCTAGTGCCTCACCTGATACACTCGGTAAGTACATACCTTGTGACAAGAACCTTCTGTTTGGTCTTGCCCAAGTTCGTTGGTCAGTTCGTTGCTTGACAAGAAACCTCTGCATAACATCTTTCCAATTGACTCTTGGCTTGAGTAAATCACCGACAAATCTTTCCACTCCTGCCGACAGCTTACCCATCATCTTTGCAGACTGAGCCGCTTGGGCTACCTTGACTTTCCACTCTGCTTTCTTCTTCTCAATCTCAGCAGGTGAAGAGTTACCAGTAGCATCTTCAATGTCATCATATGGATTCATACCATTGCCAAATCCTTCACCACCATTCTTGTCTTTGGGTTCTGGTGGCAACAAGTTGTAGACACCATCAGTAGTACCACCACCTCGTTTGAGCAGGTCTCTGTCCATAACACCACCCTTGATGAACTTACCAATGCCCTCGTCTTCGAGCATTGGATTGATGACAGCATCACCTGCATAGTTCCATTTGAACTTATCTCTCTCACCTCTACGAAAGATATGCTCAAACATTGGGTGACATACTTCGTGAGCAACGAGGAACAAAAGTTCCTCATCACTCAATGGTTGACAGAAGTCAGGATTGAACAACACTCTGTCTCCATTAGTCGCCGCTGTTGGTACTTCCTTCGTAATCTCGAACGGCATATTCATAGCCAAGTTACCAAAGAACGGATGCTCAAGTATAAGTGCCGTCTTTGCCTTAGCAATTCTTCTTTCTAACTCCATTAGTTACCTCCCATAAATGCACCCATCTTGTCCATAATAGCCTTAGCCTCTTCAGCCTTGTTCTTTCTGAGGTCAGGGTCATTACGCAGACTTTCAGGGTGGTTGTTAGCCAGACTCCCCTCAACTTGTTGTCGCATAGTTTCCAAGTCAGGGTCGTCAGCAAAGTTAAGCCTACTCAAAATGGAGCAGACTTCCTTAGTGTTCTCTACCAGAGTATCTCTGAACACAGCCTTTGGGTCAGCAAGTTTCTCAGCCATATGCTTTACTCTGTCATACAACCTTTGCCAAGCCTCCTTCATTGCTTGTTGTGCAGAGTTCTCAACTCTTGCCTCAACATCTTGCTGTATCCTTTCCAACTCTGCATCACCGATGCTTACACGAAAGTCATTCGATGGTACTGGAAACACAGCCATATCCATNTTGAACTTGCGTTGTATATCGTGCAGTTCAGGATAGTCAGCNTTGTTGTACAAGTTACCAAGAAACCTCTGTGCATCTGCATGCAGTCGTGGATACTCGTGGTAGAATGTATCTACAAGNGATTCCCAATCAGCTTTCTCTTTCCTAAACTCTGTCATAAAGTTTAGATAGTTAGCTGATGGTAACATCATCGTACCTTCAATACCCCAAGGTAGTGTGTTCGTGTAGAACTTCTTACGAATCAGGGTAGACTTCTGATGAATGTTGTTCAGTGCATCATTCATAGGTAACAACGACTTGTTGTACCTACCTGCTTGAGATGCACTCCCATTCTGCTGAGCCACTTGTTCGGTGGCTCTCTTGTCGTACTTCCTCGCTGTCCATTGCGAGATATTTAACTGGACTAGTAATGCTTTATCACTTAATTTCATAGTTACCTCCTTTAAAATAAAACATCTTGGTGTTTAACAGCCCACTCTGTGAATGCTTGGTGCGATGCAAGGTCAGGGTTCTTACGACTAGCATACGATACACACAACACAGAGAACTCAGGCGACATACGTTCTGCAAACTTCACGATATTCCCAAAGTTTTCAGTGGTTGCCCTATCACCCAATGCACCAGTCAGTGCATAGCAAGTGGCAGGGTCATCAGGTACAGCTACATCCATTGGTCGTTGAATGATTGTGTCAGGGTTAGGCAACTTCCTCTCAATCTTTAGAAAGCCAGTAAACTCAGCGGCACACCCTTCACCAACAGCACCCTTGAATGTTTCGTACTCTGCCTCCGATGGTACAATACCAATGGTATCAGACACACCCTCTACCCAACTACGAGGAGATGGGTTCACATCTCTCTGTGGGTCGAAGTCGTGCAACAATGCAGAACGAAACCTAATGAATGATATGACAACAGGTTTCACTCCATTGTCAATTGCCCAACTAGTCCAATCATCTAGGTGTGTCTCAAGTTCAAACACAGTCTCACGATTACGCAGATGAGACAGCACTCTGTTAGCACCTGCTCTGTCCGACTGTCTGTTACCAGTGGATACTACCATCCAACCTTTCTTCAGAGCCTTGCCGTGTAGATTCCTAGCTTGACATATGTTTGCTAGTACCTTCTGCAAGTCTGCGTTGGCTTGGTTTCTGTCATCAAAGCACAGTATACCTTCATCAGGTATGTCTGCTCTGTCCTCCGATGGAAACCAATCAGGTAGTTTGTAGTGTAACATATCATCTCCATTCGGATAGAGGATACCGAAGTCCTCCACCAACATAGTCGGCATATGTTTCTCGATGTACCCAATCCCAAGTTCCTTAGCAACTTGTTGTACAATGGTAGTCTTACCACCTCCGGGGCTACCTTCGATAGATACTGTCCTCTTAGTTGGGAACAGTTTCTTAATAGTTTCCTTCAATAATGTGGCTCGCATTACGCACCTTCCTTTCTGTTATGGTTATATTTGCGATGGTCTATACCATAGGATACGACTTGATTGCCTACCCTAGCTTTCTTAGCGACCTTCTTGTCTGAGTAGTAGATGATGTCGCCCTTCTCATCTCTTACTGGTACTCCACCTTGATGCTGTCGTAGCATAAAGAGTTTCAACGTAGCCTTAGTCATTCTTACCTCCTTTGTCTAAAAATTGTTCATACTCAAAATCTCTAGGCTTTAGATTTCCTGCAATATCTTTGTAGTCTGTTACAAACTTATTCCATTTATCTAGCCATAGTTTCTTGAACCTTACATCTTCTGCATTATTGTACGCTCTATCCAGATTGGATAGTATCCTATGTACATCGTGCATATCTTCTACATATAAACTCATTCGATAACCTTTCGTGTTATGTTAATCATTGTGGGAATATACCCCACCCAAAGTACATATCCATAAATGATACAGTAGCACTTAGTACTGCACCATAGAATACCCACCAGAACAAACTCCTATTATCCATATTTACCTCCCTTGTTATTGATACCTTTGAGTTCTTCCTTGTTAGATACTACAACATAGTTTGACTTGTGCATAGGCACTACTGTAAACTTACGCTTACCTGCCGTTACCTCCCCACATTTCAAACAAGAATTGTAACCAAGATTGTAACGAGCAGGACTAACCCACTCGCTACAACAAACTGTACATAGATACCTAGCAGTCATAAGATTGTATCCAGCTAGTATAATCCCTAGTAACATACTTGAAGTTGAATCTCTTACAATACTCAATATGTTGCTCAGTAGTCCAAGTCTTGAATGCTCTGTCTGGAATACTCAAGGCTAGGAATCCGTCAGTAAAGTAACCACACTTACCACTCTGGGTAGTACCCAAATAAACTCTTTGCATAATATCCTCCATAGTTAGAACCCAGAGTAGTATGCAACCACTCTGGGTATGATTGAAAACTAGACCAACACTTCAATGTTGGACTTCTTAGTAACAGTTGTAGACATATCCTTCTTAGGTAACATCGCTAAGTAAGGCTTACCACCAAATCTGTAACTTGCTAGTAGCAATGGCTCTTCAGCCTTACTAGCATCTGGTACATAGATGTTCATCTTATACCCTAGCTTATCGGAATGTTTCTTCATCGTCTTGTATAACTCAGATACATTCTCCTTGTTATATCCACCCTTAGGATTAGGTCGGATGTTAACCTTCTTAGTCTCGTGATTAGCATATATCTCTACATTGCCTTCGTATTGCTTACCCATAATATACCTCCTTTGTTATGTAAAATTCATAGGTAGTTAATAAACTCGGTTCAAGAAAGAAAATTTTCCTGCCGATTTTGTAAACTTATCACAAAAATTTTGAGCTGTAAAGTTAGCCGAAGTTTACTAGAGTAAAGGCGTGGTTAGTAAAATATCTATGTTGTAACAAGTTTGTATGTGTATAGTTAGGTGTTACATCTAGTTAGTTATCTAGCTACAACGCTAGTATAACAGCAGGTTATAAACTTACTATCTAAAGTATCTAGGTATAATTAAGTAATGTGTTGCTACTCTCGATATCGTTATATCGTTGGTAACATCTTGCAAACAAAGGGTATATGTTAATTTAGTAGATAATTTAGATAAACTAGATAGTATTTAGCTTACTATATCGCTATAACCCAGAGAAATCAACGCTGTATGGTAGCCACAATGTAAACTTTAGGTATCTAAAACGCTACAACTTGTGTATAGTTACGTTTAGATAGTTAGATAGTCTGTAACTTTACACAGTAACGCTGACATTATCTCGCTATGTAACGTACGATAACCCCCCGAGCTATGGGATATATATAAATTTTTTAAAAAAAGAAAGGAGCCGAAGCTCCAATCTTTTATCTGTTATTGTATTTGTGGTCTAGATATATCATGTATGCACCAAGTGCCATAGATAATAATGATACACCTAATAAGAATACGAATGTTTGTAAGTCATTAGCATACTCCATACAATGTCCGTCACAGTCTCCAGCTGATCCGCTTGCACCAATCAAGCCTAAGAGAATAAGTATTGTTCCAATTGTTTTCATCATAATTAAATCCTTTATGTTGTGAGTGGAGCCGAAGCTCCACTCGGTTGACAACTAAGCAAGTTTTCTTGACTTGCTTGCAGAGGCTGACTTGCCTTCCTTCATAGGAGGAAGCATAGTCAACTTTGGCTTGCCAAACTTATCAGAGATAAGCACAGGCTGAAGGCCTTTCTTCTGTCCCAATGGGAACCAGAAGCTCCAAGTGTTCAGCGGAAGCTGTAACTTCTTGCTGAACTCGTTAGCCTTAGCTAACAACTCAGAAGCGTTTTCTGAATTGAAAGCCCCATCGATATCCTTTTTAAGGCGGATATCTTCTGCACCCTTAGTGAAACCTGTCACCAATGATACATTACCTTTATAAAGTTTAGACATAGTCTACCCTTTCCGGTCAATGACCAATGTAAGTATTGACTAGATACTTGTTATTGTCAGTCAGCGATTTGCTGATGTTATAAAGCTATCAAAAGATTACATGTTTGTCAAGTTAGGCAGAAAACTAGGCTTTTTAGAGTACGATAGCCACAGCACCAAACAAGGCAACAAACAAGGCAAAAGGGGGGGCACTTGGACTGCACGCGCGTGCCACCCCCCCATATAAGTAAACCTCTTATAACAAGACCCAAAAAACAAAGGTGTAAAGTTTACTGCTTGACATAGTTTTAGTTTTGCGTATGATGGCGTTATGGATACGCTACCATTGAAACATACTAAGTGGTCTGACCGTTTAGCTTTTGACGTTGCTCTTATGTTAGAGGGCAGCGGTGAATCTTTAGATGAAGTTATTGAAAGACACAAAATCAAAGCGGAAGATATAATCACTTATAATAAGGATCAGGTTTTTCTGAAGAAGGTTGAGTCTTACAGGAATGAAATCCGTGATAAGGGAATGACATTCAAAGTTAAGGCCCGGGCACAGGCAGAAGAACTCCTGACAACTTCTTGGACTTTGATACACAGTCCTGATGTATCAGCTGCAGTAAAAGCAGACCTTATTAAATCAACTGTCAAGTGGGGCGGACTCGAACCAAAGAATGATGTCTTAACAGAAGGAGGATCAGGTGGAGTTAAAATTACAATTAATCTCGGAGACCAAGAACACCGAGCAACTATCGTTGACGCAGAACCCGATGAAGAAAAAACTGCCATTGGCACTTCTTGATAAGTTTAATACACTTTACGAAGGTACAAAGGCATGTAAGACTACGAACATGGCAGAGCATGATATAATAACAACAGAGCTTGCCAGGTTAGAAGTACCGTACAAAACAAAAGTTTTAAGAAAACCATTCACAATGTTCTACATAATACTTGTGGATAACTTGACTGTAGATCACGGAAACTGTGACAGATGCGGGGCTAAACTTGTGGATATTTCTTGGTGTAAACATTGTGGCGATATGGGGTGGACTGATGAATCAAGCTATCAAGGATTCTGGGGGTAGGATGAAAGAATATGAGATAACAATAAAACTAGTAGCTAATCGTAAACCTAGTTTAGATGAGCTGCATGATTTTTTCTTTTGTAGAATACGAGATAAAGATTTAAAATATACAGTAAAGAAGTTAAGAAAGAAGGCAATAAAATAATGGAGCTTATTATAGCATATACAATTATACAG